>ERZ857629.2008-NODE-2008-length-20223-cov-2.699028_pt1 | contig 20223 bp, 23 predicted proteins | sample MGYA00519700_ERZ857629 | MGnify/ENA primary metagenome ERZ857629 (study PRJEB31778, sample SAMEA3449351) | human gut metagenome | biome: human gut; feature: human-associated habitat; material: faeces | place: United Kingdom | collected 2010/2012 ...
AATTGACCGACGTTTTGTATCAGATGGCATGCATCATCGAAGGTATGCCTGTCGAAAATCCGACGGCGTTGACCGATGCGGTTTGTAAATTGATTGCCGACTGATATCTTGGTCGACTAAAATATAAATGCCGATTATCCTGCTTTTTTGAAAGTAGGGTAATCGGCTTTTTCTATTTCAAAATGCTTGTGATTATTCTTTTTAATTTGATAGGGCTGCTGCTTGCGACATACTTTATCGAAATGCCTTTTTTGCCTTTTGAAAAGTTTGTCGTTCTTATTGCCGTCAGTTTTTGATTAGTGTAGTATGTCGATGCCGACGGTGGTAAATTTAAGTGAATTTGCTTGTTTGTTTTATAAATTATCCGACATTGTTTTTTTGTTAGTATTATATCATAAATTGAGATTTTGTCAGACATAATAATTTGTAGAATATTATATAAAATACGGAATAATTGAGATTTTTCCGATTTTATGATTGTAAAGCAGTTTAACCCGTTTTCGATTTGTATCGTCGTAAAATCGTTGTTCGGCGAATTGTCCGATACCGTCGTGAACGGTGTGTCGAAATCGAGGCTGTTTTTTATTATCAGGTTAATTTTTTTTCCTGCCAAAAAGGGAATTGCATCCTTGCTGAATGCGTTATTGCCGTGGTTGCATAAGTAAAAAAGTTGGGCGTAATTCATTTGCCTGATTGTATTTTGTTTGGGCGAGTAATCGGGCGGTATGGTATAAATGCCTTTGACGTCGGTACAGTTAAAATAGGTTTCCGATTTAAAAATATTTGCAAGAATTGCACCTGTTATGTCACCGCCGCCCCGCGGAAAAAGTCGGATTTTGCCATAGCCGTCGCTTCCGTAAAAACCGCTCGTTATAAATTTTGCTTTCTTGATTTTTCCGATTTCGTTTTTCGTTCTTTCGTATGAAAAATTATCGTCGGCGAATTTAATAATATCGGATGAATTTATGAATTCTATTCCCGAAAAAAGCGAAAACATTTTACAGGTAAAATATTCGCCGCGGCTTACTATATAGTTATCGTCGAACCTATAAATATCGGATAGGAATTTCTTCAGCGATTGGAAATATAAATCGGGCAGGTCAAGATCTTTGCCGATGTTGTATAATTTATTATGGATTCGTTTTATGGCATTCGTTGCTTGTATCGCCGATTTTTGACGCGCATTGCAAAAGTCAATCAATAAATCGGTTAACTTGATATCGTTATTATCGACTTTTCCGACCGCCGATAAAACTATGACGCAGTTTTTTACGTCTTTTATATCGGCAAAAACTTTTCTTATTCGCTCGGCTGTTGCAAGCGAACTCCCGCCGAATTTATAAACATCCATTTTATTTGTTGTGGTTTTGGTTTTCTATAATCGTTTTGATTATTTTAAATGCGTTATACGCCGCTCCGCGCCGCAGGTTGTCGGAAAGCACATAGAATATAATTGAATTTTCTTCAGCTTGATCTTTACGTATTCTTCCGATATATACCTCATTGGAATTTGTTCCGACGGTCGATACGGGATAAATATAGTTTTCGGGCTCGTCAAGCACGGTTAAGCCATCGGCGGCAGCGAATAATGAACGTATATATTTGATATCGAAGTCCTTTTTCAGTACCGCAGATACAGACAATGCGTGGCAGTTTTTTACGGGTACGCGGACGCAGGTTGCCCCGACAGGCAAATCGGGTAACGAAAGAATTTTTCTCAATTCGTCGCGCAGTTTATTTTCCTCGGCGGTATAACCGCATTCATCAAATTCTCCGATTTGCGGAATACAGGTTGAACGTATATCGTATTTGTATGCATCGTTTTTGATGCCGTCTAAAGCAGCTAAGCCTTTTTTCCCGCTGCCCGAAACCGATTGATAGGTGCATATTCTTACTCGCTTTAAGCCGAAGTATTTATTCAGTAAATATAACGGAATGGCGCAAATTGCCGTTGAGCAGTTCGGATTGGCGATAAGATTGCCGTTTACGGGTAAACTGAAATTTATTTCCGGAATGACGAGGGGTATATTGTTTTCAAGTCTGAATGACGATGAATTATCGATAACATAGCGCGAGTGCTGGCTTGCGGTTTTTGCGTATTTCCTTGATACGTCGGAGTCGGTTGCAAGCAAAGTGAAAGCACAATCGGGCAGTTCGTCAGTTTTTTGTAATATGTATCTTTGTCCTTTAAACATAACGACGGTGCCGTTGCTTGCTGTTCCCGAGTATAAATTTAATCGAGCGATCGGAAAGTTTTCCTCTTCAAGAATTTTAAGAAAAGTTTGTCCGACAAGTCCGCTTGCGCCAACAATATTCAGATTGTATTTTTCCATAATAAAACCGTCGATACATTAGTATATGCACCGACGGTAATAAATGGTTTTGTTATTATTCAAACGCGATAATGTTTGCGCTTTTTACATATTGAATTTGTTTCAGCTTGCGAGTTAATTCCTGCAGGTTTGCGTTTGTATCGCTCATATCGATTGTAATGGTTACGTACGAGTAGTTTTTAATAGGCATTGCCTGGTTTATCGCGATTACGTTTGCGTTGTATTCAAAAATAACGTTCAATACTTTGCTCAGTACGCCTTTTTCGTCTGCCATTTTGAAGGCGAATATACTTTTTTTGCCGTATTTGTGCGACGGGCGGAAAACGTTGTCTTTATACTTGTAAAATGTGGAACGGCTGATTCCTTTATCGATACAAGCCTGACTTATGCTTTTTTCGCCGCTTTCAATGAGTTCTCTTGCTTCTATAACCTTAACCAGGTAATCGGGCAAAACCGACGTGCTTACTATAAGATACTTATCATCCATGAAACTTTTGCTCCTTTTTTAAACATTATATACTGTTCTCCATAAAAACACAACTGTTTTAACAGCGCATACGAAAAATGTGTGTGAATTTTATTTTTCGATACAAATAATAGCCGTGTGAATAATGGGGCGCTAATATGCTTTACTATTTCTTCTGAATTTGTTAAAATGCAAATATGAAATGTTTGAAAGAGAATTATTATGATATCGCGATAAGCGATTTTGACGGAACGTTGTTTTCTTCAAAGAACGGAATACCCGAACATGTTTTGAATAAAATTCGTCGGTTTACGGATGCCGGCGGTATATTTTGTATTTGCACGGGGCGAATGACTTCATCCATCGTAAAGTTTTATAAGCAGTACGGATTTACGGGGTATACCGTAAGTTTTAACGGTGCTGAGATATGTAATACCGATACGGGTGAAAAAGTTTACAAGGAACATGTCGATAATGCTACTTGCATAAAACTTTTGCGTTATGCCGAAGAAAACAAGAAACGCGTACAAGTTTATCCGAACGATATTCTTACCGTAAGCAGTTTGAACGACGATTATCGCGCTTATGCAAGGCGTTGTCATGTTGAAATATGCGACGTGGAAGGGTCGGTCGGTGATTTGTTTGTCGAAAAAGGATATACGAGCGGAAAAGTTTTGTTTTATACCGACAATTCTACGCGTCAAAAAATGCTTAAAGATATAAAGGACATCGTGGGCGAGAATTACGAAGTGATTTGCAGTAATCCTGAACATATAGACATTATGGCGAAAGGCGTATCGAAGGGAAACGCGGTTTTAAAACTTTGCGAAATGCTCGGTAAATCGATCGATAAGCTAATTTGTTTTGGCGATGAATCAAACGACGCAAGTATGATTGAAGTTGCGGGCTTGGGGGCGGTTGCATCAAACGGCAGTGAGTATCTCAAATCGATTGCGGATATTATCATTCCGTCATGCGAGGAGGGCGGCGTCGGTTTTGCGTTGGATAAATTTGGAATTAAATAAGTAATAAAAAACTACATAACGTAAAAAACGCCCTGCGCTAAGGGCGTTTTTTTATGCAAAAAGTTTTAAAACTACTTAATTTCAAGATTTGCGTGAGCGTTCGGCGTTACGAATACCGTTTTGAAATCGGTGTATATAACGCTTCCGTATTTTGCTTTGGGTTGTTTCTTTACATATTTTTTCAGCGTATAATCGACCGCGACCTTCGCTCCGTTTTTTGCTTCGCTGAAATAAGCGCAAATCTCTGCGGCAATGCCGATTATTTCTAACGGAACGTGTTTTCCGTTGCTTTCGATAACCACGTGAGCCGAATGATAATCTTTTACGTGCAACCAGCAATCGGACGGTTTTGCCGAAAAAGTCAGTTTATCGTTTTGAATATTGTTTTTGCCTGCCTGTATTTTAAATCCCGAGTATTCAAAAGTCCTGAATTCGCTTTTTGCGTTATCGTTTTTCTTTTTGGGTTTTTTTTCTCGCGATTCTATATATCCGCTCTCTATCAGTTCTTCGCGTATAAAACCTAACGACTGTGCGTCGTCGGCTGTTTGAATTTCGGCAAGAACCGACGCAGCATAGTCGATTTCGCTTTCGCTTTGCTCTTTTTGCGGAGTAACGGCTTTTAGAGTGTTTTTAAGTTTTGCGTATTTTTTAAAATATTTCTGAGCGTTCTGGTTCGGCGATATGCTCCCGTCTATAGGTATAGACAATTCGGCGTTGTCGTTGTAGTAATCGATGACGGTTACCGATTTATCTCCGCGTTTTATCTTGTAAATGTTTGCGGTTATCAGTTCGCCATACCTTCTGTATTTTTCGGCGTCTTCGCACGAAAGGAGTTTTTCGTTTATTATGGCAAGTTTTTTCTTTTCCTTTTTAAGAACCGAATTGACTATCGAGGTGAGTTTGTTTTTTAGTTCGGTTTTATCTCTTATGCGCTTTTTTTCGTCAAAAAAGAATGTTTCGGCATCGGTAATATTCTCGAAATATGTTTTTTCGCCGCTGACGGTTAGGTAGTCGCAAAAGAAATAATCTATAGGCTTGCCGTTTAAAAATACAACCGTCGGTTTATCGTTGTATTTGCTTACAAAATCTATAATTTGTTTTACCGCATCTTGCGGATTGGGAATAGGGTGATTGAATGTTGTTTTGCCGAATATGCGGAAGATCGCCTCTTTTGCCGTGTATGCCGAAAAGCCTACGACGGTTTTAAAAAGATAGTCGGCTAAATCGCCGCCGTTGAACGAAGCAACGGCGGAAACGCAGTCGGGGGAAAAAAGACTTACTTTGTCCTGTGCATGCGGCAGTGCGTATTTTGCGCCGCTTAATAAAACGCGTTCTTTGCCTAAATCGAAAACGGCGGGTTTCAGCGTACCGTTTATAATTTCGTTTTCACAAAATACCGCGTTGGAATATTTGCCCATTATTTCGCAATACAACTGTTTTTCTACGGGTTCCATAAAGTCGTTTTTACCGTTAAACGAAATACGGATTATACGTTCGTCTTTGATTGCTTCTATCGATTTAATCGATGAGTTTAAAAGGTGTTTCCTGAGTAGCATGCAAAACGCGGGCGGCGTTGCGGGGTTGGCTTGCTCAAGCTCGGTTATGCCTACGCGTGCGCCCAAAGCGTTTACGCAAACCGATATTTTTGCGTTGCCGTATTTTGAATAAACGAATAGTATTATTTCGTCGGGGGCGGGTTGCGTAACTTTATTTATTTTTGCACCGCTGAAGAGGTCGTTTAATTCTTTTGCGGTTCTTGACAATGTAATTGCGTCTTGTGGCATGATATACTCCGAAAATTTGGTCTTGCAATGCGATTTTGTCTGCGTCGACAATAATTAGTCGGCTTGTAGTTGTCTAAATCATATAATCGCATGACAAATTATATATTAAAAATGAATAAAAGTAAAACAAAACTGAAAAAACATATGATATTAACTTTACTTTCTTCCGACAATTTGTTAAAATGCTCTAAGCAAAGAATGTTCAGGAGCTAAAACATGACTTATACAGTTGAGAAAACAGAGAAAAACGAGCTTAAACTTTCTATGAAGCTCACGGGTGAAGAATGGCATAACGCTAACTTGAAAGCATACGATAAAAATAAGAAAAAATATGCTGTTCCCGGTTTTAGAAAAGGACACGTTCCTTACAGCTATTTTGTTAAGTATTACGGCGAACAGCCTCTTTTTGAGGACGCTTTGAATTTTTCCTTTACCGAAAACTATTACGAAGTATTGGCTAAAGAGAAGGATTATAAGGTAATCGACGGTCCGTCTATCGAAGATTTTAAATTTGAAGAGGACGGCGGTGTTGCCATTGTTGCCGTTGCTCCTTTGAAACCCGAGGTCGAACTTGGAAAATATAAGGGTATAAAGATTGAAAAAGTTGAGTATAATGTAACCGATGCCGACATCGATGCGGAGGTAGAAAAACTCAGAGAGAGAAATTCGAGAGAAATCGAAGTTACAGACAGACCTGTTCAGGATGGAGATATTTGCGATCTCGATTATTCCGGTTCGGTTGATAACGTTAAATTCGAGGGCGGTACGGCAGAACATCAACGCCTTGTTATCGGCAGCAAAACGTTTATTCCCGGTTTTGAAGATCAGATTATCGGTATGACGATCGGCAGCGAACGCGACATTACCGTTAAATTCCCCGACGATTACTCGGCTGAACAACTTGCGGGTAAGGTTGCGGTATTTGCGATTAAACTCCATGGTATAAAGGTTAAAGAACTTCCCGAGGTTGACGATGAATTCATTAAAGACGCAACCGGCGAAGAATCGCTTGAGACTTATAAAGCTAAACGCAAAGAGGAAATGACCAAAGCCAACCAGGAAAAGGGCAAACGCGAAACCGAGGATAAAATCGTAAAGATGATCGTTGAAGATTCTAAGGTTGACGTTCCCGATTGTCTTGTTGAAAACGCAATCGATTCTATGGTCGAAGAAATGTCTTATAGAATGATGTACAGCGGTTTAAAAATGGAAGATTATCTCAAGTACACCAATCAGACTATGGAAGAGTATCGTAAAGGCTTTACCGATGCCGCAAAAGAAAGAGTTAAATCTCAGTTGATCGTTGAGAAAATCATCGAAGTCGAAAATATTAAGGCAACCGAAGAAGAGGTTAACGCGAAGATTGCAGAACAGGCTACTTCCGTTGAAAAGTCGTTTGAAGAGTACAAAGCCGCTATGCCTGCGCGTCAACTCGAATATATACAGCAATCGATAGTTATCGATAAATTGTTTGAATTCCTTATGAAGAATAACGAGGTAGCCTGATCGCTCGTAAAATTTGATTTGGCTTATGTCGGACGAGTTGCGGATTTTCCCTTCTCGTCCTAATTATTTAAATAAAGAAAAATCGTAACTGTACGTTAAAGGAGTATTATGGCACTTATTCCTATGGTTGTGGAGCAGTCGAACAGAGGTGAAAGATCTTACGATATTTATTCCAGATTGCTTGAAAACCGTATTATTTTCATTACGGGCGAAATTGACGACGCTGTAGCCAATACCGTTGTCGCTCAGCTCATATATCTTGAATCAAAAGATCCCGAAAAAGATATTTATTTGTATATTAACAGCCCCGGAGGCAGCGTTTCCGCAGGGCTTGCGATTTATGACACGATGAATTATATCAAATGCGACGTTTCTACCATTTGTATCGGTCTTGCGGCAAGTATGGGTGCGTTTTTGCTTTCGAGCGGGCAAAAGGGCAAGCGTTTTGCACTTCCTAACGCCGAAATAATGATCCATCAACCGCTCGGCGGCGCGCAGGGGCAGGCAAGCGATATACAAATTCAGGCTAAACAAATTTTAAAGATTAAGCAAAAATTAAACGGTATTCTCTCGGCGAACACGGGTAAGGAGTTGTCTATTATCGAAAACGATACGGATAGAGATAATTATATGAGTGCGGTTGAGGCAAAAGAATACGGTTTGATAGACGAAGTATATTATAAACGTTAATTTTTCAGAGGTAAAATGGCAAATTTAAATAAGAATAGCGAAGTATGTTGCTCGTTTTGCGGAAAAAGCGAGCCTGAGGTTAAAAAACTTGTTGCCGGTCCGAACGGGATATATATTTGCGACAGCTGCGTTCGCGTTTGCGAAAAAGTAATTCGTGACAGCGCGAAGGCGGATAAAAAGCAAATAGTTACTTTAAAAACTCCCGAAGAGATCAAAAAACAACTTGATAAATATATCGTCGGTCAGGAGCAGGCAAAAAAAGTTCTTTCCGTTGCGGTTTATAATCATTATAAGCGTATCAATTACGCTGCGAATAATGCCGATTGTATCAGCGATGACGTTGAACTTGAAAAGAGTAATATACTGATGTTAGGTCCTACGGGTTGCGGCAAAACATTGCTCGCCCGCACATTGGCTAAAATACTTGACGTTCCGTTTGCTGTTGCCGATGCAACGACGCTTACCGAGGCAGGCTATGTCGGTGAGGATGTTGAGAATATTTTACTGAAACTTATTCAAAATGCGGATTATGACGTTGAAAAGGCTCAACGAGGCATTATTTATATCGACGAAATCGATAAGATTGCAAGAAAGGGCGAAAATATGTCTATTACTCGCGACGTGTCGGGTGAAGGCGTTCAGCAAGCATTATTAAAGATAATCGAAAGTACCGTTGCGTCCGTTCCTCCGCAAGGCGGCAGGAAGCACCCGCAGCAAGATCTTATTCGTATTGATACTACCAATATTTTATTCATATGCGGCGGTGCGTTTGTAGGACTTGATAAAATTATAGATCAGCGCAAGGCGGATGATGCAGGGCTTGGGTTTGGAAGTAAAGTTGTAACAAAATCTGAAAAAGACGGTGTTGCGCTTGAAGATATTCAACCTCACGATCTTACGAAATACGGACTTATCCCCGAGTTTGTAGGGCGTTTGCCCATAACGGTTAGTCTTGAACCGCTTACCGAAGATGCGTTGTTTAAGATTATGACCGAACCTAAAAACGCAATTATCAAACAATATAAAAAATTATTTGAACTTGATAAAATTGATCTCGAAGTGCAGGACGATGCAATAAGGGCGATAGCTCAAAAGGCGATAGAACTCAAAACGGGTGCGCGCGGACTTAGAACTATTTTTGAAGGTTTTATGGTGGAAACCATGTATAATCTTCCGAGCGATAATTCGGTCGATAAAGTTATCGTAACTAAAAGCGTCGTAGAGGGAACGGGTAAGCCCGTTGTTATAAAAAAGGTTGCGTAAGATAACGATTATATAGTAGCGCGAAGCATTCTTATTTAATATAGAACGCTCCGCGTTTTTATATATGATGATTAAAACAATAAGTCGTTATGTTAGACATGAATATCTTCAAAAATGAAGATGTAATGCGAACAAATAAAAATTATTATGAATTGAGGAAATTTGATGGAAACATATGATATTATAGTTCTTGGCGGTGGACCTGCCGGTTTTACGGCTGCAAATCGTGCTGCTGAAAAAGGGTTTAAAACTGCGATTTTTGAATGCGGCAATCTTGGCGGGGTTTGCTTGAACGAAGGGTGTATTCCCTCTAAAAGTTTTATTCATTCTTCAAAAGAAGATTTTTTAAAAACGGTAAAATTGAAAACCCGTGATGAAAGTTCGTCTGCCAATTTGGTTGCTTGGGTTGATGAAAAAAATAAAGCCGTCGACTTGCTTCGCAACGGCGTACGAGGATCGCTCAGGAAAAACAAGGTTAAAATCGTTTTTTCATTCGGTTCGATCGTTTCATATGATAACGGCGTAGCCGTTGTTTGCGATTCGGAAGGCAAAGAATATCAAACCGATAATTTAATTCTTGCCGTCGGCTCGGATATTTTCATTCCACCGATCAACGGCGTGAAGGAGGCTCTTGAAAACGGTTTAGTTTTAACAACGCACACCATATTTGACCTGACCGAAGATTTTTCCTCTTTGGTGATAATCGGCGGCGGAATAATCGGAATAGAACTTGCGTTTTGTTTTTCTATGGCGGGAAAACATGTTGAAATTATAGAAGCGGCCGAGAATATAGGTAGTTCTTTAGATATCGACGCTGTTTTCGTCGTCGAAAAAAGTCTTGAAACTTATGGCGTAAAAATACATAAAAATGCTGTTGTGTCTGAAATATCGGACGGGGCGGTTGATTTTACGTCGAATGGCGAATCAACACATCTTTTGTGCGACAAAGTGTTGGTTTGTACGGGGCGCAAACCAAGGCTCACAGGATACGGCTTAGAGAAAATATCGCCTAAACTTGAAAAGAATTCAATTTTTTGCGATGAGAAAATGCGCACCGATAAAAAAGGCGTTTATGCTATAGGCGATATTAACGGGAAATCAATGCTTGCGCATACCGCTTATAGAGAAGCCGAGGTCTGCGTTAATAATATTGTCGGCGAAAACGATTCTATCGACTATAATTTAATTCCGAGTGTGTTATACGGTATGCCCGAGGTTGCGTCCGTGGGTGTGTCTATAAATGAACTTCGCGGCGTGAGCGGTGCTTTTGTTAAACGTGTGCCCATGCTTTTTTCGGGCAGAGCCGTTGCCGAAGGGCAAGCAAAAAACGGTTTTTGCAAACTCTTGTTTAATTCCGAAGAGGTTCTTGTTGGCGCGACGATTGTCGGGAAATACGCAAGTGAAATCGTTCTTGCTTTAAGCGTAATGATTTCGGAAAAATTTACACTTTCAAAAATGAAAAAAGTTGTTTATCCTCATCCGTCCGTATCCGAAATAATTCGCGAAGCATTGTATGCGAAAAACGAACCTATATAAAAGCTTAAAAGAAAATTTGATTATAAAATTACCGTGCAAACTGTTTTAGTGCAGTTTTGTGCGGTATTTTTTTATTTTAAAAGTAATAAAACGGTATGGACGAGCATTATATATGACTATGGACGAAAGAGCGTATGAATTGTTTCCCGACCCGCTCAAACTTGCGATTTTGCCTTATGCCGATAAATTATGCGAACTTAGAATAAGAGCAAATAAACCGATAACTGCGAATATCGGATGCGATTATTTCCCGTTAAAGTACAGGAATGAGCCGATTGTTCTTTGTGCCGATGATATCTTTGCGATAGTTTTGCGCGCCTGCGATAATTCTGTTTATGCTTATAACGACAGCATAAAGCAAGGTTACATAACTAAGTTCGGAATCAGAATCGGGCTTGCGGGCAGGTGTGTCAAAGAATTTGAACAAGTGGTAACGATAAGAGATTTTACGTCGCTGTGTATCAGGTTTCCGCATCAGGTAATTGGTTGCGCGAGCGGACTATTTGATTTGATATATAACGACGGCAGTCTAAAAAACGTTTTGCTTGTATCGCCGCCGGGGTGCGGAAAAACGACGGCGTTGCGTGATCTTGTGCGAATTACCTCTGAAAAGACTAAAAAAAATATACTGATGATCGATGAGAAATGCGAGTTGTATTCGGATGGTTTTAACGTAGGCGATACTACCGATGTTATACAATGCTGCGATAAAAAATTCGGGTTGTTCACCGCCGTCAAAAATTTATCGCCCGAAATCGTTGCGACAGACGAACTTACGACTTTATCGGATGCCGAGGGCGTGTTGTTTGCCGAAAAATCAGGCGTTTGCGTATTTGCGACCGCTCACGGTGCGAGTGTTTCGGGTATAGTATGTAAAGAATATCTGAAACCTGCGATTGAAGAAAAATGTTTTGATTACATTGTTTCGATAGAGAAAAACAAAGACAAGCTGTCTTTGACCGAAATCGTTCGCGGTACAGAGGTGTGATTATGTTTGATATAATTCTTGCTGTTTGCTGCCTTATTGCGGGGCTTTGCGCCGGAATAAAGTTTTCCGAACGATATACCGAGAAATTCAAATTCTACAAATCCATTTCGATTTTCAACGAGCGATTATATACGGAAATATCGTTTTTCCGCAACGGAATATGCACGCTTAAAAACGGTGAATATTTGTCGCAAAAGTTTGAAAAGTTGGTCTACGACTATTCAAACGGAAAAGATTACGTTGCGGATTTGCCTGCATTTTTAACCACCTCGCAAAAGAGCGATATTATTGCTTATTTTTCGAGTATCGGTAAATCGGATGCAACTTCGCAAAAGGAATTATGCGGTGCATATAAAGAGAAATTCGGATATGAGCTAAGCATTGCAGCAAACGAACAGGCTAAATATTCGGCGTTATGCAAAAAAACGGGACTTATAGTCGGACTGGCTGCGTTTGTTATATTATTCTGAGTATGAGTGTAGAGATAATTTTTAAAATTGCCGCAATCGGAATTCTTATTACGGTAATATGTCAGATTTTGAAAAAATCCGATCGTGACGATATAGCGACCTTGGTTGCAGTTGCGGGGCTTGTTATAGTTTTAACGATGGTTGTTACCATGGTGTTTGATTTGTTTGATCAGTTGAAACGACTGTTTGAACTTTACTAGCGTTAATCGTATGATTTTTAAAATAATAAGTTTTGCGATAATAACCGCCATATTATGCATCTACTTTAAAAATATAAACAGCGATTTTTTTATTCTTGTTCTGATATCGGGCGGAGTTGTTATTTCGCTATTTACGGTAAGTTATCTTTCCGATACTTTGGTTTTTTTTAAAAGTCTTGCTGAGTTGACGGGCGTAGATAACGGAATGGTTGTATTGTGCGCTAAAGTGACACTGATCGGATATCTTGTTGAGTTTGCTTGCGGAACTATCGAAGACTGCGGGCTTAAAGGGTTATCCGATAAAGTTGCGTTTGTCGGGCGTTTGGTAATACTCGGAATGAGTATACCGCTTTTTTCGTCGCTCATAAAAATGATTACCGTTTTTCTTGATAAACTATGAAACTTTTTATTCAAAGTCGAAAAACTAAAATATTTAAGCGACGGCGGACGGACAAGCTGAAATGCCTATTTGCTGTAATTCTCGTTTTATTTGCCGTTTGTATTGTGCCGCAAAGATATGCTAATGCGGCAACCGATTCTTCCGATGCGTGCGAGAATTATGAGGACGTTATCGATAGCTTGATTGATTCGCTCGATTTCGGCGCGGCGGAAGAACTTTATTCGGGATTTGCCGATGAGGTGACAAATCCTACAAGTTTTAAAAGTGAAGTATTGAATTTGATTCGCGGCGGCGAAAATCGCAATTTCGGCGATATATTGTCCTGTTTCGGAACATTGTTTGCGGGCAATGTGAAAGAACTGTTGCCGACAATGCTTATAGTGCTTGTTGTTGCGATAATTTCGGGTATCTTTTCAAGCCTTGATTTGAATACGAAGGGGGTAAAAGACGCTGTTTTTCTTGCTTGTTATGCCGTCGGTTCGTCAATTGTTTTTGCGGAAACGGCAAAACTTGCGGCGAAATCTCTTTCTTTTATATCCGATATATGTGGGGCAATGCAGTCGGTTTACCCGCTTTTTGCAACCGTAAGTTGTTTGTGCGGTGAAAATAACAAGGTTAAAATTTTAACGCCGATTTGCGCTTTTATTACGCAGGGCGTAAATATTTCGGTGGAGCGGGTTCTTATTCCCGCGGTTTTGGGCATTTGCGCGCTTTCATCCGTTGCTGCTTTAAGCGAGCGCTCGTCGGTTGCTTTGACAAGAGATTCGATAATCGACGTTTTTAAATGGGTTATCGGCTTAGCCGTTTCGCTGCTGTCGGTGTTTACAGCTGTGTCCGGCGTAGGCGGAGCTGCGCGCGACGGAATATCTTTAAGGACTTTGAAATATACTGTGGGAAATACCGTTCCGATTATCGGCGGTTTTGCGAAAGAAGGCGTTGAAGTTGTTGTTTTGGCGGCGCAGGTAATTAAAAGCGGTGTAGGCGCTGTGTTTTTGTCGGTTCTTGCCGTTATATTTGCAAGTATGGTAATACGTTTGCTTTGTTACTCGTTAATGCTGAGTGCGCTGAACGCGTTGTGTTCATCTTTTGCCGAACGAAGATATTGCGAAATGATAGTCGGATATAAGAAAACCGTGTCGCTCATAGTGGTTGCTTTCGTGGCTGTTACTATACTGTTTTTTATAACCTGTTATACGCTTTTATTCTTGCAGGTGGGTATGTAGTTTGTTATGTTTAAAGTATGGATTATTGCTTTGATATGTCTTTCGGTGTTCGGCTGTCTGAGTAAGACGATATTGCCCGACGGGAAAACGACTAAGATTACGGCGTTTGTGTTTTCGGTAGTTCTTTTAATTTGTTCGATCAACCCTGTATTATCGTTGTTTTCCGAAACCAAAAACGTCGATATTACATTTTTATCCGATAGCGATCTGAGTGATCGGACGGAAGATTTTCAAACCGACTTTGCCGAAAGGTATTGTCTGTCGGCGATAAAACGAGAACTTTCGATGCATAAAATTACGCTGCAAGATGCCGTTGTCGAGTTGAAAAACGTTGACGGAAAATTTAAATTAAAAACTATTAAAATTAAACGTGCGGATTTGGCATACTACGGAGATGAAAAGAATATAAATATAACGTCCATAACGAAAGACGTCGTTGCCGAGTTTGCCAAGCTGAGCAGTGGGGATGTCGTTATCTATGAATAATAAAAAATCGCTTAAGGATCTATTTAGAAAAGTAAAGCCCGAATATCTGATGATTGCCGCCGCGGTGATTATTGTTTTAATTCTTTTCGGTTCGTCTTTTGTGAAAACACAAACGGAAAAAGATTACGACGTGAACGATTACGTTGATATGTTGGAAACAAAACTCTCCGATCGGCTTTCGGAACTCGACGGCGCAGGCCGGGTAAAAGTTATTATTTCGGTAAAAAGCGGTATGCGCAGCGAAATAGCAACCGAAAAACAGGTCGGCGGGATAGGCGACCGAACGACCGAAACGCCCGTGCTTATATCGGGCAAGCCGCTTATTATCGGCGAGATATATCCCGAAATATGCGGCGTGATTATAATGGCTAAGGGCGCGGAAAACGTCAAAGTCAGATTATCGCTTATAACCGCGGCGCAAACTTTTCTTGATGTGTCGAGCGATAAAATTCAAGTTCTTCCAATGAGGTAAAATAACGGTTCAACCGTATAAAAAAGGAGTATAAAAATGTCAAAAAAGAAAAAAATCGTAATTTTGTCGTGCATGGTATTACTGCTGGCTGTAACAGCCGTCTGCAACTTTTTGTTGACAAACAAGAGTGACGGTAACACGGTTGCTACCGCTAATTATTTTACGGAATATCGTACCGAACACACAAAAACCTTGAATGAACAAATTTTGCGTCTCGATGCGATAATATCCGACGCCGATGCGGATTCTCAGGCTAAAGAAGATGCTCTTCGCACAAAACTGCGTCTCAGCGAGATTGTAGAAAAAGAATTGTATCTCGAAAGTATTATAAAAGCCAAAGGGTATAAGAATACTGTCGTTATGATCGGCACCGATTCGGAAAATATTACCGTTGTGGTTGAAGATAAGGATTTTACGTCCGACGACGCCGTTTCGATTTATACCGTTCTTGCCGACGAAGTAAAAGCATCGCCCGAGAACGTAAGAATTTTCCCGCTTGCATAAGGGGCGATAAAAATATCTTTTGTTTGTAAGGCGAAAAAAACTCAAAAGATTGTTAAAACGCTATCAAAAACGGGAATAATATGCTATACTGTATTTGCATAAGTATTCAAGGGACGAATGGATGCGTTCCGTTTGGTGGTGACATATGGCTACAAAGAAAAATAAAAACGTTACATCGGGAAAGATTGTCTATAACAGCAGTATAGTAAAGGGCATTGTGGTTCTTGCTGTTTCCGAGGTCGACGGCGTTGCGTCCGATATAGATCGCAGCGGAAAAACCGCCTCGAAAGACGAAGTCAAGGTTACTTTCACCGATGGAAAAAACGTCGACGTCGACGTTATCGTGACTGTGAAAGACGGTTTTAATATACCGGATGTAGCGTATAATATACAACAAAGCATAAAGCATAACGTCGAAACAATGTCGGATTACAAGATCAAGAATGTAGACGTGCATGTCGTTGACGTTGTGTATGGTGACAATGATTAAACACCGATTGCCTTGCGAGTTTGTTGCTTGCGGAGTTAGTGTTTAAAAAATAAATATAATAAGCCGCTAATTTACTATGCGGCTTTTTGGTTTGATTATGAGAAAAGATGCAAGAGAAGCGGTTTTGATTTTACTTTACGGCGATTTGTTTGATGCCGAACGCGACAATACGGAAATCAGTTTGTTTTTCCGCGAGAAAAAACTCAACGATTCGGACAAGCTTTTTGCCGATAATCTTTATCGTTCGGTTAAAGAACATGAAGTATTCCTTTTAAACGCCATATCCGATATTGCTAAAGGGTTTAAACTCAATCGTATTTTCCCGATTGACAAATGCGCCTTGCTTATCGGTATGTGCGAGTTGACGTATTTTCCCGACGTGCCTAAAATTGTCGCAATCGACGAGGCTGTCAATCTCTCGAAAAAATATTCTACGGAAAAGAGCAGCGATTTTGTAAACGGGATACTTGCCGAATATAAAAAGCGTATGGAGAACTCAGAACAATGAGTGTTGTTATAGACGGAAAGGCCACGGCGGCAAAGATGAGGGCAAGTGTAAAAAACGATTGCGATAAGATTTTTGCCGTGCACGGTAAACGACCGAAGTTGGCTATTGTGCTTGTAGGAGATAATCCTGCGTCGCAAATTTACGTTGCGTCCAAAGAACGTGCTTGCGCCGAGGTGGGGATGGAATCCATTGTTGTACGGCTTCCAGAAAATTCCGACCAGAATACCGTTGAAAAAACCGTGAGCGAATTATGCCTTGACGAAACTATAAACGGGGTAATGGTGCAACTGCCGCTTCCGAAAACTTTGAACGAAAAACCCGTTCTTGAATTAATTCCTTTTGAAAAAGACGTTGACGGGTTGACTTCGGCTAATGCAGGACGATTGTTTCATGGAGAAAAGTGTCTTGTTCCCTGTACGCCGAAAGGCGTCATAGCTTTATTGAAAGAATACGATATTCCGCTAAGCGGAAAAAATGCGGTTATTATCGGAAGAAGTAACCTTGTCGGTAAACCGCTGTCTATTCTTTTGCTTAATGAAAATTGTACGGTTACCGTTTGCCATTCAAAAACGGAAAGGTTATCCGACTTTACAAAGAAAGCCGATATATTGGTTGTTGCGATAGGTAAGGATCGATTTGTGAAATCCGATATGGTTAAGCCCGATGCTGTGGTTATCGACGTTGGAATCAATCGTACGGAGGATGGTTTGCACGGCGACGTAGATTATCAATCGGTTAAAGAAATCGTCGGTTATATCACGCCGGTGCCGGGCGGCGTAGGCCCGATGACTGTGGCAATGCTTTTACAAAATACGGTTGAGGCGTTCAATCTTCAAAATTCGGACAAATAGTTATATTTGACATAATAATGCTTAAAAAGCCTTATAAAAAGACGAATTTTAAATGTTTTTACAAAAATGAGATTAGACAAATATCTTTTTGATAACGGGTATTTTCAATCAAGAACGAAAGCGGTTGAAGCAATCGAACGCGGAGAAGTGTTTCTCAACGGAATGGTTGCCGATAAACCTTCGACGGATATTAAAACCGAAGATCGAGTTTCAATTAAGTCGGTTTGTTCAACTTTTGTTTCGTTGGGCGGATATAAATTAGAACGCGCGGTTCATGCGTTTCAACCGCAAATTAAAGATAAAATCTTTATCGATGTCGGCGCGTCGACGGGCGGGTTCACAGATTGCTTGTTGCAAAACGGTGCAAAAAGAGTGTATTGCGTTGACGTCGGAGAAAATTTGCTTGCAGATTCGATTGCATCGGATAGTCGCGTTGTTGTTATGGATAACACGAACGCAAGATATCTTACAAAGGCGGATTTTTGCGAACAAGCCGACGCAATTGTCGTCGATTGCAGTTTTATTTCATTGGAGTATATTTTACCGGGTTTACCGCAGTTGCTTAAGGATGACGGATATATACTTGCGCTTATAAAACCGCAGTTTGAAACCCGCGGAAAAATAAAAATGAAAAACGGTATTCTCAAAGATCAAAAGGCAAGAAAATCAATAGTTGAGAGTATCTATAATTTCGTAACGGATATGGGCTTATCGTTTAAAGATATATGTTCCGCTACTGTTGACGAAAAAAAGAATAAAGAGTATATCGCGTATATTTCAAAGGCGGGCGAAAGTAAATCGCTTACTGAAATTTGTGATAAAATTTAGCATATAATGATGAATTTTTTGTGTTTTTCTATGTTGTGTGCAACGGTAAATAGTAATGAAAAAGATCGCTTTGTTTATTAAACCAGACGTTAAGTCCGAAGAATATGCGCGAAAGTTTTGCGAAATATCGGGCGTTGATTTTTTCGAAAGCGCGACTGCTGCGGGTGTAAAACCGGATGCCGTAGTTTGTTTTGGCGGCGACGGAACGATTTTGCGCGCCGTGCCGTATGCGGTAAAAAACGATGCTCCTGTAATATCGGTTAATACGGGAGCACTCGGTTATCTGAGTTCTTTCGGAACGGATGATCGGGAACTTTTTTGCAAAACATTATTGCAAGATAATATCGATTATGATGAAATAAATCTTTTTTCGGTAAAATCAAGCGGTTGCGCCGAAGACTTACTCTTTTTAAACGACGTTGTAATTCAACGCAAGACTTGTGAAAACTTTCCGAGTTGCGCCGTTTCGGTTCGTGTTTTTGTAGACGATAAATTGTGCCAGTCTTTTAATGCCGACGGTGTTATTGTGTCTTCGCCGATCGGTTCGACTGCATATTCCTGGTCTGCGGGCGGTGCGGTGCTTGCTCCCGATGTGTCTGCGGTTATAATCACTCCGATTTGTGCTCATTCCAACGCGCGCCCGATAGTGATATCGGATAAATGTAAAATCGGAATAGAATTAGGCGAAAAATCGCACGACTGCGTTGTTTGTGCCGACGGAAAATATGCTTTTGCTCTTCATGGCAAAGAGCGTATCGTTATAGGGCTTGCCGAAAAAAAATTGAAACTATTGCGCGGAAACACCGACTACTACACAAGATTGAATATGAAATTACTCAAATGGGGGAACGATAATGTCTAAAATTAAGCGTCAACAAAAGATTTTGGACTCGATTAAACAATATGAAATAGAAACGCAGGAAGAACTTATTGCTATTTTGCGTAATGCAGGCTTTAATGTTACTCAAGCCACCGTTTCGAGAGATATAAACGAACTTCAGCTTATAAAAATTGCAGGTTCGGGTAAAAAATATCGTTATGCGCAGGTTACGCAGGGTAAATCGATAGATAATGCCAAGTTTTTGACATTGTTCAAGGCTGCTGTCGTTTCAATAGAGGCTGCGCAAAATATCGTTGTCGTGAAAACCTTGATAAGTAACGCTAACCCCGTCGCCGCGACGGTTGACAGTCTTGGATATCACGAAATAGTCGGAAGCGTTGCGGGCGACGATACGCTTTTAATTGTGACGCATAACAACGAAGAAGCTGCAAATGTCGTTGCTAAATTGAACGCATTATTATAATGTTTTTTTGCGGTGAAAGACGATGTTAAATCAGTTGACAATTAAAAACGTTGCCCTTATCGATAATGCGGAAATTACTTTTTCCGACGGGCTGAATATTTTATCGGGCGAAACGGGTGCAGGTAAATCGGTTATTCTTGATTCGATCAATTTTGTTCTCGGAGCAAAAGCCGATAAAAGCATGATTCGTTACGGCGAGCAATTTTGCCTTGTCGAGGCATATTTTACCGATTTATCCGACGAGGTGAAGGCTCAGCTTTGTGATTTCGATATTGAAGATAGCGAAGAAATAATCATAAAACGCAAGTTCGATATTGCGGGAAACGGATATATCAAACTGAACGGCGAAAACGTAACCGCCACTATGCTTAAGAAAATCACCTCGCTTTTGGTTGACGTTCATGGTCAAAGCGAGCATTTTATTCTATTATCGAAAAGCAAACAGCTTGAATGTATAGACCAAAGTGCGGGCGTTGAAAACTACAAGGTACGGCTTAAGGACGTGTGTTCCGATATAAAAGAACTTGACGAAAAACTTGCAAAACTTGGCGGAAACCCCGATGAACGTGCGCGCAGAATAGATATTCTGAATTATCAGATAAACGAAATTCAGACAGCAGAACTGAAAGACGGCGAGGAAGCCGAATTGCTTTCCTTAAACGAACGTATCCGCAATGCCGAAAAAATCACGAATGCGCTTTCGGTTGTATATCGGTCGCTGTCGGATGAAAACGGCGTTTCGGATTCGGTTATTTATGCCGAACAGGCTATAAGGGGCGTTGCGGGACTTGATGAAAAAATAGATTCTTTTGCCGAAAGGCTTAATAATTTGCGCGAAGAGGCGAACGATATCGGCGACTGCGTAAAAGATTATCTCGATTCTTTTGATTTTGAAT
>ERZ857629.2011-NODE-2011-length-20194-cov-2.966781_pt1 | contig 20194 bp, 18 predicted proteins | sample MGYA00519700_ERZ857629 | MGnify/ENA primary metagenome ERZ857629 (study PRJEB31778, sample SAMEA3449351) | human gut metagenome | biome: human gut; feature: human-associated habitat; material: faeces | place: United Kingdom | collected 2010/2012 ...
TGGTGTGCACATGGCCTGTGTGCTGGCGGTACAACCGATCAGAGTGCCCCGAAGCCGACGGCATGCTTGGTTTCGGAACCGACGATCGCATAGCCAAGGGCACCGGCGGGGACGATGATCCTGCGTCCCTTGTCGTCGTTCAGCACGATCGGCTTGTTCTCGGCTACTGCGGCGCTGATGGTGGCGTTGACGGCCTCTGCGGATTCCTCGGTGCTGAAGGTGACGGCGCGTGCCACGTTCTGAATGCCCAGTTCGATATCCATTGAAATGCTCCTTGGTTGGTTCGTATATGGCTATATTCTGCTCTGGTATGGCGAAAACCACAGTGCTGATTACGCTTGCGGCGTGATATTCCGTTCGTTCGTCACATCCGACGCGTCCAATCCGGTCTGCGCGTCATGCAGGGCGCGTTCCTCCCGCTCCAGCAGGGGGATCACCTCCGTTGCCGGCGCGTTGAGATCCGGAATGGAGAAACGTTGCGGCTGCTCGTTGTTCAGCGTGTTGCCGTTCGCCTGGTTCGCCACGATGTGATGCTCGTTCGTGTCGTCGCTTACCACGCCTTCCCCGGGCGATACATGGGTGTTGCCGGTTGCGTCGTCCATCTGGCCGAGCGCGATGGTGGCCGAGGAGATGGGAGGAATGTCGGGCATCGGCGCGGATGCGAAATGCCCGCTTGCCGTGCTGTCGGAAGATGCGCCGGAATGAGTGGAGATGTTCGCGGAACCGGTGTTGTCCGGGTCGAGCGTGCTGTCGTCCGCATCGGCGAACCCGCTGCCCGAACGCATGCCGTTCTCATCGCCCTGAAGCAGCGTTCCGACCGTGATCGTGGAGGGGTGCTTGCCGGCGGACGGTTGTACCGTAGCGCCGTGGGATGCCTGAGTGCCTCTTACACTCACGCCGAGTTGATGCGCGAGACGGTCCACCTGTGCCTTGAACTGGATGATCCGATCGTTGTCGGCATTGTTCAACGCACGGATGAAATCGCCTACCTGCTCCATCTGCACCCACAGGTTGGCGCGCAGCATGATCAGATCGTCAAGACGGTTGCCCATCATGCGCCCATACGCGGTAAGCACCGCGTTGCGACGTTCCTCATCAAGCTTTGAGAAAATCCAGGCCAGATCGCGTGCCGGGTCATTGACCTGCATGTTCTGCCAATTGTTCACGGCGGTGATGGTGGATCCGCTGAAACGCACATCGCCGTCATCGAACCCGCCATGCACCATGCATGTCGAGAACGACCACAGCCCCTCCGTATCCATGATGCGCGCCCAGCTTGTGGTGATCTCGCTCGGCACATGGCCGGCATTGCGCAGCCGCCTGATCCAAGCGGTCAACTGAGCCCTGATCTGCCCTGTGACGAACACCGGGTAGCCCGCCTCCTGCATGAAATCCGTGCGCAGACGGTGGATTGCGCCGATGGCGGTTCCCATGGCGGAGCATTGCGTTGACGAAAGCACGTCAAGGGGCACTTCGGCACCATCCTGATGCATCATCACCATTACCGCGGTGTCTCCGGTCGGCCCCTTGGCATCGGTGCCGGGCACGAAGGTGAGCACGCGACCCAGCGAAAAGCCGAGTCCGCCCGATTCCCTTACCTCGCAGAGCGCACGCGACGCCTGTACGCGCGAAGCCAACAGTTGTCGTCCTTGATCGCTGTTGGTGGCGTACACGTCGTATACGGTGCCCGACGCGTCGCGCACCTGTGCTTGGTCGATGCCGTGCGCATGCGTGGTACCGGCGAATACGCCGGCCACGACGATGGAGGGCATGGCAGCCGAGGTCAGCGCCGCCATCATGAGTTCGTTTCGTTCAGTCACGCTTCCACACTAATACATGTGCGGCCCAGAGCGGCCAGACACGACCGAGGGTGGGCATCATGGCGCTGATTTCGCCGTCATGCCGCCGTATGTGGGCAGGCCGCTTGCCACAATGGGGTGCATGGACGAGCTGCTTGAAGGTTTGGATGATGCGCAGCTGGCTGCGGCGACGGCGCTGGAAGGCCCTGTACGTATTATCGCTGGCGCTGGTGCGGGCAAGACCCGTACGGTGACCCGGCGTATCGCCCATGCGTGCGCAAGCGGCCAATGGGATGCGTCGCGTGTGCTTGCGGTGACGTTCTCCGTCAAGGCGGCCGCTGAAATGCGGGTGCGTCTCGAATCCTTGGGCGTGGGTGGCCAGGTGACTGCGGCGACCTTCCATTCGGCGGCATTGCGGCAGCTTCGCCGTGTGTGGGCCGACGTGTGCGAGGCGCCGTTTCCACGATTGATTGAGGATGCGCGTGATATCACCATGCGCGCCATGCGCAGGGTGGGTCTTGCCGACAGGCTGGACGATATGACGGTTCGCGCGGTGCGCGACGAGATCAACTGGGCGAAGGTGTCACTGGTGGCCCCAAGCGAGGTGGAACGTGTGGCGGCCGCCGTCGAACGCTGTATGCCGGCGGGGATCGATGCCTCGCATTTCGCCGATATCTACGATGCCTACGAGCTGGAGAAAACCGCGCGCGGCGAGATGGATTTCGATGACATTCTGCTCATGATGTGCCATGTGCTTGAGGAATTCGACGAGCCCGCCGCTCGGATCCGCCATGCCATCGGATGGCTTACCGTGGACGAATACCAGGACGTATCCCCGTTGCAGCACAGGCTGATGCGCTTGTGGCTGGGCGATAACCGCAATGTGTGTGTGGTGGGTGACCCGGCACAGACCATCTACTCGTTCGCCGGTGCATCCAGCTATGATCTGCTGGGTTTCGCCGACGAGTTCAAACCCCTGGCCGCCGATATCCGCTTGGATACGGATTATCGTTCCACGCCGCAGGTAGTGAACTATGCCAATCGCGTATTGGCGGCGTCCCCGGTGCGGCACGACTATCTGAAATTGCGCTCCGCTCGGGCCAACGGCAGCAGGGTGTCTCGCAATATCTACGAGACGGATCTGCTGGAGGCACAGGGGGTTGCCGCCCGTATCGCGAAATTGGTGGCGAACGGGGCGAACCCTTCGGATTGTGCGATTCTGACGCGAATCAACGCCCAACAGGCCGCCTGCTGCAGCGCATTGCGCACCGAACGGCTGGGGTATCGCGTCCGGCGTGATTCCGGCTGGGCATCGTCATCGCCGGTCGCGGATCTCGAGACGGCAGGGAAACTGGCGTTGGTCGAGACGATGCGTGAACAGGATGACGCTGCGGTGCGTAAGCTCGGCCGTGTCACCGTATCCACGATCCACGCCGCAAAAGGCCTCGAATTCAAGCATGTGTTCGTGGTCGGCTGTTCGGAAGGGTTGCTGCCATACGGTTCCGCCCGCAACGGCGACGACTTGGAGGAGGAACGGCGTCTGATGTATGTGGCCATCACACGAGCCGAAGATACGCTTCATATGTCGTATGCCCGTTCCAAAGACGGTATGGGCTCCCAGCAGCGTGTGCTGAGCCGTTTCCTCAGCTGACGAGGTAGCCGGGTGGCTCCGGCGGCGCATATCCATGCCACACATAAGCGTTGTGTTGGCAGCGGCGTATATCAGAGGTAACGCGCGGTAGAGCGCAGAAGACAACACAAGGTGTGAAGCCGCTGCGTCCTACCGCGCGTTACCGATGAACGAGTGTGGGATCAGCTGTCTTCCTCGCCAAGCAGCTTGGAAAGTTCGGCGTCCCAATCATTGCCGCCGGAAGGCGGGTCGGTGGGATGCTGCGAGTTGGGGGCAGTACCGTTTGCCCCGCCATCCAAGGACGGCAGCATGTCCGGGTGAGTCCATTTGGCGTCTCGTGCCTCCGGGCCGTCGGCGGCGGTGATCATGGACCATAGGTCGGCGGCTTCGCGCATGCGCTTGGGACGAAGTTCCAATCCCAGCAGGCTTTCGAACGTGCGTTCGGCAGGCCCGCCTGTGGCGCGTTCGCGGCGAGCCATTTCGGTGAGCTGTTCGATATGCGGCAGATGCGCCATGCCGGCCCTCCAGACCACGCAATCCACCCATCCCTCGACCAGCGCCAGCAGTGACTCGATCGATGCCATGGCCTCACGCTGCTCCGGGGTATCGGGAATTCCCACCTTGGTGAGGTTGACCGCATTGGAGATGGAATCGGGGTCGAGGCTTTCGGCGTCGCGCAGCTGTTCTTCCATCGCATCCAGATCGATGGAGATGCCGCGGGCGTATTTGCCGATCAGCGCTTCAAAGCGTGGCATCAGCCATGGAACCGCCGAGAACAGGCGTGCATGCGCGGCCTCGCGTAGGGCGAGGAACGTCATCACTTCATCCTGTGGAATCGGATCGGGCTGGACGATTTCGTTGAACAGCGCCTCGGTCTGCGCGTCCATCGCGCTGTGCTGCTCGCCGGCGAATGCATCGGCGTCGGCCTTATCGGTCTTTGCATCTGCTGCGGTTTCCTCCTCGGAGATGTTGCCGAAGGAATCCTCCACATTGCTGTTCAACGATGCGGCGTATTCCTCGACGTTCTGCGCGATCAGCGCGCCGGCTGGATTGGACAGCAGCGCGATGCCCTGATCGAAACCGCCGTGCACTTCCCGGCTGAGCACGCCGGCGGCGTGGCCGAGCTGCATGGCGAATGACGTATTGCCCAGCAATTTGATCAGCTGCGCAGGGTCCTTCATGCCTTCGGGAATCGGAATCGGCACCGGACCGGCGAACATGCCGGCGATTTCGCCGTTGAAGGAATCTCCCAGACGTTCGGAGATCACCGAGGCCAGTGCATCTCCCATCGAAGCAGCGATCGGTGCGGCGAATTTCGCCCATGCGTCCAATGTGCCTTCAACCCATCCGGCGCGGGTCAAAGCCTGCGGGTCACCGCTCGGCGGTGCGAATTCGCAGGCACTGTCGAGCCATAGATTCGCCTCGCTCATGGCTTTGCGCACGGCCGCGCCCTCTTCGGCGCTGACAGTAGTGCGCGAGCCGTCCGCGTTGGCTCGTTGCAAGGCCAGCGATTTCGCCAGCTTGATGTTGATGGGGCCGTCCTGCACGGTCTGCTGCATTTCGTTGACGGTATTGAGTCCTCCGACGGTGAACGCGTTCATCAGCTGCTGCACTTCGGCCGGGTTGGGCAGTGTGCTCGGATCCTGGCTGAGCAACTGTTCGCGAATCGAATCGGGAAGCTGGGAAATCTGCTGCCAGACAGCGTCGCCCTGCTCCTTGCCGAAGCAGGTGATAAGCCAATCGTGAAATGCGTTCTCGTCCATGGTGGAGGTCCTTAGATCCCTGCGGATGTGTGGTCGGTGCGCATGCTGGCGCACGCGTCTTGTGGTACTCATATTAGGGTGTGCCGTCCACTTAATATACGCATTGCCATTGCTGACGGCATAGGTTTTACAGGATTCCCATGCGTGCGCACATAATATGCACATATCGATGGCGCTTCGGCTGTTTGATCTGCCGGCCTTTCCCAAGCGTCAGTGCCCACCATCCGGAGCCGTCTTGGTCGTTCAGCGCACCTGTGTAGTATGCACGGTATGTCGCATACCTCAATACCCTCACGTATCGCACGGTATTTCCGTGCGCGTTCGCCGCGCTATCTGGCCGGTCTGATCGCAGTGGCGCTTTCCGTGGTGGTGCTGTGCCTGCCCAGCGCCTATTCGGTGGAAATGCCCGGCCCCACGCAGAACGTGCTTGGTTCCAGCGACGGCAAGCAGATCATCGCCGTTTCCCAAGCGCATACGTACCGGAGCCGGGGCAAGCTGCTGCTGACCACGGTGAATGCCAGCGGACTGCCCGGCTATCCGGTCACCAATGCGGAAGTGGTGTGGGCGCTGTTCGACCCCCATGCCGTGGTGATGCCGCGTGAAGTGGTGGTTCCGACCGGGCAGACTGCGGAGGAATACGAGGCCGAAAGCGCCACGGAGATGAAGGATTCGCAAAACAGCGCCGTCAAGGCTGCGAAGAACATGCTCAGAAAGCGCGGAATCGATGTAGCCGACGCCCAGGTGTCCATGCATGTGGACGATATCGGCGGTCCGTCCGCCGGCATGATGTACACGCTCGGTCTGATCGACAAGCTTACCTCCCAGGATGAGACCGGCGGCAAGACCATTGCCGGCACCGGCACCATCAATGCCAAGGGGACGGTGGGTGAGATCGGCGGCATCAGATTGAAGATGCTTGGAGCCAAACGCGACGGGGCCACATGGTTTTTGGCTCCCCGAGGCAATTGCGACGAAGTGGTCGGCCACGTTCCCAGCGGGTTGCGCGATGTGGCTGTTTCCACCATCGACGATGCCTATGATGCCGTCGTGGCCATAGGCAAGGGCAAGGGCGCATCGCTGCCGCATTGCACGGTCGATACCGACGTGGAGAAAACGAAATAGAAAAATGTGAACAGATCACACGTATTTCGTCACATGTTGCTATTCTTGGGCTTTGTGAATCAAACGGCATCACAGAACGCTGAAGAGTTTGGATTTGAACGCGGCGACATCGTGCAGGAATGGTTGTGGGATGACGACGTGGATGATTCCATCCGAGAGAAGATTGAAGAACTGACTGGCGAAGAGCTTGTCGATGAGGATTACGATTCCGCTGTAGACGGCGTAATCCTGTGGTGGCGGGATGGCGACGATGAGGATGCGCTTTCGGACACCATCGTTGACGCCTACGCCGTGCTCGGCAATGACGGGCCGTTATGGGTGCTTACCCCGAAGCCGGGGCGTCCGGGGGCGCCAAGCTCCAGCACCGTGCAATCCGCGGCCAAGACCGCCGGCATGAATGCGGCGACTCCATTGACGGTGAGCGGCGATTGGAACGGCATTCGCCTGCGCGCCTACGGCAGGGGAAGGTGAGCCGAGGCTCACCGTCTTTTGTGGGGTGAACGGTTTATAGACGTTATAGGAGCGGCCTTCGGGTCGCTCTTTTCATATGTGGCGAAGAATGGTCGATTCGGATGTTTCGCCACGAATGGCGGTTGGTCCGGACGGGGTCGGAGGGGAGTGACGATTCCGCTCGAAGAGGCCTCCACCTCGTATATCTCGTATATTGTGCGTGGAATCATAAAAAGAGTCCGCCAGCCAACGCTTGACGGACCCACTGCGAATCGTGGGCGATGAGGGACTCGAACCCCCGACATCCACCGTGTAAAGGTGGCGCTCTAACCAACTGAGCTAATCGCCCGCTCTCCAATACCATAGCGTAACCCTTGACGAATGCGTGGTGAATGCGGCAAAAGGGCGGAATATACGGCGAGTTGAGCATTCGACATGGCATAGCGTCTCAACGCCCACGTACAGTGGAACAGAGTATGTTTGTTCCTCTAGGAGGTCGGTAGACTATGGCTCAGCAGTCTGAAGCTTCAATCCCCAGGGCCGGGAAGCGCAAGTGGGGGTACGATCCCGGTCAAGTGGATGAGTTTCTGGAGCACGCACACGCGTTGTATGACGGCGATGGCGTGCAGCTGACGCAGCGCGACATCCAAAACGTTTCTTTTGACTTGACCCGAGGCGGTTACGTTATTGCGCAGGTCGACGCGGCACTGGCGCGATTGGAGCGTGCGGTGGTCGACAAGCAGACCGCCTGCGAGATCTCCCAGCATGGCCGCGTCGCGTGGAAGGCACAGACCGAAGACCTGTATCATGACGTCGCCCGTCACGTCGGTCGTGCGAATGGCGAGCGGTTCAGCTCCGGCAAGCCGCATGTGCCGTCCTATGACCGCAAGCAGGTCGATAAGCTCGCCGATAGGATCGTGGACAAGTGCGCGGCGGAGCTGGGCATCGACGGCATCTCCAAAGAGGATGTGAAGGGATTCGACAAGATCACCGCGGAGGCGGTTGCCAATTCCGTGTTCACCCAGCGCAAGGGCAAGAAGGGGTATGACGAGCGTCAGGTCGATTATTTCCTGAACTCCTGCGTGCAGCTGCTGAGCCGTATCGAATCCTATGGTCGTATCTCCGACCGCATCGCCCCCAACGAGGGTGAGAAATCCGAAGTGCCGGCTATGGCGGCTGTCGCCCCGGCCGTTGCCGCGGCTGCGGCCGGCACGGACGCGCCGCTGATCTCCGCAGACGCCCAATTCCAGTCCGCGGTCAGCGAATTGTTGAACACTCCGGAACCCGCCCCGGTGAACACCGGCGACAGCTTCAGCGAAGTCAGCCAGGCCGAGCAGAGCCTCTTCTCCCAGCCTGTGCAGCAGTCCATATTCGACCAGGCGGCGGAACCGGTGCAGTCTGCCGGCAATGTTTCCACGTCGAGCATCTTCCCTGCTCAGGGTTCGGACGAGAACAACACGGCGATTCCGCCATCCTTTGCACCGCCAGTCGTCAACACCGATCATGCCGAGGCTGCGGCTGCGCAATCGCAGCAGCAGGTGGCCGACGAGCCGAGCGCGACTTCCTCCGCTTCGATATTCGCCCCTGCCGAGTCCGTCAATCCGATTCCGCAGCAGGAACGCACACCGCTGCCGTCCTTCGAGCCGGCCGCGCAGTCGCATCCGGTCGAAGCCCCGGCTGTGGAAGCGCCTGCGGCATTCGCGCCGTCTTCCGCGGCCCCGGAGCCCTTCGCTCCGGCACCCGATTCCATATTCGCACCGCCACGCCAGACGGCACCGGCCCCGACAGGCACGACGGCACCGGCTGCACAGCTCAACCGCGTCAACGCTTCACTGGCCTCCCTGGCGCATATGGCCGAGGTCTCCCAGGAGCTCCCCAGGATCGAAGAGAAAAGCTTCGTGCCCAAGGTGCCGAGTCTTGATGCCCCCAGCCCGTTCGCGTCCACATCGTTCCCAAGCTTCGCGCCCGCCGGGGATGAAACCCCGCAGACCGTTCATCAGAACGATGATGGCAATGGCGGCAACGGTGTCGACGGCACCGACAATGGCGTGAAATTCGATTTCACCTTCCCCGGCGCCGATATTCCCGATCTGTCGTTCCCGACTTTCGACAACGAAAAGAAAGAGCAGTGATTCACAGCAATACCGTGGTCGTTCTTGGGTCCACCGGTTCCATCGGCACTCAAGGGCTTGACGTTATTTCCAGACATCCGGAACGTTTCACCGTAAGCGGTTTGGCCGCGGGCGGCGCCCATATCGAGCTGCTTGCCCAGCAGGCCGCGCAATTCCACGTTCCATTGGTCGCGGTGTTCGACAGGCAGGCCGCCAAGCCCCTGCGCGAGGCGCTTGACCAGGCGGGAGCCCACGGCACCCAGATTCAGGCGGGTCCTGAAGCGGTAATCGGATTGGCCGGTTCCGGAGCCGACGTGGTGTTGAACGGCATTACCGGTTCCATCGGCTTGGAGCCTTCCATTGCGGCGCTGCAGGCAGGATCCCAGCTGGCTCTTGCCAATAAGGAATCCGTTGTGGCGGGCGGTCATCTGCTGTTCGGCGCGCAGATTCGCGATCGGCAGATCAATCCCGTCGACTCCGAGCATTCCGCCATCTGGCAGTCCTTGCGTTCCGGCACGCATGCCGAAGTATCCAAGCTTATCGTCACGGCATCCGGCGGCCCGTTCCGAGGCTGGAAGCGCGATCAGATGACCGATATCACACCCGAGCAGGCGCTGAACCACCCGACCTGGCATATGGGACCGGTGGTCACCATCAATTCGTCCACCTTGATGAACAAGGGTTTGGAGGTCATCGAGGCAAGCCGTCTGTTCGATATTCCGCCGGATCGCATCGAAGTGACCGTGCACCCGCAGTCCATCGTGCATTCCATGGTGGAATTCGTCGACGGCGCCACCATCAGCCAGGCATCGCCGCCCGACATGCGTCTGCCTATCGCGCTCGGTCTGTCCGCGCCGGACCGTCTGGGCGATGTCGCCGCGGCATGCGACTGGACCAAAGCCGCGCAGTGGACCTTCGAGCCGTTGGACGATGAGGCGTTCCCCGCGGTCTCCCTTGCCCGGCATTGCCTTGCCGCTTCGGAGAAGCATACCGCCGTGCTGAACGCGGCCAATGAACAGGCTGTGCACGCTTTTCTCGATCATCGTTTGCCTTATCTGGGCATTGTGGACACGGTCAAGGCCGTGCTCGACGCGATGGACGGCGAACTGCGTGGCGCCCCGCTGTTCAAGGACGTGGAGGAAATGGGTCAAGTCGAGCGGGAAGCTCGACGCCGTGCCGATGATTTGATAAACCGTCAACAGTGACTGGATGCAGGTGAGCGAACCCTGCATCCGGAATTGTTCGTCATCGTCAAGAATTGCGAGTAGAAGAAACCTATGGCAGAAATCGAAAAGCCGTTCCGCCCGACCGGCGACCCCATTGCCCTGACCAGTGAAAGCCCGTTGCATCCGCGCCGCACATCCCGCCGCATTATGGTCGGCCCGGTGCCGGTCGGTGGCGGAGCGCCGATTTCCGTACAATCCATGACCAATACGGTCACTGCCGATGTTCCCGCCACGTTACGGCAGATTGCCGAGCTCACCGCGGCGGGCTGCGATATCGTCAGAGTCGCGGTGCCTAGTCAGGATGATGCCGACGCATTGCCGGAAATCTGCGCGAAGTCGCCGATTCCGGTGATCGCCGATATTCATTTCCAAAGCAAATACGTGTTCCAGGCCATCGATGCCGGCTGTGCAGCGGTACGCGTGAACCCGGGCAACATCCGCAAGTTCGATGAGGTCGGCCCGTCCATCTGCAAGGCCGCGACGGATGCCGGCATCTCCCTGCGCATTGGCGTGAACGCCGGTTCGCTCGACAAGGAACTGTATGCCAAATACGGTGGCCCGACCCCCGAAGCCCTGGTCGCATCGGCGCTGAAGGAAGCGCACATGTTCGAGGACGTAGGCTTCCACGATTTCAAAATCTCGGTGAAGCACCACGATGTCATCACCATGGTGCAGACCTATCGACTGCTCGCATCCAAAGGCGACTGGCCGTTGCATCTCGGCGTGACCGAGGCAGGGCCGGCTTGGCAGGGCACCATCAAATCCTGTCTGGCGTTCGGCGCGCTGCTTGCCGAAGGTATTGGCGACACCATCCGCGTTTCGCTGTCCGCACCTCCCGTCGAAGAGGTGAAGGTCGGTTGCAAACTGCTCGAATACATGGGATTGCGCCCACGCAAGTTCGACATCATCTCCTGCCCGAGCTGCGGCCGTGCACAGGTGGATGTGATTCAGCTCGCCTCCGCCGTGACCGAAGGGTTGAAGGATGTGACCGCGCCGATTCGCGTGGCTGTGATGGGATGCATCGTCAACGGCCCAGGCGAGGCGCGCGAAGCCGATTTGGGTGTGGCCTCCGGCAATGGCAAGGGACAGATCTTCATCAAGGGTAAGGTGATCGAAACCGTGCCTGAAGACCAGATTGTTGAGACGCTCCTGAACAAGGCGCAGGAAATCGCGGCGCAAATGGAAGCGGACGGCCAGATTCCGGTCAATTCCACCGGTCCGGTCGTGGTACCCATCCAGAATCCCGGGCACTGACGGCGCAGCGGACCGTACGGCATCGGTTACGTTCGCTTTACCCCCCCTCCAATCCGGCATGAGCCAGGTTGGAGGGGCTCTTTACAATGAAACCTGTGTTGAACAGCAGTCAAGCATCAGATATGCGCTCCCGGCCTTGGACGATAGGGCACCGGATTGCAGTTGGCCTGCCGATCGTCATCGTGATGATGGGATTGCTGATTGGCATATCCAGTCTCACCACCGTGCCATGGAACAATAATCCGACCGGTCAGGCCATTGCCTCGCTGACGAATGACACCGCAGTCACATTCGCTTCGGCGGACGGCGGCAACGCCGATCTGAGCAAGCCTGGCGACTATAAGGTCGCGGAGCGTGCGCTCAGCATTACGGTGGATCGCAACGGCAGACAGATCGGCGGCGCGCGTGCCGTGAAAGTCGATGAAAGCGCCGACGGCACATGGCAGGTAAACGGCAGAGGCAAAGACTGCAAACAGACCATTACCGTACTGATCCGCGAGCCCGTCGGGGCGACCGGCGCGCGCCCGGGGGCAGTGTTCATGCATGGCGCGGGATTCGGCACCGCCTATAACTCCTTCGGCGATGTGGCGCAGACGCTCGCTTCGGCAGGATTGGTCACCGCCGTGATCGACAAGCCGGTATGGGACACCACCGATGTGAATCGCGACTACCCGGCTTCGGCCCGCGTCTATGACGATGTGATCAACCTGCTTCGTGGAATGGACAGCGTCGACGCCGCCAACGTCGGCATCTACGCCACATCCGAATCCACATGGATCTCGCAATACCTGCTGAGGGACGATCCCGACATCGCATTCCAGGTGCTGCTCAGCCCCATGGTGTTCAGTCCACGCGAATCATTGGGTTTCTTCGTTTCGCAGGATTTTGCGTTGGCCGGGGCGAATGAAGGGTACCAGTCGATTGTGCGCCGGGTGTTCAGCGCGGACACCGCGATGCTCGGATTGACGAATTTCGACCTCGACCTTCCCGAATCGAACGCCTACTCGATTCCGACGCTCGTAGCCTACGGTTCCAAGGATGTGATGACCGCACAGGTCGAAGGCGTCAAGCGCATATTCGCCAAAGCGCACGAAGCCGGCAACTGGGATGTGACCGTACGCAGCTACCCGGTGGCCAACCATGTGCTCAGACTCGGCGACGAGGCCCAAACGGGAACTCTGCTCGCCGACGAATACCTTACCGATATGACCGCATGGGTGGAAGGCACGGTGAACGGGTTGGACCAGACCAGCGAACGCGTGGCCGGCAACTCCATCTTCCAATCCATCGCCGTACCGCAGGAACTGCAACCCAGACGCGCCGGAACCGTATACGGGATCATATTGCATGTCAGCATGCTGCTTCTGCTGGCAGTCACCGGCATCATGTGGCTGATCGCGCTGGCGCGTTGGATTCGAGGGCGTATGTCCGGTACGCGTCATCCGCTGGGATTCGCCCATCGACTCGACAACGCGCTGATCATACTCACCGCGACCACGGTCGGCACATTACTGCTGTTCATAGCGGGACTGTCCCAGGTGATCATGGCAGTGGTGCACCTGGCGTGGGGCGCGGCATCCACCGACGACCCGGGTATGATCGGCTGGAGCTGGCCGGTGATCAAAGCGGTGTGCGCATTCGTTGTGCTGGCATGGTCGCTTGTATTCACGCGTCTGATCGAAGCGGCCTGGCGCCAAGGTATATTGCGTTGGCCGTTGCGGGGCGAACCCATTCGCAGAATGGTGCGTGGCGAGGAACCGGTAATCGCCTCGACCCGGTTCGCACGTGTGCTGTTCTGGCTGACCTTCGCAACGATGATGTACATCCTGTTCTTCTTCGCCTTCTGGGGTCTGTTCGTATACTAGGGGAGCGAATCATGGCTTTATATCATGATGAAGGCGTGGTGTTGCGTACCGCCAAACTCGGCGAGGCCGATCGCATCATCACATTGCTTACCCGCGATCACGGCAAGGTGCGCGCCGTCGCCAAAGGCGTGCGAAGGGCTAAATCACGCTTCGGAGGCAGACTCGAACCGTTCATGCGAGTGGATGTGCTTATCGCCGAAGGGCGCACGCTGGACACGATTTCGCAGGCCGAATCCATATCCGCTTATGCCGGGCCGATCTGCGCCGACTACGACTCCTATACCGCGGCCAACGTTATCGCCGAGACCGCGGACAAACTCGCATCGGCCGAAAACGAGCGTGTCACCGCGCAATACCGTCTGCTTGCCGGAGCATTGAACGCGTTGGCCACGCATGCGCACGGCCCCGAACTCATTTCGGCATCCTATGTGATGCGTGCGCTGTCACTTGCGGGTTGGACCCCGCGACTCGCTTCATGCATGGTGTGCGACAGCCGTGAGATCACGCATTTCTCCGTACCGGACGGCGGTGCGTTATGTGCCACGCACCATACGCCGCGTTCGGAACCGATCCCATTGCCAGTCCGCGCTGAATTGGAAGCCCTGATGAACGGCGACTGGCGCGAACTCGAGGGGGTGCGCGAGCCGATGCCGCAAACGCGTGCGATCATCGAGGAATGGGCCGAATACTATCTTGAACGGCCGTTACGTTCACTGCGTGTCATGGGAGCATGAACATGGCTGCTGCCGCTGCTGGCGCTGTTCGTTCCGTTGGGCTTGCTACATTGGGGGATTATGGCTTTTGAAAACGTCGATTACACTTCGCTGAGCATTCCGGCAGCGCCTTTTTCCGATCCTTCGCGTATTCCTGATTTCCCCAAGAACAAGGTTCCACGCCATGTGGGCGTGATCATGGACGGTAACGGCCGTTGGGCCCAGCAGCGTGGTCTGATTCGCACCGATGGGCATCAGGCCGCGGAACCGGTGGTATTCGACACGATCGCTGGTGCCATCGAGGCTGGCGTGCGTTACCTGTCGTTGTATACGTTCTCCACTGAAAACTGGAAGCGCAGCCCGCAGGAGGTGCGTTTCCTTATGGGCTTCTCGCGCGACATCATCCATCGCCGCGTCGATCAGATGAACGAATGGGGTGTGCGCGTGCGTTGGTCCGGGCGCCGTCCGAAGCTGTGGAAGTCCGTGATCGACGAGCTGGAAGTGGCGCAGGAGAAGACCAAGAAGAACAAGACCATCGATGTGGTGTTCTGCCTGAACTACGGTGGCCGCGCCGAAATTGCGGACGCCTGTGCCGCGATTGCGCGAGAGGTGCGTGACGGCAAGATCTCCGGCGATCGTGTGACGGAGAAGATGATTGCCGAGCACCTGTACAATCCGGATATTCCCGATTGCGATCTGGTGATCCGTACGTCCGGCGAACAACGCACCTCCAACTTCCTGCCGTGGGAGGCGGCCTACGCCGAACTTGATTTCGTGCCCGAACTGTTCCCCGATTGCGGGCGTGAGGTGCTGTGGCGCTCCATCGACCACTACGTCCACCGCGATCGCAGATTCGGCGGCGTGAAGAAGTGATATAACACTGCCGGCGGGCGGCTGATGCGTTTCGACGTGTCGCCGCCCGTTTGTTATGTCCGCTTGTATCGCTTGTGTTCGCTCGTACCTTCGCCTGTATTCAACCATATCTTCGCGTTCTTATCTGTCCTCCTCTGTCCTCTCGTTCTCGTCTCTCAGTCCCACCATCTGTCCCCATCTCTCAGTCCCACCATCTGTCCCCGTCTCCCTGTCTGTTCCCTGCCATCCTGCTCAGCGCTCAACCGCAGCATCCAATCCCGTCCGCACACAATCCGCACATTCGCTCCCACTGGGCGGTTCATTTGGACGAAATCGGGCAATTGACTACCCATCTGGACGAAATCGGGGCCGAATTCGTCCATTTCGACCACCCAATCACGGATTTTGTCCGAATGAACCGCATAGCCGCGCAACGCATCCGCGCATCCGATCGCCAACGCGACTTGTTCTCGGGCAGGGCAAACGTTTAGACTGCGCAAATGGGTGAAAAAGAGCAACATCATTCCTTGAATCTCCTGATTGCGAAGGCACAGCGGGAACGATACTGCATGCGGCCGTTCTGGGATACCGACATCAAGGTGGTCGCGCGGCGCGTCAGACAGGGGAGCATCGTGCGGGTTCATCGCGGTCTGTACGCGGTGAAGGAGTATTGGGAACGGCTGGATCCGCTCGAACAGGTCCGCCACATCATGCGCTCATTGGGGCGATGACATGAGCAATGGGTGTTCTGCGGGGCAAGCGCGGCGATCATGCATGGCTTGGAGTGCTCATACCGGCAATCGCGTCCGATTCATGTTGCGGTGGGCAAAGCAGACGTGCGAAGAACCAGGCGACGATACGGTATCACGCGCTGACTGATTCCGACGCGGTGGTCATCGATGGTGTGAAGGTGACATCGATCCAACGCACGCTTGTCGATTGCGCGGCAATGATGCCGTTTCGCTACGCGTTGTCGCCGATTGATGCCGCGCTGCGTCAAGGGCGGATCAGCAAAGAGCTGCTGTTGGCGTATGTGGATTCCCTGCCGATGCTCCGCGATCGTGAGCGTGTGCGTGCCGTACTTGCCATGGGCGATGGCAGCAGCGAGAACGGCGGTGAATCGGAATGCCGCGCGGTGCTGCAGGAAATGGGATTCCCAGTGCACCGTCTCCAGGTTGAATTCCCGTGTCGGGCGCATCCCGGCCGCGTGCACAGAGTGGATTTCCTATGGGTGCGCGAGGACGGCACCCTGGTTGCCGGGGAGCTCGATGGGGTGTGCAAATTCATGGATCCGTCGATGACTTCGGGACGTGCGGTCAAGCAGGTTGTGGATGCTGAGCGAGAGCGGCAGGAGTGCCTCAGACGGAGCGGGGTGGATATGGTGCGCATGTACTACTCGGACTTGGACAATCCACGGGCGCTGACGAGGCGCTTGGAGGAGGCTCGTGTGCCGCGACGGATGCCGGGAACGTAGCTTATGCGCGAGTTGTGCGGTCGAAATGGACGGAATCAGGGCTGATTTCGTCCATTTCGACCGTTAAATCACGGATTTCGTCCGAACCGAACGTCATGTGCCGCATGGTATCGAGCTGGAGGCCGAAATCAATGCCGAACACCGGCGATGCGGTCCGAGAAGCCGACCACGAAGCGTTCGACGTCGACATGCAGCGCCACGTGCACACGCGGCGCCAACGGGTCGATCAGCCCCTCCGGGTCTCCGATGGTGCGGCCGCGCGTACCATGGAAGTCGCCGCTCTGCGTCTCGACCTTCATCGGCAGGTCAATGCAGGAGACCAGCGTCTGGTCGAGGGACACGGCTGCGGCAAGCGGGTCATGCAGCGGCATGCCTGCGGAGAAGAGACGCGCATCGGCCTTGAGGTTGGCGGCAATGGAGAAGTCGGCGATATCGGCGAGGAACCGTAGTGCCCGCGGGCTCAACGCATGTTGTGAGGTTGCGGAATGTGCAGGGGAATCGACCGGTATAGCGCCGTTCGACTGTTCCGACAGAGCCGCCGCATTCCTCCAACGTTGTGTGGCTTCGCCGCCCAGCAGGCACTGATGCGTCACATCCAGACCGACCATGGTGATGTCCGCGCCGGAATGGAACACACGATTCGCAGCTTCCGGATCCTGAATGATATTTGTTTCGGCGGTCAGATCCCAGCAGTTGCCTTCCTGGGTGAGCGTACCGCCCATCATCACCAGTCTGAGCTTACCTGCGATGTCGGGCGCAGCCTGCAACGCCGCGTCGATGTCGGTCAGAGGGCCGGTCGCAACGACAGTGACGTCATTGCCGTAACGGCGGACCGTGTCGATAATGAACTGCACACCGGCAGGCAGAGCGGGGGAGTACCGAACATCTGCAGTGGCCGTGGTGCGATTACGGGAATCGTCGTGTGTTTCGCACTGGTCGGATGCGAATGAGAGGGAGAACGAATCGACTGCGGGATTCGCGTGCGGGTCGTGTACGTCGTACCCGCCAACGGAGATCAGACTGCGTATTGCGTGAACGTCCGTTTCAGGTGGATCAGCCATCCGGTATTCCTGTCTGTGCCCATATGCGTCCGTCTTGGGCGAATCGGACATTGAACCCGGCATATGCCAATCCGCAGACGGTCCGAAACCGCCCAGTCCGTCCGTGCCATGGAACTGCGCGCAGCCGGCATCGGGAATGAACGCGGCCGCCCATGAGGGAGCCTGCGAGCCGCGCATCACCGGAACATCGTGAAGTTCCAGCAGTTCCAGTACGTACGCCGTGTTCCGTACTGCCGTATCCGTGGCGACGTTGCCGTATGTGCCGATTACGCCGAGCAGCTCGGTGTCGCTGAATGTCGCAAGATAGGCGAGGGCAAGGGCGTCGTCGATGCCGGTGTCCATGTCAAGAATGAGTTTGTGAGAGCCCATGGCATGCTTCTTTCTTCAATATTGGCTTGATACCAGCATAGAGAGCGAAAACAGGCGTGGCATATCGCGAATGCAAAACGATACGCCACGCCCGATTCTGAACAAACGGATTACCTGAGCAGACTACCCGAACAGGCTATTTCAGGAATTCGTCGGTGGAGATGTCCTTCGCCTGTGGGGCAGTGTGAATCACCTTGTCATGCGAATCGGTGTAGGCGTTCTCCTGGGCGAGAAAGTCGAAATACTGTTGTGCGCCCTTGACGTCGTTGGTACCGAATGTGAACGAGCCGTCCTTGATGTCGGCGGCGTCACCCCAATACTGCCTGTCCACGATGGTTTTCATGCTCTTCTTGACGAAAGCGAGCTTCAGATTCGCTTCCGGAGCCTCCTTCACCAGGATTTCAGCCGCATCGTTCGGGTGCGCGTACGCGTATTCATAGCCTTTTTTGGCGGCTTGCACGAATTTCTTCACCAGACCTGGATTGGAGGAGATGGTCTTGTCGCTGGTGATCACGCCGATGGTGTCCGCGTTGCCAGGCACGCCATAATCCGGCTCGGCGAAGCAGTTGAGCTTAGGGCCATACATGTCGGCCTGCACGCCCTCCCATGTGGCGTAGAATCCGCCGAAATCAGCCTTGCCGCTTGACAGTGTCTGGAAGGTGGATGTGCCGACGGTTACCTTGTCAAAGTCGCCTTTGCCACCGTCGCTTTGAATCATACGGCGGATCACCGCATCGGATTCGTTCGAGCCGAACGTGGCGAAGGTCTTACCATCGAAGTCCTTCGGGGACTTGATCGAGGTGTTCGATGCGAGCGAGCACCAGATGGCGCTCGGCTTCTGCTGCACCTGCATGACCTGCTTGATCTTGGCGCCCTTGGTGGTGTACATGCCTACGTTGGTCAGATTCGACAACGCGAAGTCGGCCTGGCCGTTGTTCACCGCCTGTTCGGCACCGGCCTGTGCCACGGCCACGATGTCGACATCAAGCCCAGCCTGCTTGAAGTAGCCCTTGTTTTTGGCCACGTATACGCCGATATGGTTGGTGTCGGGCGCCCAGGACAGCATGAAGGTGACCTTCTTAAGTCCGGTGCCTTCGCCATCGGTGCTATTGGACTGCCCGCATGCCGCCACGCCAAGGAGCATGGCGATGGCACCAATCATGGCGACTGCTTTGCGTGCGATTGCTGTGCTGAAGATGTTGTTCTTCATATCTTGTGATTTCCCTTGAATCTTGCTTCTCTACCGTTTTCTAGGGATACGCTGCAGGCGGGGTTCGGGCAGAAAACGGTACGAAGGGCCCTAGGCCCCCGCTCGTCCAATGCCCCCGGCGTTCCTTGTGATGCCTGCCGCCGGACGGTTGCCCGTACAGAGCCGAAAGCGTGGAACATTGCCGGTTTGCCACACATTGGCTAAACAGCGGTTTTCATTATACGGCTCGTTCCGACGTGGAAGGAGCGCTTGGCCGCATTCACTGCCCCGCGTCCGGATCGTCATCGCTACCGGTTGAGCCGAGCAGCACTCGTTCGCTCAGATTCACCAGGCACATGAGGATGCCGGTGATCGCGATGATGACCAGCGTGGCCGAGAAGATGAGTGGCGTGCGGAACGAATTGTAGGCGGCCTGCAACCAGATGCCGAGTCCGCCGCGTGCGCCCAAGTATTCGGCGGTGGCTGCGGTGGCGTAGATGTATGCGGCGGAGACGCGGATGCCGCCGTAGATCTGCCGTGCGGCGACGCGCAGTTTCACATGCCATAGCGTCCATGTGCGGGTTGCGCCGCAGGTCAGCGCCACGTCGGAATAGAACGTGGGCACCGCTTCAAGGCCGCGTATCGTCTGCACGGCGATGGGGAACAGGCCGAATATGGCGACGATGACGATTTTGCCGGATATCTCGAAACCGAACCAGATGAGGAACAGCGGTGCGATGGAGATCAGCGGCATGGTCTGTGCAGCGGAGAGCAGCGGGAACAGTGCCGAGTTCGCGATACGCGAGCAGTAGAGCAGTATGCCGATCAGAATGCCGAGCATGACGGCGAGCAGGAATCCGACGCTTCCTTCAAGAAGCGTGATGCGCGTGGCAGGCCAGAGCGTCGGCCATGTTTCGACGGTCGCCTGCGCGATTTCGCTGGGGGAGGGGATCATCGTCGCGGGTACGTGCGCTAGCCGCACCCATGCCTCCCAGACGACGAGCAGCAGCACCACCGTCACAAGCGTGGGGATACGGCGCCTGAACATCTTGATCAATGTGCCCCGAGTGTTCCGAACGTGGTTCCCGACCATCGTTCACCTTGCTTTCTGCGCCGAAGTGGGCGCGCACGCGGCCGACGGCGAGAAACCAGTAAGGTGAGGAGCCTGTTCGTGCATCGGCCAGAAACCTGTAATCCAGCAGGCCAGTATAGGGCAGGTGCGCGAATATGGGTGAGTCGTGGCGGTGCTGCCCGCCGCACAAGGCGGTCCATTTGGACGTTTCTACGCACAGGGCGGTCCATTTGGACGAAATCAA
>ERZ857629.2012-NODE-2012-length-20184-cov-5.874062_pt1 | contig 20184 bp, 19 predicted proteins | sample MGYA00519700_ERZ857629 | MGnify/ENA primary metagenome ERZ857629 (study PRJEB31778, sample SAMEA3449351) | human gut metagenome | biome: human gut; feature: human-associated habitat; material: faeces | place: United Kingdom | collected 2010/2012 ...
TGCCGGGCAGCTCCAGGCCCTCCAGGAACTCCAGGGAAGCGCCGCCGCCGGTGGAGATGTGGGTGATCTTGTCGGCAAAGCCCAGCTGCTCGCAGGCCGCCGCGGAATCGCCGCCGCCCACGATGGTCACGGCATCGGAATCCGCCAGCGCCTGTGCCACGGCAATGGTGCCCTTGGCCAGGGTGGGATTCTCGAACACGCCCATGGGGCCGTTCCAAACCACGGTCTTGGCGGACTTGGCAGCCTCAGCGAACAGAGCGCGGGTCTTCTCGCCGATGTCCAGGCCCATCTTATCGGCAGGGATGGCATCGGAGGGAACGGTCTCAACGCTGATCTCGCCGTCGATGGGATCGGGGAAAGCGGAGGCGACCACGGTGTCGATGGGCAGCAGCAGCTTGACGCCCTTGGCCTCGGCCTTGGCCATCATTTCCTTGCAGTAGTCGATCTTCTCATTGTCCAGCAGGGAGGTGCCCACGCTGTAACCCTTGGCAGCCAGGAAGGTATAGGCCATGCCGCCGCCGATGATCAGGGTGTCCACCTTCTCCAGCAGATTGTTGATCACGTTCAGCTTGTCGGAGACCTTCGCGCCGCCCAGGATGGCGACGAAGGGGCGCTCGGGGTTGGCCAGGGCCTTGCCCATGATGGAAACTTCCTTGTTCACCAGGAAGCCGCACACGGCGGGCAGGTAATCGGCCACACCGGCGGTAGAGGAATGCGCGCGGTGCGCAGTACCGAAGGCATCGTTGACAAAGATGTCAGCCATGCTGGCCAGCGCCTTGCTCAGTTCGGGATCATTCTTGGTCTCGCCCTTTTCAAAGCGGGTGTTCTCCAGCATCATCACGTCGCCGTCCTTCAGGGCAGCGGCCTTTGCCTTGGCATCCTCACCGGCCACGTCGGCAGCCATGATGACGGGCTTGCCCAGCAGCTCGCTGATGCGGTCGGCAACCACCTTCAGGCTCAGCTCCGGCTTCCACTCTCCCTTGGGCTTGCCCATGTGGGAGCACAGGATGACCTTCGCGCCGTGGTTGACCAGATACTCAATGGTGGGCATGGCAGCGACGATCCGCTTGTCGGAAGTGATCTTGCCGTTCTTGGTGGGGACGTTGAAATCGCAGCGGCACAGCACGCGCTTGCCGGCAACATCGATATCCTCAATGGACTTCTTGTTGTAATTCATAATAATTCCTCCGTTCAGAATTCATTGGGGGCTTGCCCCCTCATTTTGCCAAAATCCTTTAGGTGCGGAAAAGAGAGCTGACGCAGGGCCTCGTAAACCGTAACGGCCACGGCGTTGCTCAGGTTCAGGCTCCGGGCCTCGGAGCGCATGGGGATCCGAACACAACTGCTGTAATGCTCCTCCAGGAAGCGTTCGGGCAGGCCCTTGGTCTCTTTGCCGAAGAACAGATAGCCGCCATCGTGGAACGTGGCCTCCGCATAGCTCCGGGGCGCTTTGGTGGACAGGCACCACATTTCCTTCACGTCATTTCTGGCGAAGAAATCGTCCAAGCTCTCATAATCGAGGACCTCGACCAGGTTCCAATAGTCCAGCCCCGCCCGCTTGACCGCCTTCTCGGAGATATCAAAGCCCAGGGGGCGGATCAGATGAAGGCGGCTCCCGGTGGCAGCGCAGGTCCTGGCAATGTTGCCGCAGTTCTGGGGGATCTCAGGCTCAACCAACACAATATTCAGCACGAAATCCACCTCCCGGTCCGGCGCATCGACAGCAGTACGCACAAATCCGTACATTGCCTATTGTATGTCAAAGCGCCGCTAAAATCAATCCCAAAACTTTCTTTTTTTTCGGTTTTTATAGTATTCACATAAAAAGGAACAGGAGCCGTTGAAATTTGTGAAAAAAATACATTGACAGGAAATTCCCTATCTTGTGTAAAAAGATTCTTCGTGAATCAACTGCAAGCGACACATTGTAAAATATGGCAGATTGTTTTGGAATTCATTTCCCCCCTCCGGCACAAAAAACCGGCACACCGCCTGCGCGGTGTGCCGGAAATCGGTATTCTTCGCCGGTCGGCGGCACTGACCGGCACAGACTCTTAGCCCGCTGCCATCTTCAGCTCGCCGTTGTTATAGAACCAGCTGCCGCCGTTGGCGGTAAGCTCTGTCCCGTCGGTCAAGGTGACCACCAGCAGCAGATCCAGCTGATAGTCGTCATCCATCTGGGGCATCTTGAAGCTGATGTTGGATAGGCTGCTCTCATGGCTGCCCTGGCCCTCGCCCTGGGGCAGGTCGATGTCCTTGGTCTCCACCGTCTCACCGTTGAGGGTGAACACCAGCTGGGCACTCTGGAAGTCGACAGCCGCGCCGGCGGTGGTGAGCTGGGGCAGCTGGACACTGGCCCAACCGGCAGTGACCACAAACTGGCCGTTCTCTTCCTTAAAATCGGAAATATACAGATTGCAGTAGGCATCCAGGGAACGCTTCATGTACACCAGAGAATCGTAGGCATCGCTGAGCGTGTAGTTCTCGGCAGCACCCATGGGCGAAAACAGGACAAACTCGTATTCGTAGCCGTCCGCCGCTTCCAGATCCACGGAGGCGGTGTAGTAGTTGCCGTCCCACTGGCAGTAGGCGTTTTCTACGGTCTCCCCTTCCAGCCGGACGACAAAGGAGGCAGACTGCCCCTCTTCGTAGGCTCTGGGATGGCCCTTAAAGGTGACTGTGGCACCGTTGCTGCTGCTCCACACGGCAGCGGTCATCTCCCAGGACTCCAGGTCGCCCTCGGTCTCCACGTTGGCCAGCGCATCGGCGGGCGCAGTGACCACCGCCGCAGGCTCAGACGCCTGGGTGGGCGGGACGGTCTCCGGCTCCTCCGGCTTCTTGGAGCAGCCGGAAAGGATGGACGCGGCAGCGCACGCCAGCAGCATGCAGGCAATGAGGGCAGATTTCTTTTTACGCAGCATTTTGATTCCTCCCAATATTCAAACCCTGTCGGCGTTCCAAAAGCCGACGGTCCACGGAATGAAATTCATTTTGAGTTCATTATAATGCATGGTCCGTCGTTTTGCAACTTAAAAAACCTTTAATTTTTTGTAAGGAAAAGAAAAGCATGGAAAAGCCGTGTACATTTTTTCTTCTTGGGAGACAGCCGCATTTCCGCAAAGCGCCCCCGGAGGAAGGCCTCCGGGGGTGCTGAAAAATCGATTATTCCTCAGCCGCCTTGGCGTCGGCAATGATCTTGGCCTGGTTCGCCTTGGGGACCTCCTCGTAACGGTCGAAGGTCAGGACGAAGGAGCCGCGGGCCTGGGTCATGGCCCGAAGGTCGATGGCGTAGCTGCCCATCTCGGCCATGGGGACCTCAGCCTCCACCACGGTGTTGCCGTCGCCGGTGGGGTTCATACCCATCACGCGGCCGCGGCGCTTGTTCAGGTCGCCGATGACGTCGCCCATGTAGCTGTCGGGGATGGTGACGGCCAGGGAGCCGATGGGCTCCAGCAGGGTGGGCATGGCGTTGGGCATGGCCTCCTTGAACGCCAGGATGGCGGCCATCTTAAAGGCCATTTCGTTGGAATCCACAGGGTGATAGGAGCCATCGTACAGCACAGCCTTCAGGCCGACCATGGGGTATCCGGCCAGGGGGCCCTTCTGGACGGCTTCCTGGATGCCCTTCTCAACGGCGGGGTAGAAGTTGCGGGGCACGGAGCCGCCGAAGACCTCTTCCGCGAAAATCATGTCATCCTGCTCGTCCTGGGGCTCGAAGCGGATCCACACATCGCCGAACTGGCCGGAGCCGCCGGTCTGCTTCTTGTGACGGCCGTGGGCCTCTACCTTCTTCTTGATGCGCTCGCGGTAGGCCACCTTGGCGGGGCTGAGCACCGCGTCCACGCCGAAGCGGGTCTTGAGCTTGGAGACCAGAACATCCAGCTGCTGGTCGCCGGTGCCGGACAGGATCAGCTGCTTGGTCTCGGGGTTCATATAGGTGGAGAAGGAGGGATCTTCCTCGTTCAGCCGGTTCAGGCCGGTGCCCACCTTTTCTTCCTGGCCTCTGACCTTGGGGGCAATGGCCATGGAATAGCAGGGCGCGGGATAGGGGATCTGCTTCAGGCTGACCACCTTTCTGGGGTCGCACAGGGTATCGCCGGTCTTGACCTTGTCCATCTTGCCGATGGCGCCGATGTCGCCGCAGGTGAGCACCTTGACCTCGGTGTTCTTCTTGCCGCACATGGTGTACAGGCGGCCCAGCTTCTCGGTCTCACCGGTACGGGAGTTGACCAGAGTGGTATCGGAGGTGATCTCGCCGGAGAGGACCTTCACAAAGGAATACTTACCGAACTGGTCGGACACGGTCTTCCACACGAAGGCAGCGGGCACGCCGCCGGGAGAGACCACGAATTCCTCCACCTTGCCGTCGGCGGTGGTGGCCTTGTGATAGTTGCCCTCCACGGGATTGGGCAGCAGCTCGATGATGTGATCCATCAGCATCAGGGAGCCCAGGCAGGTCAAGCCGGAGCCGCAGAACACGGGGAACAGGTTCAGCTCCGCCACGCCCTGATGCAGGCCGGTCATCATTTCACGGTAAGTAAACTCGTCGCCCTCGAAGAAGCGGTCCATCAGGGCCTCATCGGTCTCGGCCACGGCCTCCTTCAGCGCATCGTGGAATTCATCGATCACGGCAGCCTTGTCGGCGGGCAGCTGGATCTCCACCCTCTTCAGCTTCTGCATCTCATAGGCGCGCTTATTCAGCACGTCGATGATGCCGGTGACCTTCTTGTCCGCGCCCCAGATGGGCACGATGGCGGGAGCGATCTTGTTGCCGTAGCGCTCACGCAGGGCTTCGAAGGTAGCGTTATAATCGGAATTGTCCTCGTCCACCTTGGAGATGTAGATGAAACGGGGCATATTCCGCTCTTCGCAATACTTCCAGGCCTTCTCAAAGCCGACGGTGATGCCGTCCTTGGCGGAGAGCACCAGGATCGCGGCATCGGCGACCCGCAGCGCCTCCATCACGGCACCGGCAAAATCGAAGCCGCCCGGGGTATCCAGGATGTTGATCTTGGTCTTGTTGTACTCAATGGGGATCACAGAGGTGGAGATGGAAATATGGCGGCGGATCTCTTCGGGATCGTAATCACTAACGGTGTTTCCGTCGGCGTTCTTGCCGATACGGTCGATGGCACCGGTCATGTAAAGTAAGCTCTCTGCCAGGGCGGACTTACCGCTTCCGCTGTGGCCCAGCAGACAGACATTGCGAATGGCGTTGACAGTGTACATAGTTGCAAAAACTCCTTTCGGGACGGTGTGCCTTGCAGACACCCGAATAGGGACATTATACACGAACTTCGGTTTAATTTCAATGACTATTTCAGTCAAATTGCAAAATTGTGTATATTATCCTACGGACATTTGTTTTTCTGTGCAATTCGCACAAAATTTCAATTTCAATTTTTTGCAATATCCCCACCTCCGGGCGGCAACGCGCAGGAAAAGGGCGCGCCTTGCGGCGCGCCCGGTAAAGAATATTTATACCACTCTTGTCCACTCCGTCGCCAGCAGGCTGGGGATCATCCAGGCCAGCTGATACAGCAGCACCCGCGCGGGGGTCAGCAGTTCCGTGGAGCCGAGGTAAGACAGCGCCAGCATGATCACCAGCCCGGTCACGCCGCCCAGGATGCCCACCACAGAGCCGACCACGCTGGCCCGGCGCAGGGACATTGCCCCGGTGATGGCATAGGCGGAGGAGATCAGGTCGTCCCGGGTCACCAGCGCCAGCACGTCCGCCTCCGGGTCCGCCCTTCTGGCGGCCAGTTCCGCCCGCTCCTCCTGGGGAGGCAGGATCAGGCGCTTGGTGCGAATGGAGAATTTCTCACGGATGAAGCTGTCGGTCAGCATAAAGTCACCGGCCAGCAGCAGCGTTTTCAGCTTCCGGCAGCCGCACAGCGACACGATGCCCGCTGCGGCGGAGCGCATTCTGGCATAGGAGATGGCGATCACTGCCACCAGCTGCCCATCCACAGCCACATAGACCGCCTGGCTCACCATGGTCCCCTGAGGGATCTCCACGCCCATATCCTGCAAGAATTCCAGGCTGCCCAGCAGCACCGGCTCTCCGTTGACCTCGCCGCCGACGCCGCCCATGCCGTAGTCCCGGAAGGACTCCACCGGGTACTCCGTGCCGCTGCGGCTGGCCAGCAGGTTGCGGAACAGCGGCACCAGCGCGCCGCCCGCCGCAAAGATCAGGGAAGCGGAATAGGATACCACCTCGGTGCTGGGTCGGTCGGAATAGAATTTGATGCCATTGAGCTTGGTAGAGCCCTTGGGGAACAGATCCTTATCCCGCAGGGGCACCACGGCGCGGCCGCAGAGCTTCTTCACGCCCTGCCAGCCGCAGATCACCGCGCCCACCATATGCAGCCGCTTTTCCAGCAGCGCGGCAGGCCGGGTCAGGGCCACAAAATAACCGGCGGGGAAGGATACCAGCAGCGAGGTGGAGAAGATCTTCACTGCCATGCTGGTGCCGTGGAGCATGCCGGTCAGCACCGCAATGCCCACGCAGGCCAGCAGCGCCACCAGGGCGTACACCTGCTGGACGACCTCCGGCGCACCGGGGCGGGCATAGGTATCCATAAAGTCGTCCACATCTCCCTGGCCGCGCAGAATACCGTCGCGCTTGCCGTAGAACATCGGCTCCTTTACCAGACTGGTCAGGCTGGTGGCCTTGCGCATGGTATCCAGCTGGGCCAACTCCGTGGTGCAGCGGTGGTACTGCGCCAGCATCGCCATGGTCATCTCCAGCACGAAGGCGGAGCAGAACGGAACCCGCTGCTCATCCAGGCAGAACCAGGCGTCCGCCATGCAGGCGATGAAGGAGACCATCAATGTGGTATTCATGGAATAGCGCAGATGAAACAGGTCGCCGATGCCGTCCATGATCAGGCCGCTGCCCAGCAGCCCGGAGGCCATCATCCCCAGCACCTGGGTATAGATCATCAGCTTGGTGCGGCTGGCGGGCACCATGCCCCTGGTATACAGGAACACGCCCAGGCCGCACAGCATCAATACAATAAAATTGAGAATGATTCCCACCTGAAGCCTGCCGATGCCCTGGCCGCTGAGGGCGTAGTACCGCTTCTCCGGCCCGGCCACCAGCTTCCGCTTCAGCTCCCGCAGCCTGGCGCTGCGCATCAGCGGGACGGTGTTGGAGCCGTCCTCCGGCTCATCCGCCGCCTGCCGCGGGCTGGGCGCTTCCGCCTGGGCGGTTGGTTCGCTGTCAGCCTCCGGCGCGGTCCCGTCAACGGCATCCTGGTCATCCACTTCTGCGCCGAAGCCGCTCTGAGGCTCCTGGTCCGCGCTGCCCGGATCGGTCAGCTCCGGCGGAAGCTTCGGCAGCGGATCCGTATCGTCGGAAACGGCAGGCTCCGCCGGAAGGTCCGGCAGCGGGTCGGTATCACTAGAGATGGTGATCTCCCCTGCGGCGGCGAAAAAGGCCTGGGATGCCTGGGCCACCGTCTCGGAATCCGCCCCGGCAAACAGATCTTCATCCGCGGTCTGCGACGCCTCCAGGTTGGTCAGTATTTCCGTCAGCTCCGCCGCGTCCTGGGTCTCCTCCCCCTGGGTGGAGGCCTCATGCAGCTGCTGCATGATATCGTCCAGATTATAATCCAGTTCTTTCTCTTGGTTGTCCATATCGGTTCCTCCCGTTTAGCCCAGGCGCTGACGCAGGGCCTCGTAAAGCAGAATGGAGGCGGCGGCAGAGGCATTCAGGGAGCTGATCCTCCCCTTCATGGGAATGTTCACCATCACGTCGCAATTTTTGCGCACCAGCTGGCTCATCCCATCCCCCTCGCTGCCAATGACGATGGCGGCGGGGCCGGACAGATCCGCCTGATACATGGGGATCGATCCCTCGGCAGCCGTGCCGAATACCCAGACGCCCTTCTGCTTCAGCTCCGCGATGGCGGCGCTGATGTTGGTCACCCTGGCCACCTTCATATATTCCACCGCACCGGCGGAGGCCTTGGCCACCGTGGCCGTAAGCCCCACGCTGCGCCGCTTGGGGATGATCACCCCGTGAGCGCCGGCGCACTCGGCGCTCCGCAGGATTGCCCCCAGGTTGTGCGGGTCGGAAAGCTCGTCGCAGATCACGATCAGCGGCGCCTCTCCCCGGCTGGCAGCCTCCTCCAGGATGTCGTCAATGGAGTAGTACACGTGGGCGGCAGCCAGGGCGATCACACCCTGGTGGGCATGGGTAAAGGACATGGCGTCCAGCTTCCGCCGGTCCACCGGCACCACCACCGCGCCTGCCTCCTTGGCCTCGGCCGCCAGGCGCTGCAAGCCCCGGTCGATCTCGCCCGCGGCGATGAACACCTTGTCCACCGTACGTCCGCTTCTCAGCGCCTCCTGCAGGGCATTGCGCCCCTCCAGCTGTCCCTCTGTCTCTTCCGCGGGAACAGCTGCCGCGGGACGGGCCGGGCGGCGATTCTTTTCATACATAATGGGAATCCTCCGTATTCTTTGGGAATCAAAAATCACAGTTTGATACATTATACCAGATTTTTTAGGAATATACAATAGCATTTTTTCTTGCCGGGGCGGCATCCCGGGAAAGCCGAGCTCCCGGCGGAATTTTCCGAAAATCCGGGGGGATTCTTCTTGACGTGGGAAGAAAATATCGATATAATGTCAGGGAGTATGGATATTTTTATCCGAAGAAAGGATTTTGAAATATGGCTAAGGAATACAAGATCACAAGCCTGCGGCTGGCAGACCTGGAGAAGGAACTGAACTACCTGAAGACCACCCGCGAGCGCGAAGTTGCCGCGATGATCGCGGAGGCCCGGTCCTACGGCGACTTGTCCGAAAACTCGGAATACGATGCCGCCAAGAACGAGCAGGCCAAGCTGTACGGCCGCATTGCCGAGATCGAGGACGTGCTGTCCCATGCCATCATCATTGAGGACGAGAACGAGGCCACCGGCCGGGTCGGCCTGGGCTGCACCGTGGTAGTGGAGGACGAGCAGGGCAAGCGCACCACCTACCGCATCACCGGCTCCCAGGAAGCCAACCCCATGGAGTTCCGCCTGTCCGACGACTCCCCCTTTGGCCGCGCCATCGTGGGCAAGGCCGCGGGCGAGACTTTCGTGGTCAATGCTCCTGTCGGCTCCTTCACCATGAAGGTGATCGACGTCACCCGGGAGGGCTGAGGATGGCAAAGTTCGTACCGCAGCAGGAGCTGTCCCTGAACGACCAGATGCAGATCCGCCGGGAAAAGCTGGCGGCATTGCAGGCCGAGGGTCGGGACCCCTTCGTGCAGACCAAGTTCGACTGGAACGCCGACTCCGCCGCCATCAAGGCCGATTATGAAGCTTTTGAGGGCAAGACCGTCCGGGTGGCCGGGCGGCTCATGAGCAAGCGGGGCCAGGGCAAGGTGATGTTCTGCGACTTGCAGGACAGCACCGGCCGCATCCAGATTTTTGTCAAGATCGACGAGATGGGTGAAGAGGAATATAACCGCTTCAAGAAAAATGACATCGGCGACATCATCGGCGTGGAGGGCGAGATCTTCAAGACCCAGACCGGGGAGGTCTCCGTCCGCGCCAAGTCCATCGTCCTGCTGAGCAAGTCCCTGCTGCCCCTGCCCAATAAGTTCAAGGGTCTGACCGACCGGGAGACCCGCTATCGCCAGCGCTACGTGGACCTGATCGTCAACCCTGAGGTGAAGGATACCTTTGCCAAGCGCAGCAAGATCCTGCGGGAGCTGCGGCATTTCCTGGACGGCAAGGGCTTCCTGGAGGTGGACACCCCCATCCTGACCCCCTTTGAGATCGGCGCTTCCGCCCGTCCCTTCTATACCCACCACAACACCCTGGATCTGGACATGGTGCTGCGCATTGAGACGGAGCTGTACCTGAAGCGGCTCATCGTCGGCGGTATGGACCGGGTGTATGAGGTTGGCCGCATTTTCCGCAACGAGGGCATGGACCCCACCCACAACCCGGAATTCACCACCATTGAGCTGTACCAGGCCTATACGGACTTCCACGGCATGATGGATCTGGTGGAGGAAATGATGAAGACGGTCACCATGGCTGTCTGCGGCACCCTTCAGATCACCTATCAGGGCACTCCCATCGACCTGAGCCACTGGGAGCGGCTGACCATGGTGGACGCGGTGAAGAAATACTCCGGCGTGGACTTTAACGAAATCCACTCCGATGCCGAGGCCATCGAGGCTGCCAAGGCCCACAAGGTCGAGCTGCCGGAGATTCCCACCAAGGGCGCCATCCTGGCCGAGTTCTTCGATGCCTTTGTGGAGGAAAAGCTGATTCAGCCCACCTTTATCTACGATTACCCCGTGGAGATCAGCCCTCTGGCCAAGCGCAAGCCCAATGCCCCCGCCTTTACCGAGCGGTTTGAATACTTCATCAACGCCACGGAGTTTGGCAACGCCTTCTCCGAGCTGAACGACCCCATTGACCAGAAGGGCCGCTTTGAAAAGCAGGTGGCCGACCGGCTGGCCCTGGATCCCAGCTCCAAGGCACAGGTGGACTACGATTACGTCACCGCCCTGGAATACGGTCTGCCCCCCACGGGCGGCCTGGGCTTCGGCGTTGACCGTCTGGTCATGCTCCTGACCGATTCCGCCTCCATCCGGGACGTCTTGCTCTTCCCCACAATGAAGCCGATCGACGCCGACAAGAAGACCGAAAAGCCCATCGAGGCTCCTGCCGAAGCCGCTCCCGCCGCCCCCGTTGTGGAGGAAAAAATTGATTTTTCCAACGTGCAGATCGAGCCGTTGTTCACGGAGTTTGTTGATTTTGACACCTTCTCCAAGAGCGATTTCCGTGCCGTGAAGGTCAAGGAATGTGAGGCCGTCAAGAAGTCCAAAAAACTGCTGAAGTTTGTTCTGGACGACGGCACCGGCACAGACCGGGTCATTTTGAGCGGCATCCATGCTTATTATGAGCCGGAAGATCTGGTCGGCAAAACCCTGCTGGCAATTACCAATCTGCCGCCCAGGCCCATGATGGGCATTGAGTCCTGCGGCATGCTGATCTCCGCCGTCCACCACGAGGGCGAGGAAGAAAAGCTCCACCTGCTGATGCTGGATAACCATATTCCCGCTGGCGCGAAGATGTACTGAGCACACCAAGTTCATTAATATTAAGCCCGCCTGAGTCCCAAAAGGATTCAGGCGGGCTTCTTGCAAAAGCTTTTATCGATACTTAAAGTTTTTCAGGATATTGACCAGGCTGCGCTGGATATGGCCGGCCATTTGCTTTTGGGCGGCTTCGGCGTCCTGCCGCCGGATCGCCTTGAGGATATCGATGTGCTCCTGGGTGGATCGGATGTAATGCTCACGCTCCGGGGCGGCGATGCCTACGCTGGGGCCGTTCCACAGGCTGGACAGGAACTTATACAGCCGCTCGTTGTCCGCTGCCGTCCAGATCGCCGAATGGATCGCAAGATTCAGCGCTTCGTATTCCTCGGTGGAGACGCTGTCCATCCGCGTCTGCAACGATTCCAGCTTTTGCAGGAAATCATCCGTCTCCGCCATTCCCCGCTCGGCGGCCCGCCGGGCGGCCTCGGATTCCAGCAGAATGCGCACCTCATAGTGATCGGTGATGTATTTTTCATCAAGGGGCTTGACGATCGCGCCCTTGTTCATTCGCAGCTCGATCATGCCCTCGGCCTCCAGGGTCTGAAAGGCTTCGCGCACAGGGGTACGGCTGACCCCCAGCCGCTCGGCGACCTCGGTCAGGCTCAGCTCGTCGCCGCTCTTGTATTCCCCCGAAAAAAGCGCCTTCCTCAGAATCGCGGTGACCTGCACCCGGGTGGGCATTGCCTTCTTTATACTTTCCATGGTGTATCGCTCCTCTCCGCACTAGAATAGCATCTTTGAAACCGCATGTCAAATACTGTATTGCGTATATCGTATACAATTTTATCATTTTTACCAAATTTCACATCGCTGATTTGGTAAGAGCGGAGAAAGTCTAGTTACCCTCTTGAAAAGTCTGGTGAAACGTGATATTGTAGCGACAGCCAAGCAAAATTGTATACGATATTCAAAATTCAAAAATAGAAATTGGAGGAACGCACCATGCATGCCATCGAAAAAATCCTGGCTAAGAACAGCGGCAGAGCCGAAGTCCACACCGGCGAGATCGTGACCGCCAAGGTCGATTTTGCCGAGATCAACGACCTGTATCTCCAGACGGTCTATTCCTTCTATGAGATGGGCGGCGAAAAGGTCTGGGACCGGGAGCGGGCTGCCTTCGTCTTTGACCACTATGCCCCCTGCCCGGACGTCAAAAGCGCCGCCAATCACAAGGAAATGCGCGAATTTGCCCAGAAGAACGGCCTGCGCTTCCACTTTGACACCAACTGCGGCGTCTGCCACCAGGTCATGCCGGAGGCGGGTCTGATTTATCCGGGTATGATCGTCGTGGCCACCGACAGCCATACCACCACCCACGGTGCCTTCGGCGCGATGGGCACCGGCTGCGGCGCCACCGACATGGCCACCATTCTGATGACCGGCGAGCTGTGGTTCCGCGTGCCGGAGATCATCGAGGTCCGGCTGGAGGGCGAGACTCAGAAGGGCGTTTATCCCAAGGATGTGATCCTGGAGGTGCTGGGCCGCATCCGCGCCGACGGCGCTGTTTACAAGGCCATCGATTTTACCGGCAGCTATGTTGAAAATCTGAATGTGGCAGGCCGCATGACCATCTGCAACATGGCCGTGGAGATGGGCGCAAAGACCGCCTATATGCAGCCCAACGATGACGTGCTGCGCTATGTTGACCAGCGGGCCGTCCGCCCCTATGAGGTGCAGTTCACCGACCCCGATTTCCAGTACGAGGAAAGCTATGTCTTCGACGTTTCCAAGATCGGGCCGAATCTGGCCTGCCCCAGCAGCGTGGAAAACGTCCATCCCCTGTCCGAGGTCATTGCCGACGGCCCCGTCCGGCTGAACCAGGGCTACATCGGCAGCTGCACCGGCGGCCGGGTGGAGGATATCGCCATCGCTGCCCAAATTCTGAAGGGTCGGCATATCCCGGCCTATACCCGCCTGATCATCGTGCCCGCCTCCGATGAGGTCATGCAGGAGTGCATGAAGGCCGGTTACATTCAGGAGCTGATGTGCGCCGGCGCTACCGTCACCACCCCCGGCTGCGGCGCCTGCCTGGGCGCGCATGAGGGTGTTCTTGCCCCGGGCGAAGTGTGCATCACCAGCACCAACCGCAACTTCCCCGGCCGAATGGGCTCCACCGAGGCGCTGATGTACCTTGCCAGCCCTGCCACCGTCGCGGCAAGCATGGTAAACGGCTGCATCACCGATCCCAGGGATTTTCTGTGAGACTGAAAAGGGAGGATACTTTTATGAACAGTGAAATCACCGGCAAGATCATCATCGTAGGCGATAATATTGATACCGACCAGATTTACCCCGGCTGCTATCTGGCCCTGACCGACCCAAAGGAGATCGGCAGCCACTGCCTCAGCGGCGTGGATGTAAACATTGCCGCGAACTTTCCCCAGGGCGGCATTGTGGTAGCAGGCCGCAACTTTGGCTGCGGCTCCTCCCGGGAGCACGCGCCCATTGCCCTGCTGAACATGGGGGCCAAGGCGGTCATTGCCGATTCCTTCGCCCGCATCTTTTTCCGCAACGCCATCAATCTGGGTCTGGTGCCGGTCATCTGCAAGGGCATCAGCAAAAAGGTGCACGACGGCCAGACCCTTACCCTGGATTTTGTCAAGGGCGTCGTCACCGTGCAGGAGACGGGCGAGAGCTATCCCTGCGAGGCACTGGGCGAGCAGGCCATGAAGATCCTGGCCGCCGGGGGCATCAAGCCCCTGATGCGCGCCCGCTTTGCCAAGGAAAAGGCGGAGTAACATACACCCCCGTGCGGCCGTTTGCAACCGACAGTTGCAAACGGCCGCACAATTGCAGCGTGGAGGCGCTGCGAAGCGGACGGCGAAACCTACATGGAGGTCTGCCCGCACGCCGCCTCGGTAGGACGCGCAAGCCTGTTTACCGCGCTGCGGTAAGGGGATCAATATTGAGAACGTGTCATCCAACACTGCGTCAAACATCTTGACAGCCATCTGTCTTGCGGATATGATGGAAGAAAAAGCAGGAGGCTCAGCGTTATGGTATCAGAGGCATTGCAGCGGGCGCGGGAATACGAGGCGGAGTTTGCCTGCCCGGAGGCGGGGCGGCCGGTGTTTCATATGACGCCCACCGTGGGGTGGATGAACGACCCCAACGGCTTTTCCGTCTATCGGGGGGAATATCACCTGTTCTACCAGTATCATCCCTACTCGACCAACTGGGGGCCGATGCACTGGGGGCATGTGAAAACCAAGGATTTTATCAAATGGGAGCGGCTCCCGGCGGCCCTTGCCCCGGACCAGGCGTACGATAAGGGCGGCTGCTTCTCCGGCAGCGCGTTGGAGCTGCCCGACGGGCGGCAGCTGCTGGTCTACACCGGCGTCCAGCAATACGCCGAAGCGGGCGGCACCATGAAGGAGCGGCAGGCCCAGTGCATCGCCATCGGTGACGGTATAGATTATGAGAAGAGCAGGCTGAACCCGGTGCTGAATGAAACCGCTCTTCCCCCAGGCGGTAGCCCGGCGGACTTCCGGGACCCCAAGATCTGGCAGGAGCCGGACGGAAGCTACCGCCTGGTGGCCGCCAACCGCGCCGGGGACGGCAGCGGCGCGGCGCTGCTATTCGGCAGCCGGGACGCGCTGCACTGGGATCTTCTTTCCACCCTGGACGCCTCCGGCTGGAAATTTGGCGGAATGTGGGAATGCCCGGACTGCTTCCGGCTGGGTGACCGTCAGGTCCTCATGCTCAGCCCCCAGGAGATGCTCCCCGTTGGGCTGGATTTCCACGCCGGAAACAACACCGCCTGGCTGATCGGCCGCATGGAGCCGGGCAGCATTGCCTTTGTCCGCCAGATCGTTCAGCCCGTGGATTACGGCATTGATTTTTACGCCCCCCAGACCCTGCTGGCCCCGGACGGGCGGCGGATCATGATCGCCTGGATGCAGAACTGGGAGACCGCCGCATACAAGATGGAGGGCTGCCCCTGGTTCGGCCAGATGACCCTGCCTCGGGAGCTGCGAATGGAGAATGGGAAAATCCTCCAGCTGCCCGTGCGGGAGCTGGAGGCATATCGCCGCCACCGAATCGCGTATCAGGATGTGGCGGTGCGGGAGGCGGTCACGCTCCCCGGCGTCCATGGGCGGGTGCTGGACATGACGCTGACCCTCCGCCCGACCCAGGCCGAGGGTTGCTTCCGGCTGCGCTTTGCCCAGGGCGGTCCCTACGTCACCACGCTCAGCTGTGACCTGGAGCACGGAACCGCTACCCTGGACCGCTCCGCCAGCGGCCTGCGGCGGGATACCCTGCACAGCCGCACCTTCCCCGCCCCTCTGCGCGGCGGCTCACTGAAGCTCCGCCTGGTGCTGGACCGCTTCAGCGCCGAGCTGTTCCTCAACGACGGCGCGCAAGCCGCCTCCACCACCCTCTACACCCCTGCCGAAGCAGACGGCATCAGCTTCGAAGCAAATCAAAAAGTAGTCATGGAGCTGGAAAAGTACGATCTGGTGCTGTAACCATTACCAGCAACGCATCAAAAGGCGCTGACAGAGTCACCTGTCAGCGCCTTTGCGGTGTACTTCATTTAATTTTCGTCCGTCCCCTGCTCGGCCTGGCGGAATATGGCGGCCAGGAGTTCGGCGTCATATTCCGGCTCCGCTGCCGGGGCTTCCGGCTGCTGATCGTCCTGGGGTGGGGCGGGGGGATCCTGGTTCTGGGGCTTTCTGGCAAACTTGCCGGAATAGGCAGGCGTGGGCTCTGCCGCAGGGGCGGCTGTCTGGGGAGCATATTCGTCCGGCTCCCTCAGATAAGTGTCCAGAATATCCGGCTCCTGCCAGGCAGTGGCCGGAGCAGACTTCGGCGCAGGCTGGAAGCTCTCCGCATAGGTCTGACGCTGCACCGGCTGCGGAGCGGGCTGAGGCGGCTGCGCCGCAGGGCGTGCCGGGCGCTGGGTGCTGCTGCCATTGGCTGCCGGACGTGCCGCGGAAGCAGATCTGGGAGCCTGGGGGCGGGGTGCGCCACAGAGGGTGCAGTAGGGGCCGCTGTTCCGGCTGCGATCCCGGGGGCATACCCATTCGCCCGTGTAGCCGCGCTGTGCCGCCGGTCGGTTGGCCGAAGCGGTAGGCCGATTGGGGGCGGCGGGACGCTGGGTGTGCGCCGCAGGGCGCTGGACCGGCAGCGCAGGGTGCGAAACATCGTCATACTCTTCCTCCTGCGGCGCTCTTCGGCGGGCAGCACGGGGGGCGGTGGTATCCGGGGGCAGCAGCTTTTGCAGCACCAAATACACCACGCCGGAGGTCGCGGCAAATACCGCCACAAACACCATCACCGTAATAGCGATCCAAACGCCGGTGTTGGTGCTGCGCGTGGCCGTCGTTCCCAGGCCGGAGAAGGAATTGTAGCAGTCGTCGCACAGCAGTCCCGCGCTGGTGCTGTGGCCGGCTCCGCGAATGCTCTTTCCGCACAGGCTGCATTTATTTCCGCCGCAGGCGGAAAGCAGAACGCCCAGCAGCAATACGCATGCCAGCAGGGCCGCAATCTTTCTTCCATTCTTCATCATTCTCATTTCCTTTCTTCCGGGCATCGGTCACCCGGCTGATGGAGCTTGGCTGCGCCGATCTGTACGATCCTGCGCACATGCTGATTGTATCACGCATTGCCCGTTTTTGCAACGGTTTTAGCTGCCGCTTTTGGCCGGATTTCCGCGTTGACTTTCCTTTGGGGGCGGAATATAATGATTCCGTCAGAAAATGCGGTGACTCCCCTGCCCGGATTCACCGGGCGGCACCATCCGCAGAAAGCGAAGCCTATGAACAAGCACACCCTGAAATTATCCTTTTTAAGCACCCTTCCCGTGATGACCGGCTACCTTTTCCTGGGTGCCGGCTTTGGGATCATTTTACAGCAGAGCGGCTATGGGCTGCCCTGGGCTCTGGCCATGAGCATTTTTATTTATGCCGGTTCCATGCAGTATGTGGGCGTGGGGCTCCTGACCGGCGGGGCGGGGCTTGTCGCCACCGCGCTGACCACGCTGATGGTAAACGCCCGGCACCTGTTCTACGGCCTTTCCATGGTGGATGCCTACAAGCAGGCGGGAAAGAAAAAGCCGTATCTGATCTTTGCACTGACGGACGAGACCTATTCCCTGGTCTCCCGCCCCGTGCTGCCCGATGGGGTTGACCGCGTCGGCTATTGCTTCTGGGTATCCCTGTTCGACCAATGCTACTGGGTACTCGGCTCCGTCATCGGCTCCCTGCTGGGGAACCTGCCGCTGGATTTCACCGGCATTGACTTTGCGCTGACCGCCCTGTTTGTCACCATCTTTGTGGAGCAATGGCTGAGCACGAAGCACCACTTCCCTGCCATGGTGGGTGTGGTGTCCGCCGTCGTTTGTCTGATCATATTCGGTGCGGACAACTTTCTGATCCCCACCATGATCCTCATCGCAGCCATCCTGGTGATGGCCCGCAAGACTGGAACGGAGGCGGCAAAATGACGCTCTTCCTCACGGGTACCCTCTCCCCCCGCCTGCACAGCGCCGCCCTGGTGGCCATCATGGCCGTTATTACCATGCTGCTACGCTTTCTCCCCTTTTGGGTATTCGGCGGCAAAAAACAGACGCCGCCCCTCATCACCTATCTGGGCAAGGTACTCCCCTTTGCCATCATGGGCATGCTGGTGGTCTACTGCCTGAAATCTGTCAATTTCATCCAGCCGCCTCACGCCCTGCCGGAGCTGATTTCCTGCGCCGTGGTGGTGCTGCTCCACCTGTGGAAGCGCAACACCATGCTCTCCATCACCGGCGGCACCGCCTGCTACATGCTGCTGGTTCAAATCGTATTCGCGTAACTGCAAAACATTCTCCCGCCAAAGCTGTGTGAAAAGCACTGCCTTGGCGGGAGATTTTGTATGGTCACAGCGTCGTAGCGCCGCTATTGATGCTCCATGGGCGTAAACCGCAGGCCGTTTACCACCTGCTCTATCCCTGTATCCCGGAAGCCCAGCCTGTGATATACGGGGACCGCATACGGCGATGAATTGACCGTCATGCGGCCGGAATCATTCATCGACCGCGCTGTCTGATACAGCCGTTTCCCGATGCCCTGCCTGTGATATTTTCCATCCACAAAAAACAGCGCAATATGCGTCCCCCCGTTCCTTGTTGCGATCACCCCGACCAGGCGCTCCTGCACGAAAGCGCCATACCAGCAGAGCCTGGACAGGTATTGTTCGTCATCTTGCTTCGGTTCTCATACTGCCGGATTTTCTTCTGCGTGAGTTCCAGCTCGGCGTTGCATTCCTCGATGGTCTGCGGCGCCTTCTTCTTCGTCATATGTGGTCGCTCCTTTCTTGATTTTGGGGATAAAAAAAGACCGCTGACTGTACGCACACGGCGCGGGTCAACGGTCTGATGTTCGGTATTTGATTGTGGGTGGTGGCTCGGCAAACTGGAATTTATCGTTTGAATCGGTTTCCGGAATTCATATAGATGACCGCACCGACACATACGACAAAAAACAGACAAAGACCTACCCAGAGCAACCACATCGCTTTGAAAATCTCGCTGGAAGCAATGACGAGCCAACACCCGGCCAATATAAACATCATTTTTCCCATGAAGCTACACAACTTCTTTTCATCAGTTTTTTGTTTTTCGGCTTTTGAGGTGGTATTGTAACCGGCAATCAAAAAAGCACCTTTTCCGTTTAAAAAGATAACTCCAAGGATAACAAACACCATTATCATTACAAGATGAATTGCTAATAGCATAAAGCACCTCCACAAATTCCGATTTGTTGTCACATTTATTTATGCAAATTACATCATTTCTCTCCACAAGACTTTGGCTTATCGGCGCATACCGTTTTTATCAAAGTTCTTTTTGAGAGCAGCTTCTACCGGGAAAATAGTTCCTACCAGCGGAATTAGCTGAATGGCAATGACAATCGTTCCAACTTTTCCGATGGTCGGCACATCGTTGTTCATCACGAAAAGAAAAGGAATTACGGTCAAAGGAAGCAGCACCAAGCCACATCGAAACCACAGCTTTCCGATCATCTTATGAGCAAACTCCCATGTGTCCCTGCTCTTCATGGACATAGCCGTTCGGTAGCCATAAAGCATATTGATATTTTTGGGGATTTTCGTCATGAACAGCTTGCCCAAGCCGACCATCATTAAAGGAATGAGCAAGTCCATGACAAGCATGAATATCCAAAAAGTCATACCGCGACCTCCTTCCGAAACATCGTCTTAGCTTCCGTTTCTCGCGTTGCGTGGATAACCTATCCAATATGATTATACCATGTTAGCGGTGAGCGTTTCAATTCCTGTTTTCATACAAATGTGCAACTTTTCTATGAACGCCGCGCTTTTTCGCCGCTTCGCTTGCCGCCCTGCGGCGTTCCTCGCTATATGGGGCAGGCAGTGAAAAAGCGCAACCGCTTTTCGTCGATTGCGCTCTTGAGGAATAATGTTTTGTGATGGCGGTTATTCGTCCTGCTGCTTCTCCCTGATTTTTTGATTCATCTTCCTTGCCTGCGCTTTGAGACAAAGGAAAATGCAGAGCCACCAAACGGCTGCGACACCTGCCGCAATCAGGAGAAACATAAGCACACCGGAGCTGCTTTTCATCCAGCCTGCGAAATATGCGGTCAGAATAAAGACGGTCGTGCCGATAAGCATGTGTATCAAAGTCCTGAGCCACGATGAGATTTTTTCATTGCCGTAAATCAGCGCGGGGACGAAAAAGCCGAGAGATATAACAATGAAGCAGATTGCTGACCGCTGAAAATCTGCCCCTGTGTATCCTTCAAAGAAGCGGTCTGTCCCTCCCGCAAAAACAGGGCCGAGAAAAAGCGTAGCGACAAAAGTGAAGCACCCCATGCCGATTCCCGAATAAATCTGTTTCAGTAGTTTTTTCACCTTGAACACCTCCCTATAATCCTAAATACTGTTTGAAAGCGGGCAGATACTTCCGTGAGATGCACTCCTTGCAGCCGTTTTTCAAAACAAGAAGCATCAGTCCTCCCAATGTTGACTCAACATAGTCAAGGTAGTGCAGGTTTGCAAGCGTCCCTTTGGAGATTCTCATAAATCCTTTTCCAAGGATTTCT
>ERZ857629.2015-NODE-2015-length-20153-cov-6.289382_pt1 | contig 20153 bp, 16 predicted proteins | sample MGYA00519700_ERZ857629 | MGnify/ENA primary metagenome ERZ857629 (study PRJEB31778, sample SAMEA3449351) | human gut metagenome | biome: human gut; feature: human-associated habitat; material: faeces | place: United Kingdom | collected 2010/2012 ...
AACGGCTGCGCTATATTTCCCGCTTTTGATACTGCACAGCTGGGGAAAAAAATCCGCTGCTCAGCCGCAGACGATTTATTCAGAGGTTCCTTTGCTTTTTTACAAATTCCTGAGTCTGCGGCAGGCGTCGGCCAGCTCCCGCAGGGTGGAGCAGCTGAGCATGGGCACCAGGGCAGCCATGGTCTGGACGCTGTGCAGATACTGCCACTTGCCCTCCGGCACAGGGTTCAGCCAGATCACCCGCCCGGACTGCCGCTTGGCCTCCAGCACGGCGGCCACGGCCCGGTTCTGGTCGATGGTCTTGGTATCGGACAGGATCAGCAGCGTAGCCCCCTGTCCCAAAACAGGCGGACGGATGGCGCATATCTCCTGCAGGGCTGTGCCCAGGTCGGTGCCCCGGCCGTAAATGCCGGAATCCCGGACGAAAGCGCGGAAAGAATCCATATTGTGCAGGCAGTGGGCGTCCGCCTCCACCAATCGCTCGGAAAACAGGAACACATTGGAGCTCTCTGACACCTGGTTCAGCGACTGGATCAGCCGCAGAGCAAATTCTGAGAACTGGATCATGGAGCCGGAAACATCGCACAGGATTACCAAGCGCTTGCGGTGGGCGCGTTTTTTACGGTAGCGCAGGGTGCGGAAGCTCCCGCCGGTCTCCAGTCCCTTTCGGATGGTGCGGCGGAAATCCAGCTTGCCAGAATGGGCGTTCCGTCGCTTGGAGGACAGCTCGCCGTTGATCTGCTTGGCAATGCTCTGAATGATGGAGATGGCTTTGGGAATCTCCGTATCCCGGAATTCCCCCAGATCCCGGTAGAGGATGCCTATCTCCGGGTCGGCATCCATGCAGTTCTCCCCGGCGGTCTCCAGGAGCATCTGCTGCTCCAGGATGGATTTGGTAAACACCGAATGGATGAACTCGCTGTAAAGGCCGGGGTTCCGCTCCATGTTGGATTTGTAGCGCTCCACAAAGTCCCGCAGCCGCTTCCGGGCCTCCTCCGGCATGGTCATGTAGGTCTGCCGCTGCTGCTGGCTGAGCCTGGCCTGGTCTCCTACCTGCTCCAGCTCCTGCTCCGCCTCCCGGCGGCGCTCCTCCATGGCCTGCTCCTGCCGCATCTGCTCCTGGGCCTGGCGGCGCATGGTTTCCTCGGAAATGAAGAAGCCGTCAAACACGCCGTCAAAGGTCAGCTGCTCCTCCCGGGAGCTGGCATACACCGTGCGCAGGGCGGTCTTCACCGTCTGCCGGTCCGCCAGCCCCAGCGTGGTGAGCACCTGGGCGGCGTCGGCGGTCTCGGCGGGGCCGACGGTGAGACCCTTCAGCCGCAGGAGCCGGGAAAAGGCGGACAGCTTTTCCAGGTAGACCCCATCATCCATGGCTGTGTCCCTGGCAGCGGCCGCAGTGCCCTTTCTGCTCTTCCTGCTGCTCCTGCTCCAAAAGCTGCAGATCCTCGTTGTTTTTCAGCACAAAGCCCGCCGTCTGCCGCAGGGCGTCGGGGGTCAGTTCCCGGATGCCCAGGGCGTCCAGAGCCGCCGCCCAGTCCAGCGTTTCGGCGATGGATGGCTTTTTCAGAATGGCCTCGCTGCCGCGCAGCTTCTGCACGGCCAGGGCCACCTGGGCGCAGAGGCGGTCGTCCACATGGGGCAGCTTGCGGCGCAGGATGGCAAGCTCCTTGTCCATATCCGGGTAATCGATGTGCAGATAGGCGCAGCGGCGGCGCAGGGCCTCGGAAAGGGGCCGCGCCCGGTTGGAGGTGAGCACCGCAAAGGGCACCGTCCGCGCCCGGATGGTGCCGATCTCCGGCACCGTGACCTGCTGCTCGGACAGCAGCTCCAACAAGAACGCCTCAAATTCCTCGTCCGCTTTGTCGATCTCGTCGATCAGCAGCACCACCGGCTTTTCGGAGCGGATGGATCTCAGCAGCGGGCGCTCCAGCAGATATTCATCGGAGAAAAGGCTCTGGGTCAGCGCCTCCCGGTCAGTGGAATTCATATTCACCTGGATGGACAGCAGCTGCTTCTGGTAATTCCACTCGTAAAGGGCCTTGCTCTCGTCCAGGCCCTCGTAGCATTGCAGCCGCACCAGCTCCCGATCCAGGGCCGCGGCCATCACCTTGGCCACCTCGGTCTTACCCACACCGGCCGCGCCCTCGATGAGCAGCGGGCGGCCCAGGGTCAGGGCCACATAGGCGGTGGTGGCAAGCACGTCGTCATAGACATAGTTTGCCCCATCCATTTTCTGCTTCAGCTCTTCTAATGTCATGACGCGGCTCCTCACTGCTCACAGCGAATCCCGGCGGCGTTCAGCTCCCGGCGGAGCCTGGCAATGTCCCCATGGAACACCGCGCCCCGCATTCCCGTGCGCAGTGCACCCTCCACGTTGGCGGGCATGTCATCAATAAAGAAGCATTCGCCGGGGTTCAGGCCGAATTTCTCATACAGCCGCTCATAGATCTCATGAGCGGGCTTGAGCAGCTTCTCCTCGGCAGATACCATCAGCTTTTCAAAGCACTCGGAGCCGGGGATCTTCCCGAAATACTCCCGCAGGGCCAGATTGGCGTTGGACAGCAGGTAGATGTGGTAGCCGTTTCCCTTCAGCTCCCGCACCAGCTCCGCCATGCCGGGCACGGGGAAAATAAACTGGTGATACCAGCCGATCAGCGTCTCCGCCGCCGGATGCAGCCGCTGGGGCAGCCGGGCCAGCACGGCGCTGCGCAGCGCCTCCTCCGTCATGATGCCCCGGTCCTGCTGCGTCCACTCCACGGTGCGGAACAGCTCCCGGTTCATGATCTCCGCGTCCTCGGCGGACAGGTCCACCTGGCGCAGCATGGTGGCGGTATCCCAGCGGATCAGCACGCCGCCCATATCAAAAACGATGTTGGTAATCATAAAATCTCTCCTATGTCTTTTTTCGGTTTAGGGAAGCTCTGATTAAATCGGCAAGAGCTGTGAGCGAGAGATTTTTCGGCCAATCGAGGTATCGAAAACGGCGGAATACTGTATGTATTTCCCGTTTCCGATACCGAAGAGTGAATGAAAAAGATCCGCTCACAGCCGCAGACGATTTATTCAGAGATTCCTTAGTACAGGGTGTCCGTGGGGTTGGGATAGCCGAACTTTTCCTTCAGCAGGGCATAGTATTCGTTGGGGTCGCCGTTTTCGTCGTAGCGCCAGGGATAGCCATAGGGCTGGTCGTCCTTGACGTCGCCGGTGTGCTGGGTCAGGCAATCGGGGTGCAGATCGTCAAAGCGGGCGCGCTCGGCCTCGTCGGTCTTGGAGCGGGCGTCCACCATGACCTGCATGTTCAGCTCGTCCAGGGGCGACAGGTCCGATACCTTGGTGTAGGCAATGTTCAGCCGCTGCAAATTTGTGCAGGCGGCCAGGGGAGAAATATCCTCCAGATAGCCGCAGTAGGCAACCTCCAGGAATTCCAGATCAGGGCAGTTTTCAAAGGGGGTGAGGTCGGAGATCATGGAGCCGGAGAGGATCGCTGCCCGCAGATGGGGCATTCCCGCCACGAAGTCGCACTGCTTCAAAATCTCGTTGTGACCAAAATCCAGGAACTCCGCGTCCTCGCAATAGATCAGGTCGGCGCTGTTGGAATCGTACAGGTTGTACACATGGCGGATCACCTTGCGGTCTGTCAGGCAGCCGCCCTTGCCGAACCAGATCCGCCACACCACCTTGGTGGTGTCCCGGAATTCATCGCGCACCTGGGCCAGCTCCTCGTTGGTGAAGTGGCAGTTGTCCAGCACCAGGCGGTCGCACCCCCGCAGCACGGACAGGGCCATGCGCAGGGTGTCCAGCGCGCCGGGCTGATTGCCGATGTATTGGTTGGCATAGCTGATCTCCGCATCGGTGGTGCTGACCTGCTTGCCGAACAGGTCAAAGGAGAAGCGCAGCAGCGCCTGGGGCACCGCCGCTTGTAGCTGGGCCGCCTGCTCCAGGGTAAAGGCGGTGGTATCGTCGGCAGTCATCAGCTGAAGCTCCGCCAGGTTGGGCAGGAAGGCAAGCATGGAGGCATTTTCCAGCACCTCCTCCGGGCTGAGGGAGGAAATATCCAACGACTGCGTTTCCCCGTCGCAGGGAATGCCGCAGAAATTCAGCCCGCACACGAATTCCACATTGGGATAGGCCTGCTGGAGCGTCTGAAGCTCGCTGGGCTCCAGGGCCGCATTGCGGAGCGTCACCTTTTGCAGCTGGGGCAGATAGGCCAGATTGCGCAGCAGCGTCTGGTAGTCATACTCCCCCGGCTCCAGCTCCAGGCTCTGGGCATCCGGCGCGGCCGCCATGGCGCCCAGACGGACAAGGTAGCGCACCTGCACCTGGGGATTGCGGGCGGCGTAGGCAGCAATGGCCTGATAGCACTCGCTGCCGCTGAGGTCGGCGTATTTCAGGTCCGGGTAATCCCGCTCCATGTCCAGAATGGTGTTTTCATCCACCACCATGGAAATGCGCTCCACCTTGGTCGGCTCGGTGGTCTCCTGCATCCCCAGGCCGTCGCACCCACTGAGCAGCAGCGCCGCCAGAAACAAGGTCAGCGCAGGCTTTGCAAATCGTCTCATATCAAAGAAGCCTCCAATTATTGATACAACAAACAACCTTTGAGGAATTATACCACAATCAGCCGGAAATTACAAGTTCGGCCAATTGCAGAAATTCAGCGCACCGCAAAATGCGGCGCGCTGAAAAGAAGCGTGTTTAATCCCTGCGCAGGGCCTCGATGGGGTTCAGGTTGGCTGCCTTGGTGGCGGGGAGCAGGCCGAAGACCACGCCGATCAGCGTGGAGAAGGCCACGCTGACGCCGATGGCCGGCAGACTGATGGCCACGGGGATCTCCATCATCCGGGAAATCAGCTCCGCCAGGCCGATGCCGGTGGCCACGCCAATCACACCGCCCAGACTGGTAAGCACGGCGGCCTCCGTCAGAAACTGCATCAGAATTCTGCGTTTCTTCGCGCCGATGGCCTTTTTCAGGCCGATCTCGGAGGTACGCTCCGTGACGGATACCAGCATGATGTTCATCACGCCGATGCCGCCCACCAGCAGGGAAATGCTGGCGATCCAGATCAGCTGGGTATTGGTGGACTGGCTCATCTTCTGCAGCTGCTGGGCCTGCTCCAGCATATCCTGGCTGCGGTAATCGAAGCCCGTATCGGTGCCCACGATCTGGCGCTCTGTGAGCAGGTCAGCGGCACTCTTGCCCACGGTGGTCATCACATCGGTGCTCTCCACCTTGATGGCCACATTCTGCGGCTCGTCGAACCGATAGGCCACCGGCCACACCGCGCTGGGAAGGTAGACCGCGCCGGAGGCGCTGCCCACAAACATCTGGTAATCCTGCATGGAGGTGATGGTGGGCGTGAACTCCTGGGACATGGCCACCACGCCCACGATGGTATACACGTCCCCCTGGATCTCCAGGGCCGCGCCGATGGGGCTGCCCTCCATGCCCAGCATGGAGACAGCATTGGCATCCACGATGGCGACCTTGCGGAAGTTCTCATAGTCCGCCTCCGTAAAGCCTCTGCCCTGCCGCACCTGATAGCCGTAGGCGCTGAAATAGTGGGTATCCACGCCGTACAGGTTGCCGTTATACTGGGTGTTCTGATAGTACACGGAGTCGGCATAGCTGCGGGAGTAGAAGAGGGTCACCTTCTCCGCGCCGCTCAGCTGCTCCAGCTCCTGGCGGGTCTGCTCCGTAATGGGGCGGACGCAGGAGGGGATGTCATTCCAGGAGGCGTCAAAGGTGTATCCGTTCTGGTTCAGCGCCACGGTGACCACATTGTTGCCCGCGCCGATCAGGTTCTCCTTGATCTGCTCGTTAGTGCCCTTGATGGTGGAGACAATGGTGATGATGGCGGCGATGCCGATGATGATGCCAAGCATGGTGAGCATGCTGCGCATCTTGTGGCTCCACACACCCTGAAAGGCAAGCCGAATATTCTCAAACATGGTATTCCCCCCTATCAGGCGTAGAGGTCGGAGTAGTCGCCCTCTTCGGCGGGAGCGCCGGCCTTGACGTTCTTGCCATAGGGGAAGGCGACCATGTCATCCTCGGTCAGGCCGTCCAGGATCTCCACATAGTAGCCGTTGAGATTCCGGCCCACCTGGACGGTGCGCTGCTCCAGCAGGCCGTTCTCGCCCAGGACATAGACGTAGCTTCTGCCATTGTCCGTGCGCAGGAATGCCTTTTCCAGATAAATACCCGTCTGCTCGCCGGTGGAATACTGGACGCTGACGTAATTGCCCGCCTGCAGGTCGGCACTCTCGTCCACGAACACCCGGAAGGGATAGCTGGACGCATTGGGGTTGTTCATACCGTTGTAGCTGCTGCTGGAGGAGGGCATATCGCCGACGGAGACGACGGTGCCGGTATAGGTCATGCCGGTGTTCCAATCGTTGACGGTGACCTCCATGCCCACCTTCATGCCGCTGCGCTCCAGCTCGCTGATGCTGGCATCGATGTAGTATCCACCGCCGCCGGTCACCTTGATGATGGGCTGGGAATTCAGCTTGGCCTCTTCCTCCGTCAGCACGGAAATCACCTTTCCGTCCTGCTCGGCATAGATGTTGCCGTCGCTCAGCTCCTTCTGCATGATCTTCAGCTCGGCGTCGGCCAGCTTCAGCTTCAGCTCCAGATCCTTGATCTTCTGGAGCTGTTCCTCCTTCATGGCCTGGATCTGGGTATAGGTGTAGCCGCTGCCGATGTAGTCGATCTCCGGCTCCGGCTCAGTGGGCACCGTAGGCTCCACGGGGATGCTGAAATCCTCGTTCATGGAGGCGTCAAAGAAGGTAAAGCTTCCGTTGGAATACACGTGCAGGCCGATCCAGCCCAGGATATCTCCCTTGAGCCGGTTTTCCCGGGTGATCTTGAAGATCACATAATAGGGCTGGCAGGTGGCGGGCCGCGCCTGGCTGCCGGTGGGGACGACCCCCGGCTCGACCGCGGCGAACTCGATCAGTCCCTCTTCGCCGGTCAGCTCCCCGGTCTCCGGGGCAGGCGGCGCAACGGGTTCCTCCGCCATGGGCACCTCGGGAACCGGCGCGGGCGACGGTTCCTCCTGGGCAGGCGCCAGCACCGGGGGATCCTCCGGGGCAGGAGCGGGCGGCGTCTCAGCGGCAGTTTCCGTGGGCTTCTCTGTGGGTGCCTCGGTAACGGGAGCGGCGCTGAGCGTCAGGGTGACGGTCATCTCGAACTCTGCCTGCTCCGGGACTGTGAAATTCTCTGTTGCCGTATCATAGCCCTCGGCAGAGGCCTGATAGGTGTATTCGCCGGGCAGAAGCCGATAGGTCTTATCCGCCTCTGCCTCGATGGCGGCGTCAGTGTTCTTTCCTTTGGGGAATACCACCAGCGTCATATTCTCCGGGTTGCGGATGAAGCGGACCACCGTCTTCTCAGCAGCGGGCTGAGAAGGCTCGCTAGAGGGCTGCGTGGGATCGCTGGGGACCGTGGGATCGGTCGGATTGCTCGGTTCCGTGGGGCTGCTGGGCTCCGTGGGACTGCTGGGATCGGTCGGCTCCGTGGGGTTCTCGGTGGGTGCTTCCGTGGGTTCCTCCGTGGGTTCCGTTTCCGTTGGCTCTGTTTCCGTCGGCTCCGTGGCAGGCGGGGTCAGGGTGATGCCCACGGTGAAAGGATCCGTCTGCTTTGGAACGGTGAAGCGGCCCTGGGCCGGTTCGTGATCCTCGGCGGCGGCCTCATAGGCATATTCGCCGGGCAGGAGCAGGTAGGTCCCGTCTGCCTCCGGGGCAATGGCGGAATCGGCGTCCGCGTCGGCGGGGTAGACGGTCAGGGTCAGCTCCGCCGGGGTGCGGGTAAACTGGACCGGGGTGCACCCGCCCATTATCAGCAGAAATTTCCGGGTGACCACCTGGCCGCCGGGGATCCAGCTGATAAAGGCGGCGCTTTCGGAGGAGCCGTCGTGCCCCTCCTGGAACAGCTCATATTCCCCCGCCAGCAGGCGGCCCAGATCCGGCTCCGTCGGCTCGGTCTCCGGCTCCGTCGGCGGGGTGCCCATGGGCACCATCCAGCTGATGCGCTGCAATTCCTTATTGGCATCGTCCAGATCCATCTGATTCTTCTGGATCTCCAGCTCCTTGCGCTCCAGCTCCAGCTGGGACAGGCTGGTATCGAAGCTCATGAGCAAGTCGCCCTTCTTTACCTCCTGCCCCTCCTTCACCAGGATCTTGGAGACGGTCTGGGTGTCGGACAGGTAGACGGTTTGGATCTTATCGGTGGTGACGGGGCCGTAGCTCTCCCGGGAGTCGCCCCAGTATTCGGTCATGCCCACAAAGCTGAAAGGGAGCACCTTCACCGGGGCGGCGCTGCTCTGGCGGAAATACTTCCACCCAAAGAAGCCGCCGCAGCCCACCACGGCCACAATGGCCAGAATGATCAGCGTTTTCTTAAGCTTTCGCATGTTCGGTTTCATCTCCTTTTACCAGCAGCTCGCCGTCGAGAATGTGGTAGGTCTTGTCGGCGCACGCCGCAATGGCCGGCTCATGGGTGATCATAATAATGGTCATGCCCTCATTGCTCAGGCTGCGGAAAATTTCCATGATCTGATTGCCCGCCTTGGTGTCCAGCGCGCCGGTGGGCTCGTCCGCCAGCAGCAGGGTGGGCTTGGTCACGATGGCCCGGGCAATGGCCACCCGCTGGCACTGGCCGCCGGAGAGCTGGTTGGGGCGGAAGTGGATGCGCTCCCCCAGCCCCACGGAATTCAGGGCTTCCACGGCTCTGGCCCGGCGTTCCTTCAGCGGGACCCCGGCATACAGCAGGGGCAGGGCCACATTGTCCATCGCGTCCAGCTTGGGCATCAGGTTAAAGCTCTGGAACACAAAGCCGATGTATTTGTTGCGGATGTCCGCCAGGGCGTTGTCGCTGCTGTTGTGCAGGTCCTTGCCGTTCAGCTCATAGGTGCCGGAGGTGGGCACGTCCAGGCAGCCGATGATATTCATCAGCGTGGTCTTGCCGGAGCCGGAGGGGCCCATGATGGCAAGATAATCCCCCTGCTCCACCGTCAGGTTGATGTGCTTCAGCACCCGGACGGACTGCTTGCCCTGCATATAATCCTTGCAGATATCGGTAAGCTTCAGGATGGTCATTGGCTCTGCGCTCCTCCCTGCTCCGTTTTGGTGGTGGGCGCGCCCTCGATGCAGGTGGCCTCGTCCGGGTAAGCCACATAGTCCGTCTCGCTCAGGCCGGACAGGATCTGATAGACATCCATCATGCCGTCGTAATCGCCCAGCTCCACGGTGCGCTTTTCCAGCTTGCCCTGGCCGTTGTCCGCCCAGACGTAGGAATTGCCCTCTTCATCGAAGCAGACGAAAGCGCTGCCCAGGGTCAGGCCCTCCAGGGTCTCGGAGGGCTCCTCCTGCTCCACGCTCAGGTACACGTGCTCGCCCAGGAGCATTCCGTCGCTGCTGTCCAGCTCCACGTAAAATGGATACCGGGTGGAGTTGCCCATCTCGTCCGATGAGGACATGGAGTAACGGCTGCCGCTGCTCTGGTTGGGATTCTCATAGTCCACCAGGGTCACGGTGCCCGTCCAGACCGCACTGGGATCCACCCGGGACTCGATGCGGATGCGGTTGCCCTCCTGGACAGCGCCCCGCTGCATCTCATTCAAGGTGCCCTTGACGCGCAAAGTGCCGGTCTGCTGGATGGTGATGTAGGGCTTGGGGTTACCGTTTTCATCAGTCTGGTCGTCCCCCAGAGAGGTGATGCGGCCATCCACCGGGGACGTGACCACGGCGTTGGCCAAAAGGTGCTCGGACTTCTGCACCTCGGACTGCTTGGTCTTCAGCTTCAGCTCCGATTCCTTCAGGTCGATCTGGTTGGTCTGAATCTGGAGGGTGTATTTCAGCTTGTCGGAGGAAGACCATGCTCTGTCCCGGTCCTTCTCCAGCTGGGTGATCTGCTCGGTATAGCTCTCGATGGACGATTGCAGCTGCTCCGCCTCCAGGCGCTGCTTGTCCAGGGTCAGCTGGAGCTGCTCGGTATCATAGGAGAAAAGCTGCTGTCCCTCCTTCACGTCGTCGCCCTGCTTGACATAGACCTGGTCGATCACCTTGTCGCTGTCCTTCTTGATCTCCGTCACGCTTTCGGACACCACGATGCCGCTGAACCGATCGGTGGGGGCGATGCCGCCCATGGCGGAAAGGTCGGACACCTTCTGTACAAACACATGGCTCTCATTCTGGGAGCAGGCCGTCAGCACCAGCAGCAGGCAGAACGCCAGAGCCCATGCGGCAATTTTCTTCATCACAAAATCCTCCATATGAAGTCTTTCTTGTCCGCTCTATCATAATCCATCCCCGATGAAAAATCAACACATCCAATGTTTAAGCTTTTTTTAAATCTGCCGGATTACTGTTTCCCTTCATGGCGTTGAAAAGGGCGGCGCGTTCTGCTATAATGGGGCAAAATCGATCTGAACGACACGGAGGTGGGAGTCGTGCCATACCATATTGCCATTTGCGACGACGACGCGGCGCAGGCCGGGCAGCTGAAAAGCATTGCGGCCCAGTGGGCGGAGGCCGTCGGCGCAAATTGCAGAATTGATTGCTTTGGGAGCGCGGAAGCATTCTGGTTTGCCTACAAGGGCGACGAAAGCTTTGACATTCTGCTTCTGGATGTTGAAATGAAGGATATGGATGGCATTCAGCTTGCCAAGCTGCTTCGCGCGGAGGGCTGCAAGGCGGAGATCGTCTTTATCACCTCTCATTTTGAATTCGTGGGCGAGGGCTATGAGGTGGACGCGCTGCACTACCTGATCAAGCCGGTTGATACAGATAAGCTTTTCGCCGTCCTCACCCGCGCCGCGGATAAGCTTGCCACGGAGCCGCCCTTTGTCATAATCGCCTGCGAGGGAGATACCGTCAAGCTCTACGAGGCGGATATCCTCTACGCGGAATCCTTCCTGCACGACCTGGCAATTTACACAGAAGCAAAGCAATACCGCGTCAAGGAAAACATTTCCGCCTTTGCGCAGCGTCTCAGCGCCGACTTTTTCCGAACCCACCGCTCCTACCTTGTCAATCTGAAAGCGGTCATCCGCATCAGCCGGACGTCGGTCACATTGAAAAACGGCGCGGAGCTCCCGCTGGCGCGGGGGAAATACGACGAGATCAACCGGGCCTTTATCGCCCGGAACTGAGGGAAGCCTATGCTGAAACGAACTTATCTGAAGCTGGTAGAAATGCAGGAGGAGCAGGCGCGGCGGCATCTGGACGAGGTTCGGAGCATCCACAGCGAAATGCGCGGCTACAAGCACGACTTCCACCACCATTTGCAGACGCTCAAGGGGCAGCTGGAGGCCGGCGAAGTCGACCGGGCCATCGCCTACATCGAGCAGCTGGACAGGAATCTGCAAGGCGTGGATACCCTGCTGAAAACGGGCAATGTGACCGTGGATGCCATTCTCTCCGCCAAGATCGCCCAGGCCCGGGCGGAGGGCATTGCGGTCACGGTGCAGGCAAATCTTCCCAGGGAGCTGACCCTGTCCGATCTGGAGCTGAGCATTGTCATCGGAAATCTGCTGGACAACGCCATTGAAGCCTGCCGGAAGGCCGAGGGGGAAAAGTTTCTCCGCCTGACCCTGCGGATCAAGGGCAGTATGCTCTATTTCTACCTGCTCAACAGCGCCGGGAAGAAGCAGGCAAAAATCGGTTCTCTGTTCCGAACGGGGAAATCCGGCGCCCATGGGTTCGGCCTGCACCGGGCCGAGACCATTGTCCGGCAGCATGGCGGCTGGGTGAAATACAATAGCGAGGACGGCGCTTTCACGTCGGAATTTCTCGTCCCCGCCGTGCTGTAATTGCAATTCGTGTACCGCTGGATGCAGTTGGTGCACGAATTTCCATTTTGCCAGGCGGCCGTGTTATCCTGTGGCCATAAACGGGAAAGGAGCGATTTCCTTTGAAAGAATCAAATAAAAAGAAGCCCTATCGTTCCGCATGGAGCAATGCCATCTGGAGCTTCCGGGAGATGCTCAGAGGCACGCCGAAGTCCTTCTGGCTGATGGCGGCCGCCGTGCCGCTTACGGTATTTCTCGCGTGGACGCAAATTCAACTTCCCGCCCTGGTGGTTTCGGAAGTAACGGCCAAGCAGACTTTCTTCCATGCCGCGATCGCGGTGGGCCTTTTGCTGGGCGCGACGCTGGTCGCTACGGCGCTGAAGGACTTCTGCGCTACGGTGCAGCAGGCGTATATGAGCCGCTACCGCTTCCGCCAAAGTGTGCGCCTGCATCAGAAGTCCATGCATTGTTTTTACGAGACCTATGAGAAGAAAGCCACCCGCGACCTTCTGGGGCGGGCGGAAAGCGCCACATGGATGCAGTACGGAAAATGCCCCCTGCTGGAAATGCCCCAGCAGGGAATGGAGCTCCTGACGAATCTGCTCTGCTATGGGCTGTTCGGCACGGTGATCTCCTTCGTCAGCCCCTGGCTGGTGGTGCTGCTGACGGTATGCCCGATGGTCAACTGGCTCTGTGTCCGCGCCTACAACAAATATGAATACAGCACCCGTCCCCAGCGGGCGGACATCACCCAGAAGCTTCAGTACGTTGCGGATCGCGCCGAGGACTTCACCGCCGCGAAGGATGTCCGCATATACGGCATGGCGGACTGGCTGCGGGGGATGTACCGGGCGCTTTCGGATGAGACGATCTCCTGGCAGAAAAAGCTGAGCGCCCGGCAGTTTCTGACCCGGCTTGCCGATCTGGGGATCATCCTTCTGCGCGACGGCACTGCGTATGCGGTGCTCATTTCGATGGCAATTCACGGGGAAATTACGGTTGACCAGTTCGTGCTGTACTTTGCCGCCATCTCCGAATTTGCCGCCTATGTGGGCAATATCATGTCCGCCTGGAACGAGATGCAGACCGTGAGCCTGGTGCTCTGCGATTTCAGGGAATATCTCGACCTGCCCGACGGCGACGGGACCGGCAAGGCCCTCGCCTCGGAGCATCTGGGTCACGCCCCGGAGGTCACATTTGACCATGTTTCCTTCCGCTATGACGGCGCGGAAGCGGACACGCTCCGCGACATCTCCCTCACCCTCCATTCCGGCGAGCGGGTGGCCCTGGTGGGCGCCAACGGCGCGGGCAAGACGACCCTGGTCAAGCTCCTGTGCGGGCTGTACATGCCCACCTCCGGCGAAGTGCGCATTGACGGCGTGCCGGTGGGTGATTTCACCCGGGAGGAATATTACAAGCTGTTTTCCCCGGTGTTTCAGGATGTGCAGACGGCGTTCTTCTCCCTGGCTGAAACTGTCGCCTGCGACCTTGGCGACCGGGTGGACAAGGCCCGGGCGGAAAGCTGCATGCGCCGGGCCGGGCTTGGCAGGAAGCTGGATTCCCTGCCGCTGGGTGTGGATACCCGGCTGGACAAGCAGGTCAACAAGGACGGCATCGCCCTTTCCGGCGGCGAGGCCCAGAAGCTGATGATGGCCCGGGCGCTTTATAAGGACGCGCCGGTGCTGGTGCTGGACGAGCCGACTGCCGCTCTCGACCCCATTGCGGAAAATGAGATCTATCTTCAATACCGGGACATGACCCAGGGCAAGACCTCGCTGTTCATCTCCCACCGCCTTGCGTCCACCCGCTTCTGCGACCGCATTCTCTTCTTAAAGGATGGCCGCATCATTGAGGCAGGCAGTCACGATGAGCTGATCGCCCTGGGCGGAGAATACGCAAAGCTCTATGAGATCCAAAGCTGCTGGTATCGGGACGATTACAAAGGAGGCGAGCCGCAATGACCCTGAAAGAACATATGCAGATCAGCCGCCGCGGCATCCGGCTGCTGTATTCCATGAGCCGCCGGTATCTTGTTTCCCTGGCCCTTGGAAGCATGGTCACGGCGATCACGCCCTATGTGCCCATCTATTTCTCCGCCCGGCTGATCGACGCGCTGAGCGTTGGGGCAGGCGTTCGGGTACTGGCGCTCTATGCGTCACTGACCGTGGGTCTTGCCGCGCTTCTCAGCCTGATCGGTTCGCTGCTGAAGGCCCAGCAGGAGATCGGCAATCAGCAGCTGACCGGCTGCGGCTATAACTGGCTGTTTTCGGAAAAGTCCATGAATCTGGCCTATGCGTCCATCGAGGATCGGGAGGTTGCGCTTCTGAAGCAGCGCATTGCCGATGAATGCACCACGGGCTATAACCTCTTCTACCTGATAAGGTGCATCGGGGAATACACCGCCAACCTCACCCGCATTCTCGTCTCGGTCTGCCTGACCGTTTCGTTTTTCACCATTGGGAGCATTCCCCTGTGGGCAAAGCTTGCCTTTGCCTTTGGCACCCTGCTCACCGTTGCCGTGGGGATCAGGATCAACGAAAAGTCCTCAAGGCTGCGGATGGAGTATATTTCCGGCTGTACATTCTTTAATACACTGCTGAACAAGCTCGTGAATTATTTCAACCATTACACCAGCGGGAAGGACATCCGCCTGTACGGGATGGAAAAGCCCCTGGCGGCCTACATGGGCGACGAGGTCTATGGCTCCATCTGCGACGATGAAGAGCGGTCGCAGATGCGCCGGGCCGGGCTGAAGCTCATCTCCACGGTGATGAATTATTTTCTGCGCTTTGGCGTCTATCTGCTGCTGATCTATGCATCCCTGGCGGGTGGGCTGTCCGTCGGCTCCATCGCCCGGTATGTATCCTGCGTGATGCTCCTGCTGGAGGCCGTCTCCGGCCTGGTCAGCGCCGTGCAGCTGTCCCTCATTAACCACGAATATATCAAGCGCTTCTTCGGTTATTTCGATATCCCCAATCCCATGTATCAGGGCACGCTGTCCGTGGAGAAGCGGGACGACAATGATTACAGCATCGAATTCCGGGACGTATCCTTCAAATATCCCAGCAGCGAAGCGTATGCCCTGCGCCATGTGAGCCTGAAATTCAGGATCGGAGAAAAGCTGGCGGTGGTGGGCATGAACGGCAGCGGCAAGACCACCTTTATTAAGCTGCTGTGCCGGCTGTACGACCCCACCGAGGGCGTGATCCTACTCAACGGTGTAGACATTCGGAAATACGATTACCAGGAGTATCTTTCCATCTTCTCCGTGGTATTCCAGGATTTTCAGCTGTTTGCCTTCTCCCTTGGGCAGAATGTAGCCGCCGGGGCGGCCTATGACCGTTCCCGCGCGGAGCGGTGCCTGGACGAGGCGGGCTTCGGCCAGCGGCTTTCTGAAATGCCGGAGGGGCTGGATACCTGCCTGTATCACGACTACGACACCAACGGCGTGGAAATTTCCGGCGGCGAGGCGCAGAAGATCGCCATTGCCCGGGCGCTTTACAAAAACGCGCCCTTCATCGTCCTGGATGAACCCACCGCCGCCCTGGATCCCGTTTCCGAATATGAGGTCTATCAGAAATTCAATGAGATCTCCGGCGGGAAAACAGCGATCTACATCAGCCACCGTCTTGCCTCCTGCCGCTTCTGCGATGACATTCTGGTATTCGATGAAGGAAAAATCGTCCAGCACGGGACGCATGAGGCCCTGCTTGCGCAGGCGGACGGAAAATATGCCGCCCTCTGGAACGCCCAGGCGCAGTATTACACGGAAAAGAAGTAAGGCGCCGCAAATGGCTATCCAAACGTTTACAGGATGTTCAAAAAGCCGTCTTGTTTTTTCCTTAATTATCCTTTATGATAAATAAAAAAATGGCGCAAACTCTTTATAGCGTTTGCACCATATGTCAGAGGAGGAGAAAGATATGTCCGTTCTGCATGTCAATCAAGAAAGCTTTGAAAAGATTATCCGCGAGAGCACCAAGCCCGTCCTGGTGGATTTCTGGGCCACCTGGTGCGGCCCCTGCCGGATGCTGGCCCCGGTGCTGGAGGAGGTGGCCGAGGCGCGGCAGGACATTACCGTGTGCAAGGTAGATGTGGACGAGGAGCGGGAGCTGGCCCTGGAATACGGCATCTCCAGCATCCCCACCCTGCTGGTATTCAAGGACGGTAAGGTGACCAATAAATCCATCGGCGTCATCTCCAAGGACGAAATGCTGGCGCTGCTGTAAGCGCGGCAAAAAAGCAGGCCCTTTCCGCTTTCGGATCGGGTCTGCTTTTTGATCATCTGGTTTTTCCCTATGCCGCCGCAGTGTCTCCGGCGCTGCAGACCATTTTTTTGTGAACGATGGGGAACGCGATCATCTCCGCGATCAGGGTGAGCACCCAGGAGATGGGATAGGAGCTATACAGGCACTCCGGGGTGTGCAGCTCCGGGATCTGGAAGACGGTGAAGATCCACAGCAGCCGGGAGCCGCAGATGCCGACAACGGAAATGATCATGGACAGGGTGGACGCGCCCATGCCCCGCAGCGCGCCGCCGGCGGAATCCAGCAGGCCGAAGAGGAAATAGGGCATGGCCGTGAAGAATACCCGCTTCATGCCGATGGCCAGCGCCTCCGGGGAGTCGGTGATGTAGATGCTCAGCAGGGGGCGGCGGAAGATGGTGAGCAGGCCGCCGGTGAGCAGACCCGCCAGGGTGGCATAGAGTACACATAGGCTGAATACCTTCTTCACCCGCTCGAACTGATGTGCGCCCACATTCTGGCCGATGTAGTTCACCGCCGCCTGGTGGAAGCCGTTGACGGTGTTGTAGCAGAAGCCCTCCAGATTGGACACGGCGGCATTGCCGGAGACCATGGTCTCACCAAAGGAATTCATGGAGGACTGAATGATCACGTTGGAGATGGAGAAGGTGGCGCCCTGGATCCCGGCAGGCAGCCCGATGCGCACGATCTTCTTCAGCTGGGGGCCGTAAATGCGCATTTTGGCGGGGTAGAACCGGCAGGCATCCTTGCGGCGCATCAGCACCAGCGTCACCGCCCCGGCGGACAGCGCCTGGGAGATCACCGTGGCCCAGGCCACACCGGCCACATTCATATCAAAGGCGGACACGAACACCACATTCAGGATCACATTGAGTACGCCCGCGCCCATCAGGATGATCATGGGGCTTTGGGTATCTCCGGCAGCCCGGAGGATGGAGGTGCAGTAGTTATACACCATGGTAAAGGTGATGCCGCCGAAATAAATGCGCATGTACACGCTGGACAGGGGCAGCACGTTCTCCGGGGTGTCCATCCAGCGCAGGAACGTGGGAGAATAGGCAACGCCCACCGCCGTCAGCACCACGCCGCCCACCAGCGCCGTCAGCAGCGCCGTGTGCACCGTGCGGTGCACGATCTCGTCCGCCCGGCTGCCGATGGCATGGGCCACGCTGACGCCCGCACCCACGGACAGGCCGATAAACAGATTGACGATCAGGTTGGTGATCGCGCCGGTGGCGCCCACCGCCGCCACCGAGATGCTGCCGCAGAACCGACCCACCACCACCAGGTCCGCCGCGTTGAACAGCAGCTGCAAATAGCTGGTGAGGATGATAGGGATGGTATAGGACAGAATGTTCATCGCCAGGGGGCCTTCCAGCATGTTCCGCTCCGTTTTTCTCATTTTCAGGAACCTTTCTCATTAGGGAAGCTCTGATTAAATCGGCAAGAGCTGACAGCGAGAGATTTTTCACCAGATGAAAGTATCAAAAGCGGAGGAATACTGTATGTACCCGCAAGGGGTATGCCGCATCCGTAAGCCAGCTTACGCTGGCAACGGCTGCGCTATATTTCCCGCTTTTGATACTGCACAGCTGGGGAAAAAGATCCGCTGCTCAGCCGCAGGCGATTTATTCAGAGGTTCCCAAGATGTCAGTGGTTGCATTATACTCCCGTTTTATGGGATTGTCAAAACAAATTCCGGCCCTTTTCCGCCCGGTTGATTCGTTGAAAATGCCCCCATGGCTGGGGGCATTTCGTTAAAACTTGCCGCTGCGGCCGGAATGGCCGCCGGAGGAATAGCTGTGGGAATGGGAGCCGCCGGAGCTGCCCGAGCTGCCCGAGCTGCGGGACTCCGTGTTCCGGGGGCTGCGGCTGACGGTACGGTTCAGGAACATGTCGGACCGTCTGCGCAGATTCAGCCTGCCCCGCACATACTGATTCGCATCCCGCTGCTGCTTGGCCGAATGCATGGGGGCGCTGGTGAAGATGCCCACCAGCAGCGCGGCAATGCCGCCGGGGATCAGCGCCAGCGCGGGGGACGCCTTTTCATCCTGGCCGGAATACCGGCTCTCTCCCTCGCCCACGGGGTGGCCTTCTTCGGCGGCCTGGAGATACTCCTCACAGGTATTCAGGTATTCCATATAGCCGCCGTAGAAGTTATCGTTTCTGAAATAGGGGATGAACCGATCCTCCATGCGGTCCCGGCCCACCTCGGTAAAAATGCGGTTGGCCCGGCTGCTGTAAAAATCCAGGTCAAAGTCCCGCTCCTGCATGCTCAGCAGCAGCATGGTCCCGGCCCGGTCACTGCCCCAGCCCAGGGTGTTGTCGTCGTACAGCTCCATGGCGCAGGTTTCCACGCTGGAAGAGGTGGTATAGTCCCGGTAATCCGGCAGGGTGATGATATACACGCCGAAGTTATACCGCTCGCTGATTTCCTGGGCGCGGCTTTCCAGTGTGCCGCGCTCCGTGTCGGTGAACAGGCCCGCCTCGTCGGTGACGTAGTTCAGCTGGGCCTGGGTGGCCAGGGCAGAAACCGCGAAGCAGCTGACCAGCAGCGCGGCCATCAGAAGAATGGCAAAATATCTTCTCTTCATTTCCAGCACCTCCTTACAGCAGGAACAGCAGCGACACCGCTGCCGCGGCCACGAAGGAGCCAAGGCAGTACAGCGCCAGCTTTCCCTTGTCGATGGGCAGGTCGCCGATGAGCTTGCCGGTCTGGCCATTCATGGCGAACAGGAAATTCTTGTCCTTCCACTTGGTGGACAGCATCCACACCGGCATCAGGGCATAGCGCACCCGGCCTGGATTGACGGTCACGTCCTTGCTGACGGTGACGCAGCTGGAATAGCCCATCACGGTGTTGCGCAGGGCGTCCTCCACGCTGGCGGTGCAGCGGGCGTTGGCCCGCTTGGCGCACTCCTCCTTGGAAACGTCATACTGGTCGGCCAGAAATCCGGGAAGATAGGACAGGGAAAACTGCTTCAATTCGTTGTAGTCATACGGCTCAATGGCGTCCATGTGGGCATCCGGCATCTGGGAGGAGCCGTCCACCGGCACATTTTCAAAGTCCAGCGTTCCCTCCCGGTGCACCAGGAAGTGGTCGGTTTCGGTGATGTACTCCTTGGGCGTGGTGCGGGTATGCACCCGGGTGGTCTTAAAGGTCATGTCGCCCTCTACCTGGGCGTCGAACAGCCAGAAGGGCACATACACGCCCTTGATCTCCTGGACATGGTTTTCCGCCTTGAATGCCTTGGGCAGCAGGGGCTTGTGATTGTAATGCTTCTTCAGCGCGGCCACGGCGGCGTTCTTATCCACCTTGAAGGGGATGATCAGATCCGGCTTCTTGCTGCCGGAGAGCTTGCCGGGGATGATGCTGGGATTGCCGCAGTAGGGGCAGGAGGTAGCGGCAGTGGTCTCGTCGCACACCAGCTCCGCGCCGCAGGAGGGGCAGTTGTAGGCGCGGAGGCTGTCCCCCTCCTCACCCCAGCTCTCCCCGGCGGCATCCATGTCCCATTGGCCCTCCCGGACGCTCTCCTTGGCCTGGCGCTGCTCGGTGGCCTCCTGGGCGTTGGCATTCTTCTCGGCGTACATCCGATCGATGTCCTCCACCGAAAAGCGGCTGCCGCAATAGTCGCATTCCAGCACCCCGGACTCGCTGCCGAAATGCAGCGGTCCCGTGCAGGCAGGGCACTGGTAATTGGTAATTTCGTTTGCCATCCGCAATTCTCTCCTTTCAGCTGTACCCTGCCCTTTCGCGGGCAGGGTACAGGGGAATCAAATTATCAGCCCACAATGTCCTCGTCGCCGAAGGGATCGCCGCACTCCGGGCAGAACTTGGGCGGGTGCTTGGGGTCGGCAGGGACCCAGCCGCACTTATCGCAGCGGTACTGGGGCACACCGGCGGGCTTTCTTGCGCCGCACTCAGAGCAGAACTTGCCCTGATTCACCGCGCCGCAGGAGCAGGTCCAGCCGGCGGCGGGCTCGGGTTTCTTCGCGCCGCACTCCGGGCAGAATTTGCCGGTGGCCGTCGCGCCGCAGGCACATTTCCAGGCGCTTGCGCCGGGCTGAACCGGCGCGCCTTGCTGCGGAGCCTGCG
>ERZ857629.2019-NODE-2019-length-20136-cov-3.221204_pt1 | contig 20136 bp, 14 predicted proteins | sample MGYA00519700_ERZ857629 | MGnify/ENA primary metagenome ERZ857629 (study PRJEB31778, sample SAMEA3449351) | human gut metagenome | biome: human gut; feature: human-associated habitat; material: faeces | place: United Kingdom | collected 2010/2012 ...
GAAGTGTCAGAGGCCCTTTTTCCGTGGCGGCGGCCCGGGACAGCTCGAACACGGCGGGGCCGCTGACACCGAAGTCGGTAAACTGAACTTCACCCCGGCTGGCGGCCACGGCGTCCCGGTTCCGGCAGAGACGGAGGTCGGCGTTGGCCCGGACGCCCTTTAAAGCCTTGACAAAGGTGTTGTCCGTCTTGATCTGCACCAGTGCGGGATACAGCTTGGTGACGCTGTGGCCCAAGGATTGCAGTAGCTCATAGCCGCTGCGGGTCCCGCCCAGCTTACCGCCGGCCATGCCGCCGCAGCAGACGATGACCCGGTCCGCCGGGAGGGTTTCCTCGGCGGAGAGGACGGTGAACCCCCGGTTTGTTTTTTTCAGGCCCGTCACCTCGAACCCGGCGCGGGTCGTGACCCCGGCGGCGTCGGCAGCGAAGCGCAGCACGTCCACCACGCTGCCTGCCTGATCGGAGTAGGGATAGACCCGGCCATTGTCCTCCGCCGTGGTCAGCAGGCCCAGACCGTGAAAGAAATCCAGCGTGGCATCCAGACTCAGCGCTTCAAAGGCGGGGCGGATGAAAGCGGCGTCCTGTCCGTGATAGTAGGGAAGGCCCATGTTCAGGTTGGTGAGGTTGCAGCGGCCATTGCCGGTGGAGAGCAGCTTGCGGCCCACACGGGCTTGCCGCTCCAGCAGCGTGACGCTATGGCCGCCCTTGGCGGCGGTGATGGCGGCCATGAGGCCGGAGGCCCCGCCGCCGATAACGATGACATTCATGGTTGGCTCCTTTCGCCGCAATTCGGCACAGGAATATTGTTACGCTGTTCATTATACGGGACTTGAGCAGAAAAGACAAGAGCGGTCTGGACTTCCAACATAAGCAACGTTAATGACAAGGCTTATTGTGAAAGCATACCATAAATCAGCCTGTAAAGCATCCGTTTTTTGCCAACACCTGCTAAAGATACTAAAAATTTGGAAAAATGGTTGACAATGGCGAAAAGCGGTGCTAAGATGCAGTCAAAATTGAATCGCTTGATAGAGGCGCGGTATCCATCAGTACTCTCCGCAAGGCCAGCGCAGCCGTGGAGTGGGAAAGGGGCCACCGCCGAAGTGTCAGGACAATGCCTGTTGTCCGGATGCTGGGTCGGCAGAGAAGATCTGCCGGACTGTCACAAGAATTTTTTGTGAAGCGCTATCATTGGCTGTTCGGAGACGTCCTATTTTCAAGGGACAGATTTTCCGTATATTCCATGAACCGCTTGGCAAAGCGGTTCATTTTTTTCATCATTCCTCGCCGGCGGGGAAGAAAAACGCCGGACAAGAAGGAGACAGTATGAGAAGAAGATGGATGAGCGCAATTCTGGCCCTGACCATGGCTCTGGCCCTCACCGCCTGCGGCGGCGACAGCAGCAGTTCCTCCAGCAATGACAGCACCCCTGCGGAGTCCACCCCCGCCGCTCCCGCCGTGGAGATCCCCCCTGTGGAGGATCTGACCGGCACGGACACCAGCGCCATTCCGGGCCTGGAGGACGGTGTGCTCACCGTTGGCATGGAGTGCGCCTACGCGCCCTACAACTGGACCCAGATGGACGATTCCAACGGCGCGGTGCCCATTTCCAACGTTCCCGGCGCTTACGCCAACGGCTACGATGTGATGATCGCCCAGCGCATCTGCGAGACCTACGGCTGGGAGCTTGAGATCGTGTCCTCCGCGTGGGATTCCCTGTGCCCCGCCGTGCAGTCCGGCACCATGGACGCCAACATTGCCGGTCAGTCCATGACCGCCGACCGCATGAATGAAGTGGATATGGCAGGCCCCTACTACTACGCTACCATCGTGGTCCTGACCACCAAGGACAGCCAGTATGCCAACGCAGCCTCTATCGCTGATCTGGCCGGCGGCACCTGCACCTCCCAGTCCGGCACCATCTGGTATGATTCCTGCCTGCCCCAGATCGAGAACACCAATCTGCTGGCTCCTGCCGACAGTGCCCCCGCGATGATCATGCAGCTCCAGACCGGCGCTGTGGACTATGTCTGCACCGATATGCCCACCGCTCTGGCCGCCATCGCCAAGGACGACAATCTGGTGATCCTGAACTTCTCCGGCACCGACGGCGACTTCCAGTTTGCTACTGAAGAAGAGCGGGCCGAGAACGTGAACATCGGCATCTCTGTCCAGAAGGGCAACACCCAGCTGGCCGACGCCATCGACACCGTCCTCTCCGTTCTGAATGAGGAGCAGTTCAATGCCCTGATGGATCAGGCTATTTCCATTCAGCCTGAGATCTGAGTGATCCGCCGGGGGGCTCCGGCCCCCCGGTGATCCCAAGAAACGCCCCGGCGCGGGGCCTCGCTGATTATTACAGATGATTGGAGACTGACCATGGATAAGTTTGTGAAGCTGGGACAGGATATGGTCCTGCTGTGGAGCAAGTACAAGGTGATGTACTGGGCCGGTATCTGGAATACACTGAAGCTGGCCTTCCTCGCCACACTGATCGGCTGTTTCATCGGGCTGCTGTGCGGCGTGCTGAATACCATTCCTTATACGAAGAAGGACCCTCTGCCCAAGCGGTTCCTGCTGAAGCTGCTGCGGATCATCATCCGCATTTATGTAGAGGTGTTCCGGGGAACCCCCATGGTGCTGCAATCCGTGTTCATTTACTACGGCCTGCCCTACTTCTCCAATAACGCCCTCCGGTTCGACAATATTTTCGCTGCCGCGCTTCTGATCGTGGCCATCAATACCGGTGCGTACATGGCGGAATCCGTCCGGGGCGGCATCATTTCCATTGATCCCGGCCAGACCGAGGGGGCCAAGGCCATTGGCATGACCCATTTCCAGACCATGGTGAACGTCATCATGCCCCAGGCCCTGCGGAACATCATGCCCCAGATCGGCAACAACTACATCATCAACGTGAAGGACACCTCTGTCATGTTCATCATCGGCTTTACGGAGTTCTTCGCCCAGCACCGCTACATCGTGGGCGTCAACAATATGTACTTCCCCTCCGCCACCATTGAAATGATCGGCTACCTGACCCTGACGCTGATCGCATCCCTGATCCTGCGGCTGGTGGAAAAGCTCATGGACGGCTCCGACAGCTACGAGCTGGCTCAGGGAGATCAGCTGGTGATGGCGGCGGGCACTTACAGCCATCCCGACCGGGGAACACCCTTTGACGAGGTCAACCGGGAATACACCGGCGAGGAAAAGAGAAACCGCATCCGCATCGGCCTGAAAAACCGCAACGGCAGCACGAGAGGAGGACGCTGATATGAGCGAGAATATCTTAGAGATCCGTCACCTCGGCAAGTCCTTCGGCACCCATGAGGTTTTGCGGGATATTGACTTCACCGTCAAGAAGGGCGACGTTATTTCCATCATCGGCGCTTCCGGCTCCGGCAAGTCCACGCTGCTGCGGTGTGTCAACCTGCTGGAGACCCCCAGCAGCGGCCAGATCCTCTACCACGGCACCGACGTGGCGGGCCGGGGCGTCAATGCCCCGGAGTACCGCTCCCATGTGGGTATGGTGTTCCAGTCCTTCAACCTGTTCAACAATATGTCGGTCCTCAAAAACTGCATGGTGGGACAGATGAAGGTCCTCAAGCGCAGCAAGGAGGAGGCCCGGCAGCAGGCACTGAAATATCTGGAAAAGGTGGGTATGGCCCCCTATATCAACGCCAAGCCCCGGCAGATCTCCGGCGGCCAGAAGCAGCGGGTGGCCATCGCCCGGGCACTGGCCATGGACCCGGAGGTGCTGCTGTTCGATGAGCCTACCTCCGCTCTGGACCCGGAAATGGTGGGCGAGGTGCTGAACGTCATGCAGGCGCTGGCCCAGGAGGGTATGACCATGCTGGTGGTGACTCACGAGATGGCCTTCGCCCGGGATGTCAGCTCGCAGGTGGTATTCATGCATCAGGGCGTGATCTGCGAACAGGGCACACCGGCACAGGTCTTTGGCGCCCCCCAACAGCAGGAGACGAAGGAGTTCCTGGCCCGATTCCGGGGCGTGGAATAAGGAGACTGCAATCGTAAAAGAGACCCCGGCGGCTGTTGAAACAGCCGCCGGGGGTTCTGACTGTTTTGCTTCAGAAACCGGTCAGAAAAGCTGCGTAGTACTCAAATAAAACAAAAAGATAAAACACAGCCCGCTGTTTTCAAACAGCGGGCTGTAAACATTCGGGAATACGCAGGTGCTTACATGGATTCGTGGAAGGTGCGCTTGACCACCTCCAGCTGCTGCTCGCGGCTCAGGCGGTTGAAGTTCACCGCATAGCCAGACACGCGGATGGTCAGCGTAGGATACTTTTCCGGGTGCTCCATAGCGTCCAGTAGGACCTCGCGGTTCATCACGTTCACATTCAGATGATGTGCACCCTGGACGAAATAGCCGTCCAGGATCTGTACCAGATTGCTGCGGCGTTCCTCGGCGGTCTTGCCCAGTGCGTTGGGCACAATGGAGAAGGTGTTGGAAACACCGTCCTGGCACACGGCCCGGTAGGGGATCTTGGCTACGGAGTTCAGGCTGGCCAGCGCACCGCTTTCATCCCGGCCGTGCATGGGGTTGGCGCCGGGGGCGAAGGGTTCGCCCGCCTTGCGGCCGTCAGGGGTGGAGCCGGTCTTTTTGCCGTACATCACGTTGCTGGTGATGGTCAGGGCGGACAGCGTGTGAATGGCACCCCGGTACAGCGCGTGCTTTTTCAGCTCGGCAGAGAAGTAGGAAACGATCTCCACGGCGATATCGTCCACCCGGTCATCGTCATTGCCGTACTTGGGGAAGTCGCCCTCGGTGACGAAATCTACCGCAATGCCGTTTTCATTGCGGACGGGCTTCACCTTGGCAAACTTGATGGCGGAGAGGGAGTCGGCGGCGATGGAAAGACCCGCCACGCCGAAAGCGGCCAGCCGCTCCACCAGCGTATCGTGGAGGGCCATCTGACTGGATTCATAGGCGTATTTGTCATGCATAAAGTGGATGATATTGATGGTATCCACATACAGCGCGGCAACGTAGGAGAGCACCTTCTTGTAGTTCGCCAGCACCTTGGGATAGTCCAGCACCTCGTCATCGTCCTTCTGGATCTCGGGGATGACCAGCAGGCCCTTCTTCTCGTCCACACCGCCGTTGATGGCGTACAGAAGGCTCTTGGCAAGGTTGGCGCGGGCACCGAAGAACTGCATCTGCTTGCCTACCGCCATGGCGGATACGCAGCAGGCGATACAGTAGTCATCGCCGTACATGGGGCGCATGATGTCATCATTTTCGTACTGGATAGAGTCGGTGTCGATGCTCATTTTGGCGCAGTAGCGCTTGAAGGCATCGGGGAGGTTCTGGCTCCACAGAACCGTCAGGTTGGGCTCGGGGGCGGTGCCCAGATTGGTGAGGGTGTGGAGATAGCGGAAGGTGTTGCGGGTCACCAGGGTGCGGCCGTCGATGCCCATGCCGCCCAGAGACTCGGTGATCCAGGTGGGATCGCCGCCGAACAGCTCATTGTATTCCGGGGTACGCAGATGGCGCACCAGCCGCAGCTTGATGATGAACTGGTCGATCAGTTCCTGCGCGCCGGACTCGTCCAGCGTGCCGTTGTCCAGATCCCGCTGAATGTAAATGTCCAGGAAGGTAGCGGTGCGGCCCAGGCTGGTGGCAGCGCCGTTGTTTTCCTTTACACCGGCGAGATAGGCCATGTACAGGCTCTGCACAGCGGCATGGGCGGTCTCGGCGGGCCTGGTGATGTCACAGCCGTAGCCCTTGGCCATCAGGGCCATTTCCTGCAAGGCACGGATCTGCATTTGCACTTCTTCCCGCAGGCGGATACGCTCGTCGGTCATGGCGCCGTCCAGACTGTCCAGATCCTTTTCCTTTTCCTCAATCAGAAAATCAGTGCCGTACAGGGGGACACGGCGGTAGTCGCCCACGATGCGGCCACGGCCGTAAGCGTCGGGCAGACCGGTGAGCAGGCCCACGGTACGGGCCACCCGGGTGCGATGGGGATAGGCGTCGAACACGCCGTCGTTGTGGGTCTTGCGGTAGGTTCTGAAATGCTTTTCAATTTCGGGGTTCAGCTTGTAGCCGTACTGCTCCAGAGCGGATTCGGCCATGCGCATACCGCCGTACAGGTTTACGATGCGCTTCAGGGGAGCGTCGGTCTGCAGGCCGACGATCACCTCGTTGTCCCGGTCGATATAGCCGGGGGCGAAGTTGTTGATACCGGAGATGGCATCGGTCTCCACGTCCAGGATTCCCTTGTGCAGCTCCTCTAAAATCAATTCATGGGACTTGTCCCAAACCTTCTGAGTGCGTTCGGACGTTGGGGCCAGAAAGCTCTCGTCACCGGCATAGGGGGTGTAGTTCTTCTGAATGAAATTACGCACGTTGACGAGATGACGCCACTCGCCGGTACGAAAGCCCTTCCAGGCGCTGCAATTTACATCAATAGGCATCGTTATACGCTCCTGTCTATTTTATTTAAATATGAAATTCACGGTCAAATCGCCGCTGCCAGTCAGCCAAGGCTTCCGGCGGCAGGGCGGGTACGTCCTCTAAGGAATACGGGATCCCCAGTGCATGATACTTGTTCACACCCAGCGTGTGGTAGGGCAGCAGCTCCACCCGCTGAATGTTGCGGATCGTATGCAGATACGCGCGCAGCCCTTCCAGATGGGCGTCGGAATCCGTGAGTCCGGGGACCACCACATGGCGGATCCAAAGGGGTGTGCCGGCGTTTTGCACGGCGGAGAGGAATTGTAAAAACTCCTGCGGAGACTGTCCCGTGATGCTGTGGTAGCCGTCCAGCGAGAAGTGCTTGATGTCCAGCAAGACGAGGTCAGTATGGGCCAGAATTTCCTCGTAGCCGCCGCAGCCGCAGCCTGCGGTGTCAATGCAGGTGTGGATGCCCGCGTGTTTGCACAGGCGCAGGACCTCACATAAAAAGTCATTTTGCAGGAGCGGCTCGCCGCCGGAAAAGGTGACGCCGCCGTTATCGCCGAAATACGGTTTGAAGCGGAGAAGCTTGTTCACCAACTGTTCAGGCGTGAAGATCTGCTCTTTTCCGCTGCGCATGGTCCAGGTGTCGGGGTTGTGGCAGTAGCGGCAGCGCAGGCGGCAGCCCTGAAAGAACACCACCGTGCGAATACCGGGGCCGTCCACAAGACCCATGGATTCAATGGAATGGATGTATCCCTCGATCAAATAGAAAAACCTCCTTTTCAACAGATCAAATGATCCGTATAAAAAGAAAAAGCCGCACCGATCTGAGCTTTTTCTGCCCAGACGGTCGGCTGGTTTCACGATCATACTCCATGTGGTAACACCCACTTCCGTCAGTCATATGATCACCATGCCCATAGTATATGGGCTTTGGAAGCTTTTGTCAAGCACCAACGCGCGGTGACTTTCTCAACATGTATACGCCGGAGGAGTGGAATGCAGCGTGGCAGATAGCCAGAGCTTTGCCCGCAAGCTGAACAGGGAAGGGGTCAAACTCTATGGGTGACAGCCTGCGCTATCAGGACTGCTTTGAAAAGCGGCACATGACCTGCGCGGTGCGGAAATCTTAAATGGAGTGTGACGGCGGTAACGATTCAGTCATGCGGCAGACAATGGAGAAAATGCGAAAATGCAAGGTTCAACTTTATAGCGACCGAAAGGTTATACGGGCCGCTCCGAAATGCCACAGCTGTTTGAGCATTTCGCCTGTATGCAAAAGAAAGCACACCCGTTGACGCAGGGTTGGTGTCGCAGTGGGCAGATACATGAGAGACTGTGGCGTTTTACCGCAAAAACAGCATATACCATTATTTCATAGCAAACTATTGAAAAAAGTTATAGGCCATTCGACGAACTTTATGTGGAACTTTTTTGCTTCGACAGCCTATTATACTGTATTTACAGTATTTACAGCGGTAGGAGGGCCGTATATTTGCCAGAACAGGATAGGAGACCGGGACAGGGGATGCGGCATGCATTAAGTAAAAATAACGTAAATGCTTTGCTATCGACAAAGCGCTTACGTCATTTGAAACATTTTTGGACTTGCAAACTTGCAATGTGTAGAGTTATAATCATATCAAGAACGTAGCTGTATTAATATGGCCTGCCCCTCAGTAGGAACGGAGGAGCAGTTTCTAAGATACAGCTTGCTCAGTAGGCTGATCCGCCCGATTAGGGGGCCACCTCAAAGGGCGGAGAGTCTTCGCGTTAAATACAGGGAAGAATAATAGGAGGAATTACGTTCATGGCAAAAAACAAAGTGTTTAAGACGATGGACGGTAATGAGGCTGCCGCATACGTATCTTATGCGTTTACCGAGGTAGCTACCATTTACCCCATCACTCCTTCCAGCCCCATGGCTGACCATGTGGATGCATGGGCTACCAATGGCAAGAAGAACCTGTTTGGCCAGCCCGTAAAGCTGGTCGAGATGCAGGCGGAGTCCGGCGCGGCCGGCGCAATGCACGGCTCTCTGGAGACCGGCTCCCTGACCAGCACCTACACTGCTTCTCAGGGCCTGCTGCTGATGATCCCGCCCATGTACCGTATCGCCGGTTCTCAGCTGCCCGGCGTTATGCACGTCTCTGCCCGTACCGTGGCCACCCACTCTCTGTCCATCTTCGGTGATCATTCCGACGTTATGGCCTGCCGCCAGACCGGTTGGGCACAGCTGGCTTCCGCCAGCGTGCAGGAGAGCATGGACTTGGGCGCCGTTGCCCATCTGTCTGCCATCAAGGGCTCTATCCCCTTCCAGCATTTCTTCGATGGCTTCCGGACCTCTCACGAGATCCAGAAGATCGAGGTTCTGGACTATGAGGATCTGGGCAAGATGCTGGATTGGGACGCTGTTCAGCGCTTCAAGGATCATGCCCTGAGCACCGAGCATCCCACTCTGCGCAACACCCTGCAGAATCCCGATACCTTCTTCCAGTCCCGCGAGGCCTGCAACAGCGCCTATGATGCGCTGCCCGCCATTGTCGAGGAGTACATGGGCAAGATCAACGAGGTCACTGGCCGCAACTATCAGTTGTTCAACTACTACGGTGCTCCCGATGCTGAGCGCGTTGTGGTGGCTATGGGCTCCGTCTGCGAGACCCTGCTGGAGGTTGTTGATTATCTGGTGGAGCGCGGCGAGAAGGTCGGCTTCATTCAGGTCCACCTGTTCCGTCCCTTCTCCATGGAGCGTCTGCTGGAGAAGATCCCCGCTACCTGCAAGTGCCTGACCGTTCTGGACCGCACCAAGGAGCCCGGCGCTCCCGGCGAGCCTCTGTATCTGGACGTGTGCGATGCTCTATGGGAAGGCAAGCGTACCAACATCGAGGCTCTGTGCGGCCGCTACGGTCTGGGCTCCAAGGATACCACTCCTGCCCAGATGAAGGCCGTGTTCGACAACATGAAGGGTGAGAAGAAGAACCACTTCACCGTCGGCATCAACGATGACGTTACGCATCTGTCCCTGCCCGTTGGCGAGAATATCGTCACCGCCGGCAAGTCCATCATCTCCTGCAAGTTCTGGGGTCTGGGCTCCGATGGTACCGTTGGCGCCAACAAGAACTCCATCAAGATCATCGGTGACCACACCGATCAGTACGCTCAGGCTTACTTCGAGTATGACTCCAAGAAGTCCGGCGGCGTTACCAAGTCCCACCTGCGCTTTGGCCATGAGCCCATCCACAGCACCTACTATGTCACCATGGCTGACTTTGTGGCCTGCCACAAGACCTCTTACATCAAGGACTTTGATATCGTTTCCGAGATCAAGCCTCACGGTACCTTCCTGCTGAACACCAGCTGGACTGGCGCTGAGCTGGAGGAGCATCTGCCCAACCGCGTGAAGCGTCAGATCGCCGAGCGTGAGATCAACTTCTACACCATCGACGCTACCGCTATCGCTATGGAGCTGGGCCTGGGCAACCGCACCAACACCGTGCTGCAGGCTGCCTTCTTCAAGCTCTCCGGCATTATCCCCATTGAGGACGCCGTGAAGTACATGAAGGCCGCTATCGTCAAGTCCTACTCCAAGAAGGGCCAGAAGATCGTTGACATGAACAGCGCCGCCGTTGACAGAGGTGTTGACGCCGCCGTGAAGATCAACGTTCCCGAGTCCTGGAAGACCCTGGCTGACGATACCAAGGCTCCCGACGCAAGCCTGCCTCACTACATCCGTGAGATCCAGATCCCCGTCAACAAGCAGGCTGGCGATGCCATCCCCGTGAGCGAGTTCATGCCCTACGCTGATGGTGTTACCCCCTCTGAGACTTCTAAGTATGAGAAGCGCGGCATCGCTGTGAAGGTGCCTCAGTGGATCCCCGAGAACTGCATTGGCTGCAACAAGTGCGCTCTGGTCTGCCCCCACGCTGCTATCCGTCCCTTCCTGCTGAACGCGGAGGAAGAGGCTGCTAAGCCCGCCGCCTTCGTCACCAAGGAGGCCAAGGGCAAGGGCTTCGAGGGCCTGACCTTCCGTATGCAGGTCGATCCTCTGGACTGCCAGGGCTGCGGCGCCTGCGCCAATGTCTGCCCCGCCAAGGAGAAGGCTCTGGTCATGGAGCTGCTGGATACCCAGATGCCCGAGCAGGAGAACTGGGAGCATGCCCTGACCCTGTCCACCAAGACCAACCCCATGGACAAGTTCACCGTCCGCGGTTCTCAGTTCGAGCGTCCTCTGTACGAGTTCAGCGGCGCCTGCGCCGGCTGCGGCGAGGCTCCTTACATGAAGCTTATGTCTCAGCTGTTCGGTGACCGGATGTTCGTTACCTCCGCTACCGGTTGCGCTTACGTTGTGGGTTCCTCCACTCCTTCTTTCCCCTATGTGGCCAATGAGAAGGGCCATGGTCCTGCCAACTCCAACTCCCTGTTCGAGGATAACGCCGAGTATGCCCTGGGCATGAAGCTGTCCATCGACCAGATGCGTCGTCAGATGGCTGCTCACGCTGAGGCTGTGGTGGCTTCTACCTCCGACGCTGCTCTGAAGAGCGCTCTGGAGGCTTGGCTGGCTGAGGGCGATAACGGCGACAAGACCCGTGCTCTGTCCGAGGCTGTTGTGGCTGCTCTGAACGCCACTGCTGAGACCTCTGATGATATCGCCTTCCTGAAGGCCAACAAGGATGCTCTGCCCAAGAAGAGCGTCTGGATGTACGGCGGCGACGGCTGGGCTTACGATATCGGCTTCGGCGGTCTGGACCATGTCCTGGCTTCCGGCGCTGACGTGAACGTCCTGGTTGTCGATACCGAGGTGTACTCCAACACCGGCGGTCAGGCTTCCAAGGCCACTCAGCTGGGTGCCGTGGCTCAGTTCGCCAACGGCGGTAAGAGAACCGGCAAGAAGGATCTGGGCGCCATCGCCATGACTTATGGCAATGTCTATGTTGCTCAGGTCGCTATGGGTGCCAACGAGCAGCACCTCATCACGGCTCTGAAGGAAGCTGAGGCACATCACGGTCCCTCCATCCTCATCGCTTACGCGCCCTGCATCAACCACGGTATCTCCAAGGGCATGAGCCAGGCTCAGCTGGAGGAGAAGCTGGCCAGCGAGTGCGGCTATTGGCCCCTGTGGCGCTATGTGCCCGAGCTGAAGGCCGAGGGTAAGAATCCGTTCATCCTGACCAGCAAGGAGCCCAATGGCCAGCTGCTGGACTTCATGATGGGCGAGACCCGTTTCGCTTCTCTGACCAGAACCTTCCCCGAGACTGCCAAGGTCCTGTTTGCCGAGGCCGAGGAGTTCTGCGCTCAGCGCTATGCCAAATACAAGCATCTGGCTGAGCAGTAATTGCGGGTCAGAATCAGTACGAATTGGCGTGAAAGCAAAACTTGCTTTCTGATGTGATCTCACCTTGTATGGGTACAAGCTCAAATGCAGCAGCGACTCAGGAAAACAACTGAGGTTACATATCCGTTTTCTGTTTTTACTCTTACCATACTCTCTCCGCATAAAAGGCTCTCTGGCATATTGCCAGAGAGCCTTTTGCATATAATTGGGAAACGATCATGATGTACCGCTGTGCCGCGTTACCCGCAAGGGCAGCGTATTCGATCACCATGCATTCCGCAACAGCAGGTTGCTTGTCATACCGATAACTTTGGGGTATGATGACCGTGAGGTGATGATCGTATGGATACAAAGGATATGATTCTGGAACTCAGGACAAAGATGGGACTGTCACAGGACGAGCTTGCGGAAAAGGTGTTTGTGACCCGCCAGGCGGTTTCCCGCTGGGAAAACGGTGAAACAACGCCGAATATCGAAACCCTGAAGCTGCTCTCAAAGCTCTTTGATGTCTCCATCAATACGCTGCTCGGCTCACCGAGACAGCTTATCTGTCAATGCTGCGGGATGCCCCTTGCAGACGGGGACATCAGCAGGGAGACAGACGGCTTTTTCAATGAGGAGTACTGCAAGTGGTGCTATGCTGACGGCGAGTATATGTACCACGATTTAGACGATCTGATCGAGGTCTGCGTGCAGAACATGGCCAGCGAGGAATTTCCCGCCGAACAGGCGCGGGCCTACCTGAAGGATACGCTGCCCAAACTCAATTATTGGAAACGATATGAAAACCTTGGCGGCGCGGAAGCCTTTGCGCAGTATAAGCAGACGTTGATGGATGAATTCAACGATCTGCATATTGACGGGATGCCCAAGGTGGAAAAGCTCAACGCGCTTGTAGGCAAGTATATCAACCTTGCATACCGCCTTCCCAACGGAAAAACCGTCAAATTCCTTGACGATCAGGCGACCTACCTCGGCAACCAGCTGGAATGTGAGTTTGGCGGCGACCGCTGCTTCGGCATTGCCGCAAATATGGATTTTCTGCTGGTCTGCACCTATGAGGAAAACGGTAAAAACCCGGAGCTGGTCGTTTACAAGAAAAGATAGCAAAAATCAGATGCACGCCGTGAGACGTGCATCTGATTTTCTTTGACTGAACAGGCTGACGGAAAAGGGCGCGTCTGTGTGCCGATCCTGCAGGGAATCTGCCAGTGGGCAGGCATGTTCTGTAAGGACGCGGGCAAAACGCCCATGATCCAGCGCCAGCGGTGTGATTACCGAGCAGGTATTTGACTTGGATCGATCACACACCAGAAGCCGGCTGCACCTTCCGTGATGCGAACGGCCTTTTTGCAGTGAAACCTATCAAAAATTGACAATATGGCTCAAATCAGGTAGGATTGCAGAGAGAAAGCAGCTGGCTTTTGCGGGGAAGAACGTATTCATGGAGGCTTCTAATGAGTGAAATGATAGAGAATACAGGCATGGACCGGCAGAAATTGAAAACGTTCATCTTGGAAACCTATCCGGCAAGCGCGGACCGTCCGTGGCTCCAATATCCCAATTATGAGGTGTTCCGCCACAGCAGCAATCAAAAATGGTTTGCGGTTATTATGGATCTGCCGAAAAGCAAGCTCGGACTGCAGGGGGAGGAGCGGATAGACGCTGTCAACTTGAAATGCGGTCCCATTCTGGCAGGCTCGCTGCTGATGGAGAACGGCTTTTTTCCAGTCTATCATATGCGGAAGGACAGTTGGATTACCGTTGCACTGGATGGCAGTGTGGCGGATGACAAAATCAAAATGCTGCTCGATGCAAGCTATCAGGCAACAGCACCAAAGGTGCGCAAAAAGAAGGGCTGACAGCTTTTAGAATGAAACCGGCAAACAAGTGGAGGAGAAGCAGATGCAGGTCAACGAATATCAGAAAGAGGCTATGGCAACACTGAATCCCGCCTTAAATCAAAAGGATGTGCTCATCAACAGCGTCATGGGCTTGTGCGGCGAATCCGGAGAAGCCATTGATCTTGTAAAGAAATGGCTGATGCAGGGGCATGAGCTGGACAAGGAACACCTGATCAAAGAGCTGGGCGATGTGGCGTGGTATCTGGCGGAGGCCGCCACCGCTCTGGATGTCCCATTGGAGACCGTTTTTCAGGAAAATCTGGATAAGCTGCGCCAGCGGTATCCCAACGGCTTCGACACCGGAGCCTCAGTGAATCGCAAGGCGGGAGACCTGTAAGCTTTAGGCGGATTCCGCAGCTTCGCACAAATGCACCAAGCCGTTGCAACGCAACGGCTTGGTGCGTTTCTATATTTGCGTGGCAAACGGCACCCGTTTTAGATCATACTCTGCGATCTTGGGCGGGCCGTGCTATTTGACGGGTAATTCTACGAAAAACGTATTGCGGCCGTTTTTGCTTTCCGCCCAGATCCGGCCCCGGTGCCGCAGGATGATGTTCCGGGCGATGGAAAGACCCAGGCCGTAGCTGCCCCGCTGGGTGTGTGCCTCGTCGGCACGATAGAAGCGCTTGAAAATGTTTTGCAGGTCCGCCTTGGAGATCTCCGGGCCGGGATTGGACACTGCCAGACGGCACCGCCCGCCGCAGCGGGTGAGGGAGACGGAGATCTCGCCGGAGGGCGCGGCGTATTTCCGGGCGTTGTCCAGAAGAATGTCTACCGTCTGCCGCAGATGCTGCTGGCTGCCCCGGACGGTGAGCCCCGGCTGGATGTCCACAGCGAGGGTCAGGCCCGCTTCAAAGAATACCGGCTCAAAGGGGAGGACCGCGTCGCTGATCAGACGGCTCAGGTCCACCTGTGAAAAGATCAGGGTACTCTGGCCGCTGTCGGTACGGGCCAGATCCAGCATTTCCTCAATGAGCTGGCGCATCTGCCGGGACATGGTGAGGATGTGGGCGGCGAACTGGCTGCGGCGGGTCTCGTCGAAATCCGGGCTGTTCAGAAGCTCCGCGTTGGTCATGATGACCGTCAGGGGCGTTTTCAGCTCGTGGGAGGCGTCCGCCACGAATTGCCGCTGCTGTTGCCAGGCGGTCTCCACCGGTTTTACCGCCCACCGTGCCAACAGCCAGCTGATGAGCAGAAAGGCGGCGAAGCACAGCACCCCGATGGCGGCGCAGGTCTCTGTCAGATTTTTCAGAGTGGCCCGTTCGCTGGACATATCCGCGAAGGCGATGCGCTCCCCACGGGGCGTGACGCTGCGGCAGTACCGCAGGCCGTATTCCCGGAGGACACCGACAGGAGCGTCGGCGTCGGTGACCGCGTCCGCCAGCGTTTTCAGGAACTCCTGATCCGTCAGGTCATAGTACCCGCCGCCGGAGGCGGTGAGACCGCCGTTTCCATCCAACTCCAAAACGAAAAAGGGGAGGTGGACCTCCTGCGGCGGACTGCCGGGGCGATTGGGGTGAAAGGCATCCGACGCTACGCTTTGCAGCATGGCCTCGCTCTGTGTTTCCAAGCCCTGACGGGTCAGGTGATACACCATGCCGAAAATGGCGGTGAGCATGAGGGTGACGATGAGCATATTGACGCAGATGAATTTCAGCCGCAGCTTTCGGATCATTCTGCCACCTCCAGATGGTAGCCCAGGCGGCGGATGGCCTCGATCTTCAGATCAGAGCCGATGCTGGTGAGCTTTTTCCGGAGAAATCCCACATAAACCTCTACGTGGTTTTCCACGGCGTTGGAATCGTAGCCCCACACCCGGGCCAGGATCATCTCCTTGGACAGCACCCGGCCCTTGCTTTGCAGGAGAAAGCGCATGACGTCGAATTCCCGGGCGGAGAGACGGACGCTGTTTTCCCCGCATACCAGCGTGCAGGAGGAAAGGTCCAGGGCGGTGTTGCCCATCCGCAGCTCGTCCACCTGATCTCCCTGACGGCGAAGCAGAGCGTTGACGCAGGCCAGCAGCTCCCTTGAGTCAAAGGGCTTCGTGAGGTAGTAGTCCGCCCCGGCGTTGAGGCCCTGAATGCGGTCCTCAATGTCCGACCGGGCAGTGAGCATCAGAATGGGCGTGGCACAGCGGTCCGCCCGGACCTGCCGGGCCACCTGAAAGCCGTTGAGCTTGGGCATCATCACATCTAAGATCAGCAGATCGTAGATCCCCAGCTCCGCATACTCTGTGCCCGCTTCTCCATCGTACACCGTTTCCACGTCAAAGCCCTTGTGTTCCAGAATGGCGCGGATGGATTCCGCCACCAGCTTTTCGTCTTCAATGACCAGTACCTTCATAGGCCGCTCCTCGGTTCGTTTTTTCTTACCATAATCCATTTTTCTGAAGTGAAACTGAAAAACAATGGAAATTTTTTCAGGAAAGTTTATCTTTTTTCAGCGTTGGTTCAGCATGGGGTGTTACTTTGGAAACCGCAAACTGAAAATCCGCTCCTGGGAACAGGGGCGCAGGAAAGGATGAACGATATGGCAGAAATGAACCCCCAGACCCCGAAGAAGCCCACGGGAAAGCTGAAGCTAATGCTGTCCGGGAAGAAGAGCAGAAGATGGATCGTGCTGTGCGTGGCGGCAGTGGCCGTCATCGGCGGCGCGGCCGCCTTTATGAGCCGCGTCAAGGCCAAGGCCGCCGAGGTGGAGACCACCTATACCGCCGCCGGTGTGGAGAAGCGGAGCATCACCAATTCCCTCACCGGCAGCGGCACCTTGCAGCCCGCCGATTCCTACACCGTTACCACGCTGGTGTCCGGCGAGGTCCTCAGCGACACCTTTGAAGAGGGGGATCTGGTGGAGAAGGATCAGCTCCTTTATACCGTCGACTCCTCCGACGTTTCCTCTACGGAATCCCAGGCCCAGACCAGCTATTCGCAGGCATTGAAGGCCAAGTATCCCACGGCGGACATCAGCGGCACCGTCAGCGAGGTCTACGTCAGCAACGGCGACGCGGTGAACGCCGGGACAGAATTGATAAAGATCAGCGCCAGCAATGACCTGACCATCGACTTCCAGTTCTCTTACGCCAATGACGGCGATTTCTATGTGGGTCAGCCCGCCAAAATTTATATCAACGGTTACGCCGGGTATATTGACGGCACGGTGGCCCAGGTGGGCGGCAGTTCCATGGCCAATGCCACCGGCATGAAAATGACCACCGTCCGGGTGAAGGCCGTGAATCCCGGTCTGGTCACCGGGGACTGCACCGCCAGCGCTGTGGTGGGCAACTACACCAGCTACGGTCAGACCACCGTGAAGGTGGGTACCGGCTCCACCATCACCGCCAGCGCCTCCGGCAAGGTCAGCGGCCTGACGCTGATGCCCGGCGACAGCGTATCCAGCGGCCAGCGGATCTGCACCATTACCGGCGACAGCGTGGATAATCAGATCGAAAACGCGAAGAACAGTCTGGAAAATGCCCAGGACCGGCTGGACGATTACAGCGTCACCTCTCCCATCACCGGCACGGTGGTGGAAAAGACAGTGAAGGCCGGGGACAATGTGGGTACCGGCAGCAATTCCAACAACACCCTCTGCATCATTTATGACCTGAGCTATCTGCAAATGACCCTGAATATTGACGAATTGGACATCGACAATGTGGAGGTGGGGCAGGTGGTGAACATCACCTCCGATGCCAAAGAGGGCCAGACCTTCACCGGCGTGGTGACCAAGGTCTCCGTGGTGGGCACGACCTCCAGCGGCACTACAACCTATCCCGTCACTGTCCGCATTGACGATACCGAGGGCCTGCGGCCCGGCATGAATGTGGATGCGGAGATCGTGCTGTCCTCTGCCGACGGTGTGCTGGCCATTCCCAGTATGGCGGTGAATCGGGGCAATACGGTCCTCATTACCTCCGATTCCCCCAGCGCGGTCAACGCCTTGGAGCAGGAGGCCCCGGAGGGGTACGTCTACGTTCAGGTGACCACCGGCGTCAGCGATGACAGCTATATCGAGATCACCTCCGGTTTGCAGGAGGGAGATACCGTAGCCTATCTGCGGGCAGCGTCCTCTGAATCCGGCAGCATGATGATGGGCGGTATGCCCGGCAACATGGGCGGCGACATGCCTTCCGGCGGGGGAATGCCCTCCGGAGGCAGACCCGGCGGCGGTGGTCCGGGAGGAGGGTTCTAAATGAGCGCTCTCATTGAATTTCAGTCCGTCTGCAAGTATTACCAGATGGGCGACACCACCGTCAAGGCGGCGGATCATATCTCCTTCCAAATTCAAAAAGGAGAGTTTGTGGCCATTGTGGGCCAGTCCGGCAGTGGAAAATCCACCTGCATGAACATCATCGGCTGTCTGGATGTTCCCACCAGCGGCGTGTATCTGCTGGACGGACAGGATGTGGGCCAGATGAACCGCAACCAGCTGGCGGAGATCCGGAACAAGATGCTGGGCTTCATTTTCCAGCAGTACAACCTCCTGCCAAAGCTGAATTTGCAGGAAAATGTCGAAGTCCCTTTGATGTACGCCGGGGTGCCCAAGGCGGAGCGCCGCGAGCGGGCGAAGCTGGCGCTGGAGCTGGTGGGGTTGGGGGACAAGCTGAAGCACAAGCCCAACCAGCTTTCCGGCGGCCAGCAGCAGCGGGTGTCCATCGCCCGGGCGCTGGCGGGAGATCCGGCGGTGATCTTAGCCGACGAACCCACCGGCGCGCTGGATTCCCACACGGGACGGGAGGTGCTGGAAATGCTGAAAAAGCTCCATGACGCCGGGAACACCGTGGTTCTCATCACACATGACAACTCCATCGCCGTCCAGGCCCAGCGCATCATCCGCCTGGAGGACGGCCATGTGATCTATGACGGGGACGCCCATGATCCCAAGGCCGTGGTGTCTCCCAGTCTCACCGGAGAGGAGGCGGGGGCATGAGTCTGCTGGAAACCTTCCAGATGGCCATCAAAAACATCCTCAGCAGCAAGGTTCGGACCCTGCTGACCATGCTGGGCATCATCATCGGCGTGTGCGCCGTCATTGTCATCGTGGGCCTTGGCAACGGTATGCAGGGCTATATCGAGGACAGTTTCGCGGATCTGGGCACCGATTCCCTGACGGTGCAGATCTTAGGCCGGGGTTCCTCCCGCAGCGTGTCCGAGGAGCAGATGTATGCCCTGGTTGAGGAAAACCAGGACCTCTACAAGCAGATCTCGCCCACCGTCACCATGATGGGCGCGTTGAAGATCGGCAGTGATACCGTGTCCACCTCCAGCATCACCGGCGTCAGTGAGGACTACTTTGACATGAAAAGCTATACCATCGCCCAGGGCCGGGGGTTGGACTATGTGGACATGACGGGACGGAAAAAGGTGTGCGTCGTGGGCCAGTATCTGAACATGGCCTACTTTGGCGGCAACGCCGTGGGCCAAACGCTGAAGCTTAACGGCACTACCTTCACCGTCGTGGGCGTGATGGCCCAGAAGGACAGCCAGCTGGAGGAGGGCGGCACGGATGACTGCGTGTTTCTGCCCTACTCCACGGCGGCCCGGCTCAGCTTTACCGGCACCGTCAGCAGCTACACCATGACCGTGCAGAATACAGACAACATCTCCGAGGCCAAGACCTTTCTGGAAAACAAGCTCTATGACATTTTCTCCGACAATGACGCCTATACCGTCATTTCCATGGCGGAAATGGTGGAGCAGATGAATTCCATGGTGAATATGGTCATCTATATTCTGGCGGGCATTGCCGCCATCTCTCTGGTGGTAGGCGGCATCGGCATTATGAACATCATGCTGGTGTCCGTCACGGAGCGGACGAGAGAGATCGGCATCCGCAAGGCTTTGGGCGCCAAGGAGGGGGCCATTTTGCGGCAGTTCGTCATCGAGGCCGCCACCACCTCCGCCCTGGGCGGTCTGCTGGGGATCGGTCTGGGCTATGTCCTGTCATCGGCGGCAACGACTGTCATTGCCACGGTGATGCCGGATACGCCCATCACCGTCAGTCCCAGCGCGGCAGCGGTGGTGATCGCCTTCGGCGTGTCGGCGGGCATCGGCATCGTGTTCGGCTATCTCCCCGCCCGGAAGGCCGCCAACCTAAATCCTATCGATGCGCTGCGGTATGACTGAACCGTTCACAAATGGCTGTTTTATACGTTAAAGGCCGGCAGTCGGGAGCTGATTTGCAGCCCGATTGCCGGTCTCTATTGAGAAGTGTTCAGAACCAACCGCTCAAGAGGGCCGGTGTGCCGGAGAGATCCCCGGTCATCGCATAGCTGCCCTTCTGATCTATTGCAGCAGCGCGGAACGAGCTTTCAGCAGCCAAGTCATTTAAGAAACTCAAAGAAAAAATGCAAAAACTTTAACAGCTTTTAGCGAAAACACGTCTTGACAACGGGCAGAAAACCGTGTATTCTTCGTTCAAAAGGGAGTAGCTTGCACAGCTTTGTGTATCCGTTGGCGTCAGTACGGGTCGTTT
>ERZ857629.2021-NODE-2021-length-20100-cov-7.133450_pt1 | contig 20100 bp, 18 predicted proteins | sample MGYA00519700_ERZ857629 | MGnify/ENA primary metagenome ERZ857629 (study PRJEB31778, sample SAMEA3449351) | human gut metagenome | biome: human gut; feature: human-associated habitat; material: faeces | place: United Kingdom | collected 2010/2012 ...
GTGGGGCAAAAAGACGGCGGAGACTCGCAGACGCAATTGTGCGGTGCTGCCTTAGGCTTATTTATACGAAGACCAAATAGATGCGGGCGGCTGACAGCCGCCCGCATCTATTTGGTCTTCGGGAACTTTTGGATGGATCCGTGGTACGTTTTACGTAGTTACAGCACCTTGGACAGGAAATCCTTCAGTCTGGGATTCTGGGGGTGCTCAAAAATATCCTCGGGTGTTCCCTGCTCCAGCAGCTTGCCGTCCGTCATGAACAGGACCCGGCTGCCCACTTCCCGGGCAAAGCCCATTTCGTGGGTCACGACCACCATGGTCATGCCGCCCCGGGCAAGCTCCTTCATGACCTCCAGCACCTCGCCCACCATTTCGGGGTCCAGCGCAGAGGTGGGCTCGTCAAAGAGCATGACCTCCGGCTCCATCATCATGGCCCGGACTATGACCACCCGCTGCTTCTGTCCGCCGGACAGCTGAATGGGGTACGCTTCCGCCCGGTCGGCAAGGCCCACCCGGGCAAGAAGCTGCCGGGCCTTATCCTCAGCCTGCGCCTTCGGCATATGCTTGACCTGAATGGGCGCAAGGGTCATGTTGGCAAGGATGGTCTTGTGAGGGAAGAGGTTGAAGTGCTGGAACACCATGCCCATTTTCTCCCGGTGAAGATTGATGTCCACCTTCCCGGTTTTTCCCGCGGCGTTTACGAAGGTGGGCTTGGAAATGTCGACGCCGTGGAAGAAAATCTCTCCCTCGTCGGGCTTTTCCAGCAAATTCAGACTCCGCAGCAGCGTACTTTTTCCGGAACCGGAGGGCCCGATGACCGCGATCACGTCCCCCTTGTTTACGTCTACGGACACATCGTCCAGCGCGTGAATGGCGCCATGGTTATACTGCTTTTTCAGGTGGCGCACCTGAATCAGGTTACCGGATGTCTCCACGGCGCATTCTCCTTTCAAAATACTGAATAAGCTTGGAGGTGGGGAAGGTCAGGCAGAAATAAATCAGGCTGGCAATGATCAGCGCCTCCGCGATGGTATAGGTTGCCGCCTTCACACTGTTGACGGCGGACATGATCTCCTGCACGCCTACTGTCCAGCAGATGGAGGACTCCTTGATGATGGTCACGAACTCATTGGCAATGGCGGGCAGAATGTTTTTGATTGCCTGGGGCAAAACAACGAAGCGCATGTTCTGTGCCTGGGTCAGGCCCAGACTCCGGGCGGCCTCGGTCTGTCCCACGTCGATGGACTGAATACCGGAACGGATGATCTCACTGAGGTAGGCACCGGAGTTCAGAGACAGAGCCACCACGCCGGGAATGAACCGTTCAAACCGGATGAAGCCGAACAGCTTCCAGGTGGGCAGGGACACCGGCGCCATGATCACATAGTACACAAGGAACAGCTGGACCATCATGGGGGTCGCCCGGATGACCTCCACATAGGTCGCGGAGATCGCCTTGAGCACCTTTACCCGAGACATCCGCATCAGAGACAGCAGAAGTGCCAGAAGGAAACCGAAAATCACCGTGAACGCGGACAATGCCACGGTGCAGAGCATGCCCTGCCAGAACAGGGACATGTAGGGCAGAATTTTTTGAAAGCCCCGGATCGTGATCATGAAATTTCTCCTTTCGCACGCCATTCCCCCGGGAGCGGAAGCCCTCGGGGGATGGAATCGTTTTTCGGATGATGGGGATCAGCCTGCGGTGCCGTCCTCGCTCAGCAGACCCTCATAGATGCTGCCGGAAGCGGCGGCATTGGCGTCGGCCACGAACTGTGCCATGGAGCCGTCGTCAATGGCAGCCTTGATGGCAAGGTTCACGGCAGCCAGCAGTGCGCCGTTGCCCTTGGACACGCCGACTGCTGAGCCTTCAGAATCATAGGGGACGTCCAGCACGACCGCCAGATCGGGGTAGGTCTTTGCATAGGTCTCGGCAACCACGGTCTCGATGTAAGCGCCCTGCAGCTTGCCGCTGAGGACCTCGGCGATGATATCGGTGACTTTGCTCAGCTCCACGATGTCGGCATCGGGAGAGTTGGTCTTGGCCAGATCCGCCTGAATGGAGCCCACCTGCGCGCCGATCTGGTACTCGGGCTTATTGGTATCGGCGAGGGACTGGAAATTGCCCGCCAGATCCTTGACGGTCACAAAGGACTGACCGCCGGTATAGTAAATGTCGGAAAAGTCCATGGAATCCGCGCGGGCGGGGTCAGGGGAGTAGCCTGCCATGCTCAGATCGGTCTTTTTGTTGGCCAGCTCCATCAGGGTGCCGTCAAAGTCCATGGGAACCACTTCCAGCTCCAGTCCCAGATAGTCGGCGATGTAGCCCGCCAGCGCAATATCGAAGCCCGCCAGCGTGGGGTTGCCGCTCTCGTCCAGAGAATAGAACTCATAGGGGGCAAAGTCCGGGCTGGTGGCCACGGTGAGCTTGCCGGAAGAAACGGTCTTGAGCAGGGGCTTCAGCTCCTCGATGGTCATGGCGGAATAATCCTTGTCGTCGGCAGCGTCGGACTTGCCGCAGCCGACGAAGCACAGCGCCAGCATGGTCACGGCCAGCAGCATACAAATCAGTTTTTTCATTTTCCTCTTCTCCTTAATCGGGGACCCCGGTGGGGTTCGTTTGTTGATAGCTGCATTATACGCCGTATATTATTCATTGTCAAGCGGATAATCATACAAAGAAGAAAAAACTTTTCCAGGTGCAGACTGGTTATTTCTACCAATTTTTTTCATTGCATTGTGTATATACGGATATTCTCCGGTTATATGCGCATTTGTCCCCGGAATTCGTCTGCATGAATATTCGTTATTGCTGTATATATACGTTCGCAAACGCACACCGCCGGCAGGCGATCGGAACTTAGGGCAGTACGTCATTTATCTGTCTGCAAAATACAATTTTTGCGTTAACGGTCTGGCATGGGCGGCAGACTGCCGTCCATGCCGGGGTACTGCCGAATTTTTGCAAAGCTGTCCGCTTTTCCCATTCTCTTCTTCCGGCTTGCATTTCCTGTGAACTTCTCTTTAATATTTCATGAATTCCCGGCGGGGGGCTGGAAGTTTTGAAGTTTATGTGATATAATGTCCATAAGTATACGATATGGAGAGAGCAGCTTATGATCGAATTATTGGCGCCGGCGGGGTCCATGGACGCCCTGCGGGCTGCGGTTCAGAACGGGGCAAATGCCGTTTATCTGGGCTGCGGCAACTTCAACGCGCGGCAGAGTGCCAAGAATTTCACGCCCCAGACGCTGGAGGAGGCTCTGAAGTACTGCCACATCCGGGGCGTTGCCGTCCACCTGACCCTGAACACGCTGGTATCCGACCGGGAAAGTCCCCAGCTTGCGGAGCTGATCCGGTTCGCCGCCCGGGCAGGCGTGGACGCATTTATCGTGCAGGATCTGGGCGTGGTGCAGCTGTGCCGCCAGATCGCGCCTCAGGTGGAGATTCACGGCTCCACCCAGATGACCATCCACTCCCTTGCCGGGGTGCAGCTGTGCGCCGCCATGGGCTTGAAGCGGGTGGTGCTGAGCCGGGAGCTGAGCCGGGAGGAGATCCGCCACATCTGCGCCAATTCCCCCATTGCCATTGAGGTATTTGCCCACGGCGCCCTGTGCATGTGCTACTCCGGGCAGTGCTACCTGTCCGCCGCCATCGGCGGGCGCTCCGGCAACCGGGGGCGCTGTGCCCAGCCCTGCCGCCAGAGCTACGGCTACACCCGTTGGGAAAACCGCTACCCCCTGAGTCTGAAGGACAACTGTCTGGTACACTATCTGGACGAATTGCAGGAAATGGGTGTGGCGTCCCTGAAGCTGGAGGGACGGATGAAGCGGCCGGAATACGTGGCCGCGGTCACCGCAGTGTACCGGCAGGCGCTGGACACCCACGAGGTTACACAGGAAATGCGGGAGGCGCTGTACAAGGCGTTCAACCGGCAGGGCTTTACCGACGGCTATTATACAAACCGGGTGAATTCCAAAATGTTCGGCATTCATCAGGAGGAAAAGCAGGACAACAGCTGGCTGAGCGACGCCCGCCAGACCTACGAGACCGGAGAGCATCCGCTGGTGCCCGTCCGTTTTCTGGCGAAGGTCACCGTGGACGGCAGCAGCGTGTCCGTCCGGGACCCGGAGGGCAGGACCTGCACCGCCGAGGGTCCCCGGTCGGAACGGGCGGTGAATCTGTCCCTGACCGATGAAATGCTGACTCAGCGGGTAATCAAAACCGGCGGCACCCCCTATTACTGTGCCGGGATCCAGACTCAGGTGGATCCGGGGCTGATCATTTCCGCCTCCGCCATCAACACCATGCGCCGGGACGCGCTGAATCAGCTGACCGCGCTGCGGGCAAGGCGGGAGGAGCGGACGATCCGCAAGCCCAAGCCCGTCCCCGCCTTCAAGGGTCCCAAGGGGCTGCCGGGACTGACCGTGCAGGTCGCCAGCCGGGAGCAGCTGACAAAACAGCTGCTGAAGTCCGAAACCGCCATGCTGTATGTGCCGGTTTCCATTCTGCGGGACGACCCACGGCTCTGTCAGGCGCTTTTGCAGCGTGGAAAGCTGACCGCCGTTCTGCCCCGGGTGGTACACGACGGGGAGCTGCCCGCGCTGGCGGACACCCTGCGGAAGCTTATGGAACTGGGACTCCGGGACGTGCTGGTGGGCAATCTGGGTCTGCTGATCCCCATGCGGGAACTGGGACTGCGGATCCGGGGAGACTTCGGACTGAATATTTTCAATTCCGTCTCCATGAACGTCATGCGTTCGCTGGAGCTTGCTTCCGTCACCGCCAGTTTTGAGATGACCCTGCCCCAGATCCGGGACATGAGCAAGGCGGTGGACACGGAGCTGATCGCCTACGGCAGACTGCCGCTGATGATCACGGAGCACTGCCTGATCCGGAACCGGACGGGCGAATGCAGCTGCGGTCAGGGTGCGGTCAGGCTGGTGGACAAAACCGGAGCGGACTTCCCGGTGATCCGGGACGGAGACACCTGCCGGAGCGTCCTGCTCAACGGCAGAAAGCTGAGTTGGCTGGACCGGCAGGACGATCTTGCCAAGCTGGGATTGTGGGCGATCCGTCTCAGCTTCACCACGGAAAACAGCCGGGAGGTGGACCGGGTGCTGGAGGATTATCTGAATCCCGCTCCCTTTGACCCCGGCTCCTGCACCAGAGGCCTGTATTTAAGAGGCGTGGAATAACTGCGGACAGTTCCGGAATTTCCGGAAAACCGATCTTCCGAAGGAGATATTTGCGTTATGGAAATCATTCTGGCATCCGGCTCGCCCCGGCGGCGGGAGCTGATGGGGCTGTACGGCGTGCCCTTTACGGTACGGGCAGCGGATATTGACGAAACCATGGACCCGGCCAAAGCCCCCTTTGACGAGGTGGCGCGGGTCAGCCGCCGGAAGGCGGAAGCCGTGGCCCGGTGCCCGGAGGATCTCGTCATTGCGGCGGACACCATTGTAGTCTGCGGCGGAAAGGTTCTGGGCAAGCCCCACAGCCGGGAGGAAGCGGCGGCCATGCTGCGGATGCTCTCCGGCAGCACCCATCAGGTCATGACGGGCTGCACGGTTCTCCGGGGCAGCCGCGCCGAAACCTTCACCCAGGTGACGGAGCTTCACTTCCGGCCGCTGTCGGAGACGGAGATCGCATCCTATATTGCCACCGGGGAGCCCATGGACAAAGCCGGGGCCTACGGCATTCAGGGCGGCGCCGCCCTGTTCTGCGAGGGAATGACGGGCGACTATTATAATGTAATGGGTCTGCCGGTCTGCCGCCTGCAGCAGTCCCTTCGCCGTCTGGCACCGGAGGTATTCTAAGGCAACACCGCACAATTGCGTTTGCGAGTCTCCGCCGTCTTTTTGCCCCACTTCTTCCGTTTGAAAAACCAGAAATACATATAGTATTCCTTCGTTTTCCAAACTTTGAATTGGGATAAAACCCCTGTCTGAGACTTCTTGCCGAATTGGGCGGTGCTGCCCTAAGGAACCTCTGAATTTGCGAGAAACGGGAATTTCCCGATTTTGTACCCTGCGATTTTTTCTGAAACGCGGGGCGAATTGGACAAAGGAAAACCTTCTCATTTTATTTTTCTGACAGGAGACGCCTATGAGACATTTGTTCAGTACCAAGCTGAAAATCATTCTGGTGCTGGCGGTGCTGATCACCGCCGGACTTTCCGTGATCGCGGGACTGACCAGCCAGAGCGTGCCCGATCTGATCATTCAGAGCGCCATCGCCCCCTTCCGGGCCATCGGCTCCTCTCTGACCGACGCGGCGCAGAAGTACTATAGCTACATGTTCCGCTATGAATCTCTGGCTGCGGAAAACGAGGAGCTCAAGTCCCAGATCTCGGAGATGCAGAACACCACCCGGCAGGCGGACGCCATCACCCGGGAAAACGAGCGGCTGCGCAGAGCCATCAACCTGCTCAGCACCCACGAGGACTACGAGATGACCGATGCCTACATCATCAGCTGGAGCTCCACCGACTGGTCCAGCACCCTGACCCTGAACCGGGGCGCCAACGCGGGCATTGCGGAGAACATGTGCGCCATCACCGCCGACGGTGAAGTGGTGGGACTGGTGACGGAGGTAGGCCCCAACTACTCCGTTGTCAAGACCGTGCTGGACTCCACGCTGGAAATCAGCTGCAACATTTCCTCCTCCGGCTACAACGGCATGGTGAAGGGCGGCTATATTGACGGCAGCGCGACTCAGCTGAAAATGGACTACCTGCCCTCCTCCTCCATTATCCGTAACGGCGATCAGGTGGTGACCTCCGGTTCCACCGTGTACCCCAGAGGCCTGATCGTCGGCAGCGTGGTGGACGCCGGTTTTGAGGAAACGGGTGTTGCCAAGTACGCCGTGCTAGAAGCCGCGGCGGACATCCGCTCGCTGGAGCAGGTATTCATCATCACACAGTATACCAACGATATTGAAGGCTGACGCGGGGGAAAGCTATGGCAAAATGGAACATTCCCTTCCTGAAGCGGCGGCCGAAGCCGGAATTCCGGGAGGACGCCGCCGGAAGCAGTCTGCGCAAGCTCCTGCACATGACCCGGCAGCAGAAGCTGACTTATCTGCGGTGGCTGCTGTATGTGGCGGTGTGTCTGGCGGCGCTGGTCATTCAGGATACCATCATGAGCCAGATGGCGATTCTGGACGCCACCACCGACCTGGTTCCGGCGGCGATCCTGCTGATTGCCGTCATTGAGAACTGTGAGGTAGGCAGCGTCTTTGCCCTGATCGCGTCCATCGTCTACTTTTTCTCCGGCTCCGCCCCCATTCCCTACTGTGTGGGTCTCATTACGGTTTTCGGCATGGGCGCGTCCATGTTCCGTCAGAAGTTCTGGCACCGCAGTGCCGGCAGCGTGATCCTCTGCGCCGGTGTGGCGGTGATCGCCTACGAGCTGGGACTCTGGGGCTTCGGCGTATTTCTGGGCCTGACCCGGTGGGATCGGGTGGTCTATTTTCTGCTTACGGGTCTCTATGACGTGGCCGTCATGATCCCGCTGTATTTTCTGCTTGCAAAAATCGGTTCTATCGGAGGTAATCAATGGAAAGAATAAGCCGGCTGCGGGCCGTGTTTCTGATCCTCATTTTTTCATTTGTTCTGGTGCTGTTCGCCATCCGGCTGTTCAAGCTGCAAATTATCGACACCAAGGGCAACACGGATAACACCACCACCTACGGCACCGTGACCACCGTCCGGGCTGCCCGGGGCGATATTCTGGACCGGAACGGCAAGGTTCTGGTGGGCAACCGTGCCAGCTACGACCTTGTGTTCAACCACTATGTTATCAAATCCGCGGATAACCGGAATGAATACCTGTATAACCTGCTGAAAAAGTGTGATGAGCTGGGGGTTACCCATACGGATCACCTGCCCGTCACCACCGAGCGGCCCTTTGTATACACGCTGGACGAGTATTCCTCCGCCTGGCAGCGGTACTTCCGTTCCTTCATGAACGACTGGGGGCTGGACTCCGATATTACCGCCCCGCTGCTGATTGAGCGGCTGCGGGCGCGTTACGAGATCCCCGAGACCTGGAGCGACGAGGACGCCCGGGCCGTGGTGGGTCTGCGGTATGAGTTTGACCTCCGGGGCGTGGTGCCCCTGTCCAACTACGTGTTCATTGAGGACGTCACGAGCGACGACCTGTCCGCCATTCTGGAGCTGAACACCCCCGGTCTGATGGTGGAATCCACCACCGTCCGGGAATATCACACCACCTATGCCGCCCACATTCTTGGCTCCATGGGCGCCATGGATGCCGACGACTGGGCAAAATATGAGGATCAGGGCTACTCCATGGACGCCCAGATCGGACAGTCCGGCTTCGAGGAAGCCTTCGAAGAATACCTCCACGGCATTGACGGACAGCGTTACGACGCCGTTTCCAAGGACGGCACCATCATCGAGCAGCGCTACGTGGACGGCAAGGAGCCCATTGCCGGCAGCAATGTGGAGACGACCATCGACATTGACATTCAGAAAATCGCCGAGGACGCGCTGGCGGACGCCATGGACTCCTTCACGAACCCCGACCGGAACACCTCCACCTCCGGCGACGGTCTGGACGCACAGGGCGCGGCGGTGGTAGTCATGAAGGTAAAAACCGGCGAAATTCTCGCCTGCGCCAGCTACCCCACCTATAACCTTGCCACCATGCAGGATGACTGGGACGAGCTGATCAAGGACGATCTGCATCCCTTCTTCAACCGGGCCTTCGGCGCGGCCTACGCCCCCGGCTCCACCTATAAGCCCAGCACCCTCACCGCCGCCATGATGAACGGCCTGTACCAGCGGGGCGAGATCATCACCGACGAGGGCGTGTTCACCAAGTACGACGGCTTCCGCCCCAAGTGTCTGTTCTACTCCTCCACCGGCGGCGGCAGTACGCACGGCGACATTGACGCCCAGTACGCGCTTCGGGTCTCCTGCAACTACTTCTTCTACGAGCTGGCCTCCCGGTGCACCTGGCAGATGCTGGACGAAACCGCCAAGGGCTTCGGCCTCGGTGAGCCCACGGGCATCGAGCTGACGGAGATCACCGGCTACCGTTCCAACCCGGACAGCAAAAAAGCCAACCATACCGGTGTTGACGCGGCATGGGGTGCAGGCGACCGTGTTCTGACGGGCATCGGTCAGGCCGAAAACCGCTTCACCCCCCTGCAGCTGGCGGTCTACGCCTGCACGCTGGCCAATCAGGGCACCCGGTACAAGGCGACCTTCCTGAACCGGGTGGCGTCCTCCGACTACCGGACGCTGGTTTATGAAAATCAGCCCGAGATCCTCAGCCAGATGGACATCTCCAACGACTGCTACCAGACCTATCTGGAAGGCATGCGGGCCGTGGCGTCCCTGCCCGGCGGCACTGCCTCCAACTACTTCGGCGGCGTGAAGGACGCCCCGGGCCGGAACTACCCCGTTACGGTCTGTGCCAAGACCGGTACCGCCCAGCACGCTTCCGGCGGCTCCGACCACGGCGCCTTTATCTGCTTCGCCCCTATGGAGGATCCTGAGATCGCCGTTGCCTGCTTCGGCGAAAAGGTCGGTCACGGCTCTTCTCTGGCAAAGGTTGCCGACGAGATCATCGAGTCCTATTATGAAATGGTCCGCGCCAGCGAGACCTTCACCTACGAAAACAAGCTGAGCTGAAAAGGTCCCTTTTCTTTTTCGGGGGTCCGTGGCAGAATGGGGAAAACTACGGGAAAGGGATGGTTGTATGAAAAGACGCTTTGCCCTTCTGCTTGCGGCGGCGGTGCTGCTCTGCAGCTGCGCAAAAAAAGCTCCGGCGGCGGAAACGGACGCGCCGGAGACGGTAACCTCTGTCCCCCGGGCCACCGCATCCCTGCAGGAGCGGGAGAAAACCCGGATGTCTGTTTTCAGGGAAACGGTAGAAAACCTTGCCTATGAGTCCAGACTTCCCGACGGGAGCACCGTACCGCAGGGAACGGATTCCGCCTCTATGGACGGCAACTTTTTTGCTCTGGCGGATGTGAACGGAGACGGGGAGCAGGAGCTGATCCTGAATTTTCTGACCGGCCCCGCAGCTTCCATGAGCGGCTTTCTGTGCGGTTACGACGAAACGGCCGGGAGCCTTACCATCGAGCTGCAGGCATTTCCGGCCTTTCGGTTCTACCCCGGAGGCTTGGTGGAGGCCCAGTTGAGCCACAACCAGGGGCTGGCGGGAGACGCCCTGTGGCCCTACACCCTGTACCGCTATGTGTCAGGGGCATTTGCGGAGTCTGCTTCGGTGGACGCATGGGACAAAACCATGGGCCTGACAGACTACACCGGCACCCCCTTCCCGGAGGAAACGGATGCCGACGGAGACGGGATCGTGTATCTGGTGACCCGGGAGGGGCGGACCGAAGCCATGGACGGAGAAGCCTACGCCCAGTGGCGCCGGGCCACCCTCGGCACGGAAGTCTCCACGCCGGTGACCTACTATTCCATAACCCGGGACAACATCCGGCAGGCTTTTGCCGATACGGAAGGTTGAGGCAGCACCGCACAAAAAAGCAGGAGAAGGCACTTGACCTTCTCCTGCTTCAGCGTGTCAAAAAAGCCTCGCAGAGTTTGCCGCCCGCAGGCGGCAAAGGGATTCTGATCATTTTCTGTCGGGGCGCACCCCAGGGTGGTCTCTCTTGCCCCTTCGGGGCAATTCACCTCCTGTACCTGACAGAAAATACAACTCAGGCTGCAAGTGTGCGATTTGTACGCCAAGGGCGCACAAATCGTGCATGCGGCAGACTGCAATCCTTTTGTCAAAAAAGGGCTTTGCCCTTTTTTGACAGTCTCAAGCAGGAGAAGGCACTTGACCTTCTCCTGCTTTTTTCATGCTTTTGCGGGTTTCCGGAATTTGGCTTTCCAGTAATCCCGGAATACAATGAGCTCTGCCACCAGTCCTACCGGGAGAGCGGCAAGGATATCCAGCACGCTGTGCTGCTTGACAAAGCTGACGCTGACGCAGATCCCGCAGACGAACAGGGTAATGAACACCTTCAGCGCCCTGGGAGCGTCCTTTTTCTTGAGCCAGGTGGAGGCGATCCCCAGCGAGTACGCCACGTGGAGGGACGGGCAGACGCCGGTGCTGGTATCCACGGTGTAGATGATCGTCATGAGCTTCGTAAATACATTGTCCCGCGCGAACTCCGTCGGACGCAGATCCTGCCGGGAGGGGAAGAAAATGTAGAAGAACACGGCGATGATCTGGGTAATGATGATATAGGTCTGGAGCTTTTTGAAGCTGTCTACATCGTAAAAGAGGAACCAGGCCAGCGACGCCGCCACCAGCAGGTACCAGCCCGCGTAGAACACGAGGAAATATTCGCTGAACGGGATCACATCGTCCAGCCAACAGTGCATCACGTGGCACCGCTCCGGCGGAATGAGATTTTCCGTCAGCACATACAGAATAAAGTATCCGACCCAGCCCAGCAGCAGGAGCACATGGGAATATTCCGGGGAACGGAGATTGGACAGCCGAAGCTTTCGGTAATCAACAACCGGCTTCTTCATGGGAAACAGTCACCTCTCTGGGTTTATTGGTGTGGTACTGCCGGGGAGACAGATTCTCATAGGGCACCACGGTATGCAGGGGCAGGGAATCGGCAAGCTCGGTGATGCCCTCCGCCATTGCGTCGCAGATCCGCTTCCGCTCCTCGGCAAAGGGAGTGTCCGGATCGAAGTAGACGGGCTTTCCGAAGTGAAGCTCATGGAGCCGGGGGGCAAGGTACATGGGCACAAAGGCCGCCTTCTTCCCGGTGCGCTTATAGTAAAGCTTTGCCACGTCCACAAAATTTTCCTGAAACTGGTAAACGATATGGTTCCGTTTTTCCAGCTTTTCCGGGAAAATAATCACGTCCTGCCCGTTTTCCAGTGCCTTTACGGTGCGCTTGAAGGTGGTGATGACCCGGTTGTCATGGTACACCGGGATCACGGCGGCATTATTGAACACGGAAGAGGAGATCGGCGCGATCACATAGGACATGATCTTGAAAAACCACCGGCACCACTTCGGCTTGCCGCTCCAGAAGTCCTGATAGGCATAAGCCGGAACTTCCTTCAGCACCTGCATCTGGGCAATGCACCAGGTCAGCCGGGGCCGGGGATAATACAGCTCGGCGGCAATGGGGCCGTGCATCTGGCTGTGGTTTCCCACGGCGATGCAGGCTTCCTCCGGCAGATTTTCCGTGCCGAACACTTTGATTTTCGGGTACACCAACTGAACGGCCTTCCGGACAAACAGGAAGAAGGGACGGCAGTGGCTGCTCTCTTTTGCCAAAGGGAAATCGCATCCTTTCTGTGTAAAATGGAGGGAACGGAGTCACAGGTTCTGACGCTGCCGGAGTTCCTCGTCAAGGATCTCCGCCGCCAGTCCCACGAACCCGGCACAGGGGCGGTTTTTATAAAAGTCCGGGGTTCTGGGAGTCGGCGTGGGATCGGAGGGCGGATTTCCCAGCAGTTCCCGGCAGACAAGGCTCCCGGTACTCTCCCGGAATTTTCCCGCCAGCTTCTGCACCAGCCGGTAGTGCTCCGCCTTGGAGCTGTCGTCCCCCGGTGCGCCGTACCCCCACAGGAGTCCCGCCACCAGCAGCATGCCGCTGACCGCGCCGCAGGTTTCCCGCATGCGGCCCATGCCGCCGCCAAAGGATGAGGAAAGCCGGGCCGCCTGCCGTTCTGAAATGCCGAGGGTATCATGGAACGCCACGACTACGGCCTGCGCGCAGTTATACCCCGCCCGGAAAAATTCCTCTGCCAGTGCTTTGTGCTCCATCCTGCGCACCTCCAAAAAATCTCCTGTACCCGCGCGCCGCAAATCGGGGCATGGGCGAAATTCCGCACCGCATCCCGCTCGCATTTACCGGGGCAACCTTGCGGATCCGATTGAAACATGGGAAACTTCCATGGGGCCGCAAACGCCCCTTTCATTTCAGATTGTAAGTTTATCCGTTTCCCGGGAAAAAGTCAAGAAAGAAACGAAACTCCGACCCGGATTTGGGTCGGAGTTTACAATTTGTTCAGAAATCAGGAAAGCTTACTTCTGAGCACCGGCGATCTGCGCGGCAACCTCGGCTGCGAAGTCATCGACCTTCTTCTCGATGCCCTCGCCGCGGACGTAGTGAATGGCGTCCACAAAGGCAACCTTTGCGCCCAGCTTCTTGCCGGCGTCGGCAATGTAGCCCTCCACGCTGCCCTGGAACAGGTCACCGCGGACGAAGTCCTGCTGCAGCAGGCAGATTTCCTTATAGAACGCGTTCAGCTTACCGGCAGCGATCTTCTCCTTGACCTGAGCGGGCTTGGAAGCCATCTTGGGATCGTTGTCCATCAGCGCGACCTGAACCTCCATCTCGTGGGCAACCACGTCCTGGGGAACCAGAGACTTGTCCCAGTACTTGGGGCTCATGGCAGCGATCTGCATGGCCACGTTCTTGCCGATCTCGGTGACGTCTGCATCACCCTCCACGGACAGGTTCACCAGAACGCCGTGGGAGCCGCCGGCGTGGACATAAGCCACGGAAACATTCTTGTCGAACCGGCCGAACCGGCGGATCTGCAGGTTCTCACCGATGGCCATAACCTTCTCGGGCAGAATGCCGGCGACGGTCAGCTCGGTGCCGGGATAGTTGCACTCCATCAGGGCAGCCACGTCTGCGGGGTTGTCCTTGATGACAACGGCAGCCAGATCCTTCACAAAAGCACGGAAGGGAGCGGAGTTGGCGCAGAAGTCGGTCTCGCAGTTGACTTCCACGATGGCGCCCACGCCGCACTCGGGGCACACGGTGGCGTAAGCCATGCCCTCGGCAGCAATGCGGTCAGCCTTCTTGGCGGCCTTGGCCAGACCCTTTTCCCGGAGCCAGTCAACAGCCTTGTCCATGTCGCCGTCGGTAGCCTGAAGGGCCTTCTTGCAGTCCATCATGCCGACGTTGGTCATTTCACGAAGCTTCTTAACATCCTGAGCGGTAAAAGCCATTTTCGTATCCTCCTAAAAAGCGGAATTATTCAGCCTGAGCAGCCTCGGCAGCAGGAGCCTCGGCAGCGGCGGCGTCCTCACCCTGACGGCCTTCGATGGCGGCGTTTGCCATGGCGGCGGCGATCAGGCGGATGGCGCGGATGGCGTCATCGTTGCCGGGAATCACGTAATCGATCTCGTCGGGATCGCAGTTGGTATCCACGATGGCCACGATGGGGATATTCAGCTTGCGGGCCTCGGCAATGGCGTTGCGCTCCTTGCGGGGGTCAACAATAAACAGAGCGGCAGGCAGCTTCTTCATTTCCTTCACGCCGCCCAGATACTTCTCCAGCTTCTCGATCTCGGCCTGATGCTTGATGACTTCCTTCTTGGGCAGCATGGCGAAGGTGCCGTCCTCTTCCATCTTCCGCAGCTGGGTCAGACGTTCGATACGGGTCCGCATGGTGCGGAAGTTGGTCAGCATGCCGCCGAGCCAACGGGCGTTGACATAGTAACCGCCGCAGCGGGCCGCTTCCTCGCGGATGGCGTCCTGTGCCTGCTTCTTGGTGCCGACGAACAGGATGTTGCCGCCATTGGCGGAGGTGTCACGGACGAAGTTGTAAGCCTCCTCCAGCTTCTTCACGGTCTTCTGCAGGTCGATGATGTAGATCCCGTTCCGCTCCGTGTAGATGTAGGGAGCCATTTTGGGGTTCCAGCGGCGGGTCTGGTGACCGAAGTGAACGCCGGCCTCCAGCAGTTGTTTCATAGATACGACAGCCATGTTTTCATTTCTCCTTTTGTTCGTTTCCTCCACCCCGATCATCCCGCGCAGCCCGCCCCGGACGGGGCACTCGGGTACGCGATCCCCGGGTGTGTGGTTTCTTCGTGGGCACAGGCCCACGGGGTATAATTATAATGGATGGAATTTGATTTTGCAAGTATTTTTTCCAAAAAATATTGAAAATATCCGCTCACACCGGGTCCGGCACGTCCATTCGGGACGTGATCACAAGGTATTCCCCTGTGACGGGGTGCGGAAACCCGATCTGCCGGGCGCAGAGCTGCTGGCCCTGCACCCCCATGGCGCTGCCCATGGCAACGGCGGCGGGGGTACCGTACTGGGGGTCCCCCACAATGGGAAAGCCCCTGTACGCGCAGTGGAGCCGCAGCTGGTGGGTCCGGCCCGTGACCGGGTTCAGAGCAAGCCGTGCCGTCTTTTCTCCCCGGCACAGCACCCGGTACTCCGTCACCGATGGCTTGCCGTCCGGGCGGATCTCCCGCAGCAGACTGGGCAGCTCCTTCCGGGCAATGGGTGCGTCAATGACGCCGCCGTCCTCCTCCGGCGCGCCGAAGGTCAGTGCGTGGTAGGTCTTTTTCGGATGGGTCCGCTGAAGCCGGGCACAGGCAAAGCTGTTTTTGGCAATGAGCACCACGCCGAAGGTATCCCGGTCCAGCCGGGTCAGGGGGTGAAACGCCCCGGGCGTTCCCCGGCGCAGATAGTACCCCGCCACGGTGTTGGCGAGAGTCCCGGTATTCCGGGCGGAGGAGGGGTGAATGAGCATTCCCTGGGGCTTATCCACGGCCAGAAGAAAATCATCCTCATAAAGGATCGTCAGGGGAACATCCTCCGCCGGGTATGCCGGAGCTTCCTCTTCCATGACCACGGTGACCGTATCTCCGGGAGCCACCGGGTAATCCGTGCGGACAGCCTCCCCATTGACCAGAAGGGCGGAACGCCACTTGAGCCGGTTCATCAGCCCTGTGGAAAGTCCCATTTCCTGCCGCAGAACCGAAGAAAGCCTGCCGCCCTTTTGGGAAACGCAGGTGTATTCCATTATGTACCCCCTGTCTTATGACAATAAAAGCAGCTTCGGACCGGACCGGTGTCCCACCATCGAATGCCGTCCCATGTGCCGCCCCTGCGAATGCGTTCGTTCCGTGATTCCATCCGACCGGGGGGATTCCCATGCCAGTGACCGACCTCACCAGCTCAGAAAGGCTCCTTTTGGAAAGAAATTGTCACCGGTTACAAGTCATTCCGAGCCGGTCCGGCACGGGATGGCCTGCCGTCAGTCGTCCAGATATCTGCCGCCGCGGCGGGCCTTCAGAATCAGAGTGACTGCACCGGAGGCTGAGAGCAGCATGACTGCCGCCGCCACAATAACCACCAGCGTGGTGTTATGCTTTGTCTGCGGCTGCTCCGGTTGGGTCTCCGGCACGGTTTCCGGCTCTGCCGTGGTGGCCGGCCGGGTAGTCTCCGGGACAGTGGTGGGCACGGTGGCCGGTTCCGTAGTCGCCTCAGTGGCAGGGGCGGTGGTGGGAACCGTGGCTGCTTCCGTTGTTGCCTCCGTGGTCGCTTCCGTGGTGGCCTCCGTAGCCTCCGTGGGGGTATAGGGGTCCGAGCCGTCGGAAGCCAGGAACTCAATGCGCCCGTGGAAGGCCTCCTCCAGCTGGGCGATCAGATCCACGGACCAGGGCTTATCCGCCGGGTAATAGATCTTTGCGTAAGTATCCCAGAGACTGTTCAGCCGGAAGGAGGGGAAGCGTCCCTCGCAGTGAATGGCGGTCAGATGGGAGCAGGCACGGAGAGAATCCTCTCCGAACACCTTGAAGCTGGCGGGCAGGTACAGCTCCGTCAGGCCGTCGCAGCTGTAAAAGCTTCTTGTGCCCAGCTCATACATGGCGTCGCCGAAGTCCACCTCCGTAATGGAATCGAAGTCGGCGAAGGCATTGGCCGCCACATAGGTCACGCCGCCGGTGAACACCACCTTTTTGATCTGGGACGCATAGGGCAGCCAGGGCGTATCCTCGTCAAAGTCCTCCATGGCGCCGCTGCCGTCGATGGTCAGAGTGTCCCCCTCCAGCGTCCATGTAAAATTTCCCACGATTCCGGACACATCCTCCGCCGCCGACACGGTGACGAGGGCAGGCAGCAGAAGCGCCAGTACAAGCATCCACACAATCCGTTTTTTCATAAGGTTTCCTTTCTCCAGAGGGATGGGTAAAATTCCTTCGGCACCACCGCACAATTGCGTCTGCGAGTCTCCGCCGTCTTTTTGCCCCACTTCTTCAGTTTGAAAAACGAGAAATACATACAGTATTCCAGAGTGACAAAAAGCCTCGCAGAGTTTGCTGCCCGCAGGCGGCAAAGGGATTTTGATCATTTTCTGTCGGGGCGTGTACCTGACAGAAAATACCTATCAGGCTGCAAGTGTGCGATTTGTACGCCAAGGGCGTACAAATCGTGCGCGCAGCAGACTGCAATCCTTTTGTCAAAAAAGGGCAAAGCCCTTTTTTGACAGTCTCAAATACATACAGTATTCCTTCGTTTTCCAAACTTTGAATTGGCGCAAAAATCCTGTCTGAGACTTCTTGCCGAATTGCGCGGTGCTGCCCTTCAATTCATCGTGCCTTCCGCTCTCGTGAAGAGGGCGGCGACGCGGGTCCGCAGGGCGTTGGCCTCCGGGGTATCGGCAGTACCTTCCTGCTCGATCCACTCTCTGGACGCCTGCTGCGCCTGCTTCAGAAGCTCCATGTCAAAGCTCAGATCCGCCACCCGGAAGGCGGGAAGTCCGGACTGGCGGGAGCCGAAGAAGTCGCCCGGCCCCCGCAGGCGCAGATCCTCTTCCGCAATGCGGAAGCCGTCGTTGGTTTTGCACAGGGCCTTCAGACGCTGCACCGTATCCGGATTCCGATTATGGGTGGTGAGGATGCAGTAGCTTTTCGCCCTGCCGCGTCCCACCCTGCCCCGCAGCTGGTGGAGCTGACTCAGTCCGAACCGGTCCGCGTCCTCAATGACCATCAGGGTGGCGTTGGGCACGTCCACTCCCACCTCGATCACCGTGGTCGCTACCAGCACGTCCGCCTCGCCCCGGGCAAAGGCGCCCATGACGGCTTCCTTCTCCGGGCCCTTCATCTGCCCGTGGAGCAGCGCCACCCGCAGATCGGGAAACACGGTCTGCTGAAGGGTCTCTGCCCAGAAGGACGCGGATTTCACGTCCAGCGCGTCGTTTTCCTCCACCGCCGGGCAGACCACGAAGCACTGGTGTCCCTCGGCGACCTGCTTGCGGATAAAGGCGTTGATCCGCGCCCGGTAGCTCTCCCCCACCAGAAAGGTGTCTACGGTTTCCCGCCCGGGGGGCAGCTCGTCCAGAACGGAAACCTCCAGATCCCCGTACATCAGCAGGGCCAGCGTCCGGGGAATGGGGGTCGCGGACATGACCAGCAAATGGGGGTCCGCACCCTTGGCGCTGAGGCGGCTCCGCTGGGCAACGCCGAAACGGTGCTGCTCGTCCGTAATAACCAGTCCCAGGGCGGAAAATTTTGTAGCGTCGGAAATCAGGGCGTGGGTCCCCACCGCCACCTGAATTTCCCCGCTCTCCAGCGCTTCCCGCACCGCTCGCTTTTCCTTCGGTGTCATGGAGCCGGTGAGCAGGCCCACCCGGATACCCAGGGGGGCAAACAGGCGGCCCAGAGATTCATAGTGCTGCTCCGCCAGAATTTCCGTAGGTGCCATCAGCGCCGCCTGCCGTCCGTTCTTCACGGCGGCATAGGCAGCCGCCGCGGCGACCATGGTCTTGCCACTGCCCACGTCCCCCTGCACCAGCCGGTTCATGGGTGCGCCGCTGCCCAGATCCCGGCAGATATCGGCAATGGCCCGCTGCTGGGCCCCTGTCAGGGTGAAGGGCAGAGCGTCGTAAAACGGCTGCAGATCCAGATCCCGGTAGGGCGCGGTCTTTTTCTCCGCCCGTGCCGCCCGCATGAGGGACAGTCCGGCGGAAAATACGAAAAATTCTTCAAAAATCAGGCGCTTTTTGGCCTGCTCCGCCTCCTCCATGTCCTTTGGCTCATGAATGGCGGTATAGGCACGCTCCGCCGGAAGGATTCCGTACCGCTCCCGGATGTCCGGGGGCAGAATTTCCGCCGGCGGGTCGCAGACCGCCAGCGCCTGCTGGACTGCCCGGAGTACGGCGGCATTATTCAGCCCCGCGGTCAGGGGATAAACCGGCAGCACCCGGCGGGTAGTCACGGCGTTGGCATCCGGTGCCTCAAAAACCGGATTCGTCATACCGTAGGCGGTATAGTCTCCGGTCAGGGTGCCGTAAAACACATACTCGCAGCCGTACTGCAGGGTTTCCGCCGCATATCTGGAGTTGAAAAAGGTCAGGCTCAGCCGCCCGGTGGTGTCCGCCACCTGCACCCGGGTCAGATCCAGCCCCTGCCGGATGTGGTTCGTCCGGGGGGTGTTCATCACCGTTGCCCGGAAGCAGGCAGGCTTATCCGCCTCCAGCTCGCAGACGTGCACCAGCTTTGTCCGGTCCTCATAGCCTCTGGGGTAGTGGCAGATCAGATCCTCCAGCGTAAAAATATTCAGTGCGGCAAAAAGTTTTGCCTTTGCAGGCCCCACACCCCGCAGGACCGTAATGGGATCCGACAGACGCGCCATGGCAGCCTCCCTTCTCAGGCCGGCAGCGGGCTCCCGTTTCTCCGGGAGAATTTCCGCACAGGGGCACGCTTTCCCGCCCGCTGCCGGCTGCTTCAAAAATGTCCATATAATGAAAAAACTCCCTCCAAGCATCGCTCGGAAGGAGATATTTTCAGAGAAATCAGGCCAGCTTGTTCAGCTTCAGAGTCATGCTGCTCTTTTTCCGGGCAGCATTGTTCTTGTGCAGAAGACCCTTGACAGCTGCGTGATCGACAGCCTTCACAGCCTGAGCGTAGGCGTTGGCGGCCTCGGTCTTGTTGCCCTCGGCAACAGCGGCGTCGAACTTCTTCAGGCAGGTCTTCAGAGCGGACTTATCGGCCTTGTTCTTCTCGTAGGCGATCTTGGAAGACAGGACATCCTTCTTAGAGGACTTGATGTTGGGCATGGTTCCACCTCCTTGCGCAGTATTTCATACAGTTTCACATTATAACCTGTCTGCCCAGTAAAATCAAGCACTTTTTTCGTTTTTTTGCGGCTCAAAATTCATTCCACCGAAAAAATTCAAAAAGGGGATGGAAATTCCGGGTTCCATATGGTATGATAAAGATTCCCTGTATGGAAAAATAAAAGAATTTATCAAATTGAAATTGATGGAGGTGTGAATTATGAAAAAGATTGTATGTGCAATGCTATGTATTCTGCTTGTATTTA
>ERZ857629.2025-NODE-2025-length-20082-cov-15.036451_pt1 | contig 20082 bp, 15 predicted proteins | sample MGYA00519700_ERZ857629 | MGnify/ENA primary metagenome ERZ857629 (study PRJEB31778, sample SAMEA3449351) | human gut metagenome | biome: human gut; feature: human-associated habitat; material: faeces | place: United Kingdom | collected 2010/2012 ...
ATTCTATGTTGGTGATTCTACCGCAAAGGTAGTTAATTCTGAGCAAATCACAACACAGATGTAAAAGCTATTACAATGTCCCAGTTGGTGATTCTACCGCAAAGGTAGTTAATTCTGAGCAAATCACAACTAGATTGTACATCTACAAGTTTAGACATTGTTGGTGATTCTACCGCAAAGGTAGTTAATTCTGAGCAAATCACAACTTCCGACAGCGAGGATAGCTACTTAGAGGGTTGGTGATTCTACCGCAAAGGTAGTTAATTCTGAGCAAATCACAACACACATTATTAATACCTTTGCGCCGTATACGTTGGTGATTCTACCGCAAAGGTAGTTAATTCTGAGCAAATCACAACTCGTCAATATCGGTAAAATACGGCTTGCCAGTTGGTGATTCTACCGCAAAGGTAGTTAATTCTGAGCAAATCACAACCTTTGCTGTCTTAAAATCTTTTACAATTATGTTGGTGATTCTACCGCAAAGGTAGTTAATTCTGAGCAAATCACAACATCGAGTATAGAGAAAACTGCAGATAAATGTTGGTGATTCTACCGCAAAGGTAGTTAATTCTGAGCAAATCACAACACGTAGCGAGTCAATGCAGTTGGGTTGGTAGTTGGTGATTCTACCGCAAAGGTAGTTAATTCTGAGCAAATCACAACTTCTTTTCCTGAGGCTTACGGTATGGCTGGTTGGTGATTCTACCGCAAAGGTAGTTAATTCTGAGCAAATCACAACCCCAAGTTATACTACCTCCTTTGTATTTAAGTTGGTGATTCTACCGCAAAGGTAGTTAATTCTGAGCAAATCACAACAAAAACCTCTTGGCGGTTCTGCTATTATGGTTGGTGATTCTACCGCAAAGGTAGTTAATTCTGAGCAAATCACAACCGAACCACTAACGGAAGTATCAACATCAGGTTGGTGATTCTACCGCAAAGGTAGTTAATTCTGAGCAAATCACAACACGTGCAAATGGATTGGGAAAGCATGCGAGGTTGGTGATTCTACCGCAAAGGTAGTTAATTCTGAGCAAATCACAACTCGTTTTGTTTTTAAATGTTAATACTGATGTTGGTGATTCTACCGCAAAGGTAGTTAATTCTGAGCAAATCACAACTTACCAGATCGCCTATTCTTATATCTTCGGTTGGTGATTCTACCGCAAAGGTAGTTAATTCTGAGCAAATCACAACGGAGGCCAAGCCCTTGCGTACTTCTTGGCGTTGGTGATTCTACCGCAAAGGTAGTTAATTCTGAGCAAATCACAACTAGATAAGGAGGTATCGCCTAACCCCCAGGTTGGTGATTCTACCGCAAAGGTAGTTAATTCTGAGCAAATCACAACTTTTACTCGTTGCTTTCATTTTTTCGCTTGTTGGTGATTCTACCGCAAAGGTAGTTAATTCTGAGCAAATCACAACAATTGTCTATCTTCATACGTTATGATATTAGTTGGTGATTCTACCGCAAAGGTAGTTAATTCTGAGCAAATCACAACTAAAACTTATATATATTGGCGTTTTATATGTTGGTGATTCTACCGCAAAGGTAGTTAATTCTGAGCAAATCACAACTCTTTGGCTGAAATGTTTCATTTCGATATTGTTGGTGATTCTACCGCAAAGGTAGTTAATTCTGAGCAAATCACAACTTTTCTTTGCCGTGTTCTTATCGATACGTGTTGGTGATTCTACCGCAAAGGTAGTTAATTCTGAGCAAATCACAACTATTCGGAGTTTGCGTATCAAAGAAAACAGGTTGGTGATTCTACCGCAAAGGTAGTTAATTCTGAGCAAATCACAACCCGTTTTTGGTTGACCAAGCTAAGGAGACAGTTGGTGATTCTACCGCAAAGGTAGTTAATTCTGAGCAAATCACAACTACTAACGTCCTTGTTTATTTGGGCGACTTGTTGGTGATTCTACCGCAAAGGTAGTTAATTCTGAGCAAATCACAACGCTTGCCCTGCTGCCAACACTAAGCATCATGTTGGTGATTCTACCGCAAAGGTAGTTAATTCTGAGCAAATCACAACGGTAAAGGCAAGCTGGTTTGGGCATATCTCGTTGGTGATTCTACCGCAAAGGTAGTTAATTCTGAGCAAATCACAACCTACAACATACTGGCACGTAAGAGCATCCTGTTGGTGATTCTACCGCAAAGGTAGTTAATTCTGAGCAAATCACAACATTCAACAACATAACATTTATTAACTATCAGTTGGTGATTCTACCGCAAAGGTAGTTAATTCTGAGCAAATCACAACTTCTGTTCAGAGTGTTGGCACCCAGCCAGCGTTGGTGATTCTACCGCAAAGGTAGTTAATTCTGAGCAAATCACAACTTACAGAGAAAGGAAAGCCACGTGTACAAGTTGGTGATTCTACCGCAAAGGTAGTTAATTCTGAGCAAATCACAACTATTAATGGCAACAATAAAGTAGTTCAAGGTTGGTGATTCTACCGCAAAGGTAGTTAATTCTGAGCAAATCACAACTCACTCCAAATGTCACACCAAGTTGAACAGTTGGTGATTCTACCGCAAAGGTAGTTAATTCTGAGCAAATCACAACGAGTGATCCGTAAATCAATTTACTCGACAAGTTGGTGATTCTACCGCAAAGGTAGTTAATTCTGAGCAAATCACAACCGTCGATGTAAGTGTCTATTGATTTACGCGTTGGTGATTCTACCGCAAAGGTAGTTAATTCTGAGCAAATCACAACCATTATTTATATATAAACAAGACAAAACAGGTTGGTGATTCTACCGCAAAGGTAGTTAATTCTGAGCAAATCACAACTTCCGCGGCAACGTGCAAGACACCACAATGTTGGTGATTCTACCGCAAAGGTAGTTAATTCTGAGCAAATCACAACTTGATGTATTAAAGCGTGTATCCCGTTTTGGTTGGTGATTCTACCGCAAAGGTAGTTAATTCTGAGCAAATCACAACTGAATCTACTTCTAAGGTTGCAGACGCTCAGTTGGTGATTCTACCGCAAAGGTAGTTAATTCTGAGCAAATCACAACCAAAACCATGTTCGGCAAAATAAGTCTTAGGTTGGTGATTCTACCGCAAAGGTAGTTAATTCTGAGCAAATCACAACATGGGGGTCAATACCCTCAGAAAGCCAAAAGTTGGTGATTCTACCGCAAAGGTAGTTAATTCTGAGCAAATCACAACAATGGTGAAAAGTGACAAAATCATTTGCAGTTGGTGATTCTACCGCAAAGGTAGTAAATTCTGAGCAAATTCCACTAATAATTCTTGCAGATATAAAAACCGAGTGCGTGAAAAAATCTGCCATATCTTCCAGAAATGGCGTAACGGGTTGGAGGTGAATATGATAAGGGCTGGAAGATAACTTGAATGAGAGGGTTATCTTCCAGCCATCTACCAGCTTTTGATATTCATCTACCAGCTTCTGATAGCCATCTTCCAACTGTGTTTTAGCCTTTTATATGATCACCGCTGTGCCGCTGCATGTCACCATGAGCATCGATCCGCCCTGTCCTACGGTTTCGTAGTCGAGGTCGATGCCTACGATGGCGTTGCAGCCGAGGCTCTCGGCACGCTGCGCCATTTCGCGCATGGCTGAGTCCTTAGCTTCGCGCAGCACACTTTCGTAGGTGCCGCTGCGACCGCCGAAGAAGTCACGCAAGCCTGCCATGAAGTCTTTGAAAACATTGGCGCCGATGATGGTTTCGCCGGTTACTACGCCGCGATATTCGCGGATGGGGTGCCCTTCGAGGGTGGGTGTTGTTGAGAAAATCATAGTATTGTTCCTTTCTTTGGTTTGTTTTATAAATGATTCGTTTGCGATACGTTGTACTAACAGCAAGCGTTGTACTAACAGCAAGCGTTGTACTAACAGCAAGCGTTGTACTAACAGCAAGCGTTGTGCTAACAGCAAGCGGTGTACTAACAGCAGGCGTTGTACTAACAGCAAGCGTTGTGTTGTGCTATCAGCATGCGACGCTTTATCGTGAACAGTAATCACGATACGTTAAATAAACGCAATTATGAGCGGTTTATTTTGTGGGTTAACAATAAATAATATAACTTTGATTTTGCTATTAATTTAAGCGAATATTGAGATAGACGACAAAGCAGTTAAACCTTATAATAAGCAAGACAGATATGAAAAGATTCAGATACTTTCGTTTTACACTCGCAGTTGCGGGCATGGCGCTGATGGCGCTTGGCGGCTGCACGTCGCGTGCGACGAAGTCGGGCTCTGCGGCGGAGCAGGACAGCGTGCTGCAGCAGACGGCGTTCGCAACGAACAGCATTGCGTTCTGCGATCAGAATGATTCGACGTTGAAGTGCAGCGTAGTTGTTGACTATCCTTCGGGCGACGACTCGCTCTCGGTCGGCGTGCGCAGATACGTAGCCGGCGAACTCGTGCGTATGTACCTGCCCGCAATGCAGGAGGAGAACGGCGAGGCGCCCGTGTACAAGGGTTCGATGGCGGACGGCAAGGCGCTTGTCGACTTCTACGGCAATATGAATAATGTGTATCTGAAGGCGCAGTATGCCGAGCTGAAGGAGTTGGGCATTGCGGGGCTCTCGTACGACCTGAGCATACGCAAGACGTATGAGACCGACCACTACCTGACGTACGAGACCTCCTGCTATGTGTTCCTCGGCGGAGCGCACGGCTCGGCTGTGTGTCGCCCGGTGAACATCGTTAAGGCTACGGGCAAGGTGCTCGCCGCTACGGTAGATACGCTGAAGCAGAAGGCGCTGCAGCCCATCCTGCGCCGTGGCGTGAAGGAGTATATCTCTAAGGCAGAGAACCGCAAGATAAAGGACAGCGACCTGCAGAACATGCTTTTCGTGGAGCACGGCATCATCCCGCTCCCCACGACCGTGCCGGTGCTCACGCCTGAGGGCTTACGCTTCGTCTATCAGCAGTACGAGATAGGTCCGTATGCGCTAGGCATGGTGGAGTTCACGGTGCCTTACACGGACGTGAAGTCGTGCCTCACGCATGAGGCGGCTGAGCTGGCTTTTGAATAGAGATGTTATAAAACGAACGATATGACAAAGAAAGCGATAGTAATAGGAGCCACTTCGGGCATAGGGCTTGAAGTGGCTCGTCTTTTAGCCGTGCGTGGCTACAGCGTAGGCATAGTCGGCAGGCGTGTGGAGCGGCTGCAGGAGATAGTGGAGACCACGGACGGCATAGTGGCGTGGCAGCAGATTGACGTTGACAGCGACGATGCCACCGAGGGCTTGCACGAGCTTATCTGCAAGCTGGGCGGCATGGATCTGTACTTCCATAGTTCGGGAATAGGGTGGGAGAACTGCTCGCTCGATGCGGAGAAGGAGATGCGCACGGTGCAGACCAACGCCGTGGGCTTCACGCGGATGGTGCTCTCGGCGTACCAGTGGTTTGCCGACAACGCTCACCGCGGACGCATAGCCTGCATCACGTCGATAGCTCGCACGCGCGGACTGGGTGCTGCGCCTGCTTATTCGGCTACGAAGCGCTACCAGTCGCACTACCTCGAATGCTTGGCGCAGCTCGCCAGTATGCGTCGCCTGCCCATCGCCATCACCGACATCCGCCCGGGCTTCGTGGCTACCGACCTTATCGCCGGCAGCCATTTTCCGCTGCAGCTCTCGGCTGAGCACGTGGCGGCGGACATCGTGAGTGCGGTGGAACGCGGCAAGAAGGTGGTGACAATCGACTGGCGCTATCGGCTGCTCGTGGCTGCGTGGCGCATGATACCGCGCTGGGCGTGGATAAGGCTGCGGTTCGTGAAGTAAGGCTTCTACGGAATACGCGGAATTCAGAAGATGTTAGGGTGTGCATCCATCCGTAGCGGAGGTCTCCGGCCTCCGCAGCAAGCAAAGACACAGATTCTATAATTATGTAACAACACGAATTTCAACCCAGAATTCTTGCTTGCGGGAATTTAACAAGCGGAGGTGAATTAATATAGTATTGCTAAATAGTATAAACTCATTAAAAACCATAGGAAAAGTTTGGTAAATAATAAAAAAAATGATAAATTTGCGGTGATGATTGCTACTAGAGGGTTGCATGATTCATTTTCGAGGAACAAAAATTAGCGTTTGCTATTCGTCATGCGCGTTGGAACGTAGGAAATTTCAAAAGATGCATAGAATACGAAACAATAGCGAACGTCCGCGATATCGTGGACGTCACTTGTCGTATTCTCAGCATTTCCTACGGCTGCAACGCGGACAGGTTTCGTCCACGTTTTGTATCCGTAGGGTAGCATGAAAACTTTGGCGACGCATTTTAAAATAACACATTGTCTAACTTTAAAATGCTTTTTATGGTGCATAAAAATTTTTCCAAAAGCGTTAGGGTACGATATGTACTTAACGGAGTACCGCAAGAAATTGATATAGCTTGCGATGAAATACCAGAAGGACTTCATTATGAAGATTCATGCAACTTTCTCAAAGAGAATTTATGGTCTATTCTTATGCTTAATCGCAACGAGGATATACTGTCTGATATCCAAATAATTGGTTTTAACAAATAAAAAAGGAACTACTATGCAAAAGAAGTTACTCACTTTAGTGTTGATGCTCATTGCCGCCATTAACACATTTGCCTATGACTTTGAGTCAAATGGTATTTATTATGAAATTCTGTCTAAAGAAAAGCACACATGTACAGTTACGAATCAGTCTGACACATCCGGTAAAAAATATGCAGGCAATTTAGTTATTCCATCAACTGTGCAAGATAGTGATGGTGTGGATTACACAGTAAGTGCAATTAGCGATTATGCCTTCCAGGATTGTGTAAAACTCCAAAATGTCGTTCTCCCAAATACGATACAGCGTGTAGGTTATAGAGCCTTCTCTGGTTGTGTTTTACTTGAAAGCATTGTTTTACCACAAAGTGTTATTACATTGGGGAGTTGTAGTTTTTATGGTTGTATAAGTCTAAAATCTATAGATTTTGGAAGTATAGAAATAATAGACGGTTTTTGTCTTGCAGGATGTTCAAGTATTGAAAAGCTCGTCATTCCCAACACGGTAACAGAAATTGTACATGATGCTTTCAGTGGCTGTAGTTCTCTTTCTAATATAACATTCCAGAGTGGACATAAGAAACTATACTTATCGGATTACAATAACGACGGTCCGTTATTTGCGGAGTGTAGTTTGGATTCGGTTTTTATAGGAAGAAATTTAACTATCAAAACTGATTGTTCACCATTTTCTAAATCAAAAATGTTACGTAGCGTATATGTCTCTGACAGCGTTACATATATCGGCAAGTATTGTTTTCGAGATTGTGAAAATTTAGAACATGTGTATGGAATGAACAAAGTAGACTCTATCGGAGATCATAGCTTTGTTGGTACAAAAATAAAAAAGTTCTGCGCACCTAGTCTAAGAACATTTGGAGAGTATGGATATGCATTTGACAAATGTCAGAATCTTGAAGAAATAGATCTTGGAAAAATAGAGGATGTGACAGACTATCACATTGGCGATTGTCCTAACCTAAGAAACATATATATAGGTACGGAATTAAGGAAAATAGGAAGTACGTGGTTTTTTGAAAAATTCAGAGGAAAACTATATATATTCTCAGACAAATTATCTGAAGTTTACTATAAAGAAGCCTATGATTATACTTATACCAAATACGGACAAACTTTTACAAGGCATTATCCAGCAGAATATGGAATACCATCTACTGTTGAAGCAGTTTATGTTGCAAACCCTGAAAGATACCAATCTCTTTTAGGAAAATTCTACAATGTGAAACCAATGCTTGCTTTCAAAGAGTCGGTAGTGGAATATTCTGGCAAAACCCCAGAACTCACTTTTGTTAATAATGTTGATGGATATGACGTAACATTTGACAAAAGCACTACACCTAAAGATGCAGGAACATACAAGACGAATTTGGATGTAATATTCTCTAATCACGACTGGAATGTTTCCGTCGCTATTCCATGTTCATATACAATAACCAAAGCGCCTCTTTCAATAATTCCTAATAATATAAAACGAAACTATGGGGAGGAGAACCCAGAACTTTCTTGTACTTACATTGGCTTCAAGAACAAAGAGACGTATGAAGTATTGGAAAAAGTGCCCAATGTATATACTATAGCTACTAGTTCAAGTGATGCAGGTACTTATCCTATATATTGCTCCGATGCGGAGGCAAAGAATTATACAATCGACTATAAACAAGGAGTGTTAACAATAAATAAGGCAAAACAAGAGATTACATGGGAACAGGATTTTGCTAATGCAGAAATAGGTGAAGTTATAGAACTAACAGCAACGTCTAATTCTGGGCTTTCCGTAAAATACCGCTCAACAGATCTGTCAACCGTTATGATATCTTCACAAGGAGGTAAACAATATGCTTGTATCCTCAAAGCAGGAACTGCAGTACTTACAGCATACCAAAATGGAGATACCAATTATGAGGAGGCTGATGAGGTGAACAAGATTATAAACATACAAAATACAGGCATTGAAGCCATAAACAATGGAAAGGAAAAGATAACCGTTGAAAATGGTTCTATTACGATTAGTCAAATTAAAGAGAACGAAATCATTTCTGTCACTAATTTGTCGGGCAAAACAATGTTTGTTATTCATGCTGAAGCGGAACAGATTTTGAAGACACCAACTTTAGCAAAAGGAATTTACATATTGAGCATCGGAAGCAAAAACTACAAGGTGGCAATTCCTTGAGAAAAAATACAGCACAAAGAAAGATATATAGTCCTCAAAATAAAAAGTCGGAAGTCTTTACTTCTGACTTTTTATTTTGCAAATATTGTATTTGAAAAAAATGTATAGCAGCTTGCTGCGGAGGCCGTAGACCTCCGCTACGGGTAACAACGTTCGTTTAATACATAAGCAGGAATTCCGTTTAATCCGTTAATTCAACGCACCCAGCGAATCTGTTTAATCCGTTTAATCCGCGTTTTATTATACGCACCCTGATATTTGTAAATCAGTGGAAGGATATTGGTACGGAGGGCTGCGTGACTACGGCAAGAATGCCGTAGCCTCCTACATTAGTATCATTGGCTTGGTTGGTGCAGTTCTTGCTCTGGCAAGCGGCAAAGCCGAGCGAAGACAGCAGGAATAGATTGTTCTGTTGGCTTGGTTGGTGCAGTGGAGACAGCTGCAATAGATTGCCTGTTTGCTTGGTTGGTGCAGCTGAGACAGCTGCACCCCCTACCGTTTCCGTTCGCCGTCCAATCGGATTCCGTCCGCCGTCCGATTGGATTCCGTCCGCCGTCCGATCGGATTCCGTTCGCCGTCCGATTGGATTCCGTTCGCTGCACGACGATAGAAGCATAGAAAGCGGCAGAAACTTTCTATGCTTATTCTTTACAGATTTTTAAGTAAAAACCCTCAACAATCCAATAATTATTGCTAACTTTGCAAACTGAAAATTGCAATTCGAATACTTAGCGGTATTCTACGTAGAAAAAGAAACAAATTGTTTTAAAAATTTTTATGGATTCTATTTTATTAATCACAGTCATCTTGACGGCTGTTGTATTGGTAGTAGGTGCGTACGTAGTTGCGAAACTCGTAGGTCCTCGTTCGTACAACCCGGTTAAGGGTCAGCCCTTTGAGTGTGGTATCCCTACACGCGGATCTTCTTGGATTCCGGTGCATGTAGGCTACTATCTCTTTGCTATCCTTTTCCTCATGTTCGACATTGAGACCCTCTTCCTCTACCCGTGGGCAGTAGTAGTCAAGCAGTTTGGAGCGATGGCGCTTGCGAGCGTTGGTTTCTTCATGCTGGTATTGGTATTTGGCCTTGCATACGCTTGGCGGAAAGGAGCGTTGGAATGGAAGTAAGAAAACCTGTCATCAAGAGTATTCCTTACGATGAGTTCAAGGACAACAAGGGCCTTGAGACAATCGTAGACGAGCTCCATGAGGGCGGCGTCAACGTAGTGGTTGGCTCACTCGACCAGGCTATCAACTGGGGTCGTTCCAACTCTTTGTGGTCATTAACATTCGGTACATCATGCTGCGGCATTGAGTTCATGGCAGTAGGTTGCGCCCGTTACGACTTCTCTCGCTTCGGCTTTGAGGTGACACGTAACTCTCCTCGTCAGGCCGACCTGATTATGTGTGCCGGTACCATCACCAACAAGATGGCGCCAGTCTTCAAGCGTCTCTACGACGAGATGGCTGAGCCTAAGTACGTTGTGGCAGTGGGCGGTTGCGCCATCTCTGGCGGTCCGTTCAAGAACTCGTACAACGTAGTGCGCGGCATCTCAGAGATTGTGCCCGTAGACGTATACGTGCCTGGCTGTCCTCCGCGTCCGGAGGCTATCCTCTACGGCATGATGCAGCTGCAGCGCAAGGTGAAGGTCGAGAAGTTCTTCGGCGGAGCAAACCACAAGATGACACATGAGGAGAAAGAACTCTCTATGTCTAAGGGCGGTCTGCACGGCTTGAGCAACGAGGCTCTCGCCAGCGAAGCAAAGCGCGAGACAATCGTAGTGAACGAGGTGCCGGAAGGCTTTGATGCAAAGAAAGGTCTAACTGATTAATATAATAAGGTATAAGATATGAAACTTGAAAACATAGAACTCTCATTCGACAATTTTGCGAGTGAGATGTCGAAACTGAAGAACCAGAAACATTTCGACTACCTTGTTACCATCATCGGCGAGGACTTCGGCGAGGAAGGCTTGGGATGTATCTACATTCTTGAGAACACCGACAACAACGAGCGCTGCTCTGTACGCACCATCGCAAAGAAGGTGGACGGCAGCGACGTGATTCCTACCGTCGTTGAGCTCTGGAAGGCAGCCGAGCTGCTCGAACGCGAGGTTTACGACTTCGTAGGCATCAAGTTCCTGGGTCACCCCGACATGCGCCGTCTGTTCCTCCGTACCGACTTCAACGGCTATCCGTTGCGCAAGGACTTCGACATGAGCCCCGAGGCAAACCAGTTCCCGCTTACCGACGAGCCCGAGTCTGACTACACCGTTGTGTACAGTCTCGACGCCGACGGCCACCTCGTAGCTACAAAGAAGCGCCTCTTCGAGGACACCGACTTCGTAGTGAACATCGGTCCTAACCACCCGTCTACCCACGGTGTGCTCCGCTTGCAGACCGTTCTCGACGGCGAGAAGGTGAAGCGCATCTATCCGCACCTGGGCTATATCCACCGCGGCATCGAGAAGATGTGGGAGGGCATGACCTATCCGCAGACACTCGCTCTCACCGACCGTCTCAACTACCTCTCTGCCATGATGCACCGCCACGCTCTCGTAGGCGTCATCGAGGAGGGTATGGGCGTTGAGCTTACCGATCGCATCCACTACATCCGCACCATCATGGACGAGCTGCAGCGTATCGACTCCCACTTGCTCTACCTCGGCTGTACAGCACAGGACTTGGGCGCCCTCACAGCGTTCCTCTACTGCATGCGCGACCGCGAGCACGTGCTCAACGTGATGGAGGAGACAACCGGCGGACGACTCATCCAGAACTATTACCGCATCGGCGGATGCCAGGCAGACATCGACCCGAAGTTCGTAGAGAACACAAAGAAGCTCTGCAAGTATCTGCGTCCGATGATTCAGGAGTATCTCGACGTGTTCGGCGACAACGTAATCACACACAACCGCTTAGTAGGCGTAGGCCCGATGGGACGCGAAGACTGTATCAACTACGCCGTGACAGGTCCGGCAGGACGTGCCGCAGGCTGGAAGAACGATACACGTAAGCGCCACCCGTACGACCTCTACGACAAGGTAGAGTGGGAGGAGATTACAATGACCGGTTGCGACTCAATGGACCGCTACTACTGCCACATCAAGGAGCTCTATCAGAGCCTTAACATCATCGAGCAGCTCATAGACAACATTCCGGAGGGTGACTTCTACGTTAAGCAGAAGCCAATCATCAAGGTGCCCGAGGGACAGTGGTACTTCTCTGTAGAGGGAGCCAGCGGCGAGTTCGGCGTATATCTCCACTCTAAGGGCGACAAGAGTCCTTACCGTATGAAGATGCGTCCGATGGGTCTGACACTGACCGGCGCTCTCGACCCGATGCTTCGCGGACAGAAGATTGCCGACCTCATCACCACCGGTGCGGCTATCGACTTCGTAATTCCTGACATCGACCGTTAACGAAATCATAAATTAAAAGAAATGTTTGACTTTAGTATAGTAACAAACTGGTTCCACAATCTCCTCTCACAGACCTGCGGTCTTGGAGATTTCTGGACAATACTGATCGAGTGCATCCTGGTTGGTGTCTGCATTCTCGCAGGTTACGCCATCCTCGCCATCATCTTGATCTTCATGGAGCGTAAGGTCTGCGCCTACTTCCAGTGTCGTCTTGGCCCGATGCGCGTAGGTCCTTGGGGTATATTCCAGGTGTTCGCCGACGTGCTGAAGATGCTCATCAAGGAGATCTTTAGCGTTGACGGTGCCGATAAGGTGCTCTACTACATCGCTCCGTTCCTCGTGATTATAGCTTCCGTGGGCACCTTCTCGTTCCTTCCGTGGAACAACGGCGCTCAGGTGCTCGACTTCAACGTAGGCCTGTTCCTCATGTCGGCTATCTCGAGCATCGGCATCGTTGGCATCTTCATGGCAGGTTGGGGCTCTAACAACAAGTATTCGGTAGTTTCGGCTATGCGTGGCGCCGTGCAGCTCATCTCATACGAGATGTCGCTCGCACTCTGCCTCATCACCGCCGTTGTGCTCACCGGCACAATGCAGGTATCGGGCATCGTAGAAGCACAGACCGGCGCTTTCGGCTGGCTCATCTTCAAGGGACACATCCCGGCTATCATCGCCTTCCTCGTGTTCCTCGTAGCAGGCAACGCCGAGGCAAACCGCGGTCCGTTCGACTTGGCTGAGGCTGAGTCGGAGCTTACAGCCGGCTATCACACCGAGTATTCGGGTATGGGCTTCGGCTTCTACTACCTCGCCGAGTACCTCAACCTCTTCGTAGTTTCGGCAATCGCCACCACAGTGTTCCTCGGCGGCTGGGCTCCGTTCAACATCGGCGTTGAGGCAGTAGACAACGTGCTCAACTTCATCCCCGGCATCGTATGGTTCCTCGGAAAGACATTCGCCGTAGTATGGCTGCTCATGTGGGTGCGCTGGACATTCCCGCGTCTGCGTGTCGACCAGATACTTAAGCTCGAGTGGAAGTACTTGATGCCTTTGTGTCTTATCAACTTGATTCTCATGACTGTAGTTGTGGCATTCGGTTGGCACTTCTAAAAACACATCATTAAAACAATGGAAGAAAACAAAAAATCATATTTCGGAGAAATCGGAGCTGCTGTGAAGACTCTCGCCGTAGGTATGAAGACCACCTGGAAGGAGTACTTCACACCGAAGAGCACTGAGCAGTATCCCGAGAACCGCAAGACCACACTGCACGTAGCAGCACGCCACCGCGGACGTCTGGTGATGAACCGCGACGAGAACGGCGTCGTGAAGTGTACAGCTTGTACACTCTGCGAGAAGGCTTGCCCGAACGGCACCATCAAGATCGTGTCGCAGATGGTTGAGAACCCGGAGACAGGCAAGAAGAAAAAGCAGCTCGTCGACTATCAGTACGACCTCGGCGACTGCATGTTCTGCGAGCTCTGCGTGAACGCCTGCAACTTCGACGCAATCAAGTTTGTAAACGATTTCGAGAACTCGGTATTCGACCGCGAAGCACTCGTGCTTCACCTCGACAAGGAAGTGTACGAGGGCGGCTCGCTGCCTAACATCATCGACGGCGGCGCCGACTTCGAAATCGGAACGTTTAACACCAAAACAAAATAAGGAGTAAGAAAATATGGCAAGTATAGTAATGTTTTGCATCTTGGCAGCAGTAATCCTCGGATCGGCTGTCATGTGCGTGACCACAAAGCGCATCATGCGTTCGGTCACATTCCTGCTTTTCGTACTCCTCGGAGTGGCAGGCCTCTACTTCCTGCTCGACTACACCTATCTCGGTGCAGCACAGATCAGCGTCTACGCTGGCGGTATGGTGATGATGTACATCTTCGCCGTGCAGCTCGTCAGCAAGCGCACACTCCAGGGACTGGTAGAGCGCGTTAAGGGCTGCCGTGCCCTCTCTTACGCACTCATCTGCCTCGTAGGTTTGGCTACCGTAGCCGGCGTACAGCTCAAGAATGGTTTCCTCTCTGTAGCTGTAGAAGGCAAAGAGGTGCCCATGCAGACCATCGGCGAGGCTCTTCTCGGTTCAGAAAAGTATCAGTATGTATTGCCCTTCGAGTTCATCTCAGTATTCCTGTTGGCATGTATCATTGGCGCAATCGTTGTAGCACGTAAAGAAAAGGAGGACAAGTAAATTATGGTACCAGTAGAATGTTATTTCGTGCTTAGCGCACTTCTGTTCTTCATCGGCGTATACGGCTTCGTAACACGCCGCAACCTGATAGCCATGCTCGTCTCTATAGAGCTCGTGCTCAACGCAGTAGACCTGAACTTCGCGGCTTTCAACCGCCTGCTCTTCCCCGGCGAGTTCGAGGGCTTCTTCATGACCCTCTTCTCAATCGGCGTGAGCGCAGCAGAGAGCGCCGTAGCTATCGCGATTATTATTAACGTTTACCGCAATTTCCACAGCGATCAGGTGAACAGTATTGAAAACATGAAATATTAATTAGATTATGGATTTTACATATTCAATATGGATTCTTCTGTTGCCGCTGATCAGCTTCCTGGTTATCGGTCTGCCAGAATTCGTGAATAAGAAGTATTCCTGGTCGCATAAGACAGCCGGACTGATTGGCACCTGCTCTCTGGGCTTGGTGGCAGCACTCAGCTACTACACTGCGTTCCAGTATTTCACAGCCGACCGTCTTGCCGACGGCACCTTCGCAACCTTCGTGCCTTACAACTTCACATGGTTGCCGTTGGGCCATCTGCACTTCGACCTCGGTGTGCTGCTCGACCCGATTTCGGTGATGATGCTCATCGTCATCTCTACGGTCAGCCTTATGGTGCACATCTACTCGTTCGGCTACATGCACGGCGAGAAGGGCTTCCAGCGCTACTACGCTTTCCTTTCTCTCTTCACGATGTCAATGCTCGGACTCGTGCTTGCTACCAACATCTTCCAGATGTATATGTTCTGGGAGCTCGTGGGTGTAAGCTCTTACCTCCTCATTGGCTTCTACTACACTCTGCACGCAGCCGTTCACGCTTCTAAGAAGGCGTTCATCGTGACACGCTTCGCCGATATGTTCTTCCTCATCGGTATCCTCATCTTCGGTTACTACACAGGAAGCTACAACTTCTCGTTTGCTGGTCATGTAGAGTATCTCAACGGTGCTGCTGCATTTACAACTGCTGACAGCGCACGCGCTCTTGCTGCAGGCGGCATGATTCTGCCTACAGCCCTCGTGCTTATGTTCATCGGTGGTGCAGGTAAGTCGGCAATGTTCCCGTTGCACATCTGGTTGCCGGACGCAATGGAAGGTCCGACACCGGTATCTGCACTTATCCACGCCGCTACCATGGTTGTTGCAGGTGTGTTCCAGATTGCACGTCTCTTCCCGGTATGGATTGAGTACGCTCCGCAGGCTCTTGAGGTTGTCGTTATCGTAGGCGCTTTCACAGCCTTCTACGCAGCAGCCGTTGCTTGCGCACAGAGCGACATCAAGCGTGTGCTTGCCTTCTCTACAATCTCTCAGATTGCGTTCATGATGGTAGCGCTCGGCGTATGTCTGCCGGGTCACCACGGTGCGGCTCTCGACAACCACGCACAGCTTGGCTACATGGCTTCTATGTTCCACCTGTTCACACACGCCATGTTCAAGGCTTGTCTGTTCCTCGGAGCAGGTTGCATCATCCACGCTGTTCACTCTAACGAGATGTCTGCAATGGGCGGTCTGCGCAAGTACATGCCTATCACACACATCACATTCCTCATCTCTTGCCTCGCTATCGCAGGTATCCCGTTCTTCTCGGGCTTCAGCTCTAAGGACGAGATCATCACTGCTTGCTTCGAGTACTCACCGCTCTGCGGCTGGTGGATGACAGGCGTTGCCGCTATGACAGCGTTCTACATGTTCCGCCTCTACTACGGCATCTTCTGGGGTACAGAGAACAAGGAGCTGCACGCTCACCACACACCGCACGAGGCTCCGGCTACAATGACCTTCCCTCTCGTGTTCCTGAGCATCGTCACCGTAGGCGTTGGTGTTGTCACCACACTCGGCGGCTTCTGCGACTGGAGCTGGGCAAGCTTCGGCTCTATCGTGAGCGCAGCAGGCACAGCCTACACCGTTCACTTCGACCCGCAGGTGGCTGCTACATCTACAGTGATCGCTATCCTCTCTATCGCTCTTGCCACATATATCTATAAGGGTGAGAAGCAGCCTATCGCCGACAAGCTGTACGCTACATTCCCGCGTCTGCATCGTTGGGCTTACAAGCGCTTCTACATGGACGAGGTTTACCAGTTTGTTACTCACAAGATTCTGTTCCGCTACGTCAGCCGTCCGGTACAGTGGATCGACGAGAAGATCATCAACGGTCTTATCGACTTCACTGCTTGGGGTGCTAACGAGGCAGGTGAGACCATCCGCCCATGGCAGAGCGGCGACGTTCGCCAGTATGCCGTTTGGTTCATCACAGGTACGGTAGCTTTAACATTATTATTACTTTGCTTATAATTAGAATATGAATATATTAAGTTTATTCGTAGTAATCCCTGCGTTGATGCTGCTCGGTCTGTGGATCGCACGCAACGTCAATCAGGTGCGTGGTGTGATGGTTGCCGGTTCATCTTGCCTCTTGGCAATGAGCGTATGGCTCACGCTCCACTTCATCAGCGAGCGCGCTGGCGGCAACACCGAGGAGATGATTCTCCATGCCTCTACTGCGTGGTTCCCGGCTTTGCACATCAACTATGAGGTTGGTGTAGACGGTATCTCTGTTGTGATGTTGCTGCTTTCGAGCATCATCGTCTTCACCGGTACATTCGCTTCATGGAAGCTCAAGCCCCTCACCAAGGAGTTCTTCATGTGGTTCACTCTTCTCTCGACAGGTGTTTACGGTTTCTTCATCTCGATCGACCTCTTCACCATGTTCATGTTCTACGAGGTGGCACTCATCCCGATGTACCTTCTCATTGGTTTCTGGGGTTCGGGTCGCAAGGAGTATGCAGCCATGAAGCTTACGCTGATGCTTATGGGCGGTTCTGCGCTCATCATCCTGGGCTTGGTAGGCATCTACTTCTTCAACGGTGCTTCTACGATGAGCATCCTTGAGATTGCGCACAACAACCACATCCCGGCAGCCATTCAGAACGTGCTGTTCCCGTTCGTGTTCATCGGTTTCGGCGTGCTTGGCGCGTTGTTCCCGTTCCACACATGGTCTCCTATCGGTCACGGTTGCGCCCCGACATCAGTGTCTATGCTCCACGCAGGTGTGCTCATGAAGCTCGGCGGCTACGGCTGCTTCCGCATCGCAATGTTCCTCCTGCCGCAGGCAGCTAACGACTTGGCTTGGATATTCCTTATCCTCACAACCATCTCTGTCGTTTACGGTGCGTTCTCGGCTTGCGTACAGACCGACTTGAAGTTCATCAACGCTTACTCTTCAGTGTCTCACTGTGGTCTGGTGCTCTTCGCACTCTTGATGATGACCAAGGTGAGCTGCACGGGTGCTATCCTCCAGATGCTCTCTCACGGTTTGATGACAGCCCTCTTCTTCGCCCTCATCGGTATGATCTACGGTCGTACACACACACGTGACATCCGTGAGCTTGGCGGTTTGATGAAGATTATGCCGTTCCTCTCTGTAGGCTACGTGATTGCAGGTTTGGCTAACCTCGGTTTGCCGGGCTTCTCAGGCTTCATCGCCGAGATGACTATCTTCAACGGTTCGTTCGAGAATGCCGACACATTCCACCGTTGCTGCACCATCATCGCTATCACCTCAATCGTTGTGACCGCTGTGTACATCCTCCGTACCGTGGGCTTCATCCTCTTCGAGAAGGTGAAGAACCCGCACTTCGAGGAGCTCACCGACGCTACATGGGACGAGCGCTTCGCTGTATGCTGCCTCATCTTCTGCGTTGCAGGTCTGGGTTCGTTCCCGATCTGGGCAAGCCATGTTATCAGCGATGCCGTAGTACCAATCCTCAGCGTAATTCCAACACTTTAATAACAGTTCAGCAGTAAAAAATGGATTATAGTCAGTTTTTTAATATGATACCCGAGGCTGGCCTCATGGCAGCCCTCGTGATAGTATTCCTCGCCGACCTCATCCTGAAGGGCGAGAAGAAACATACTACCTTGAGCCTGCTGACAGGTCTGCTGTTGGTAGCTCAGATTGCAGTCTGCTTCACCGCAGAGCCTGCAGAGGCTTTCGCCGGACTCTACACCGCTACCGCAGCAGCGCAGGTGATGAAGGTTATCCTTACAGCCGGTGCGTTCATCGTAGTGGTTATGGCACAGTCGTGGCTCGAGCAGAAGGACGTGCAGAACAAGGAGGGCGAGTTCTATGAGCTCATCATCTCTACCTTGCTCGGTATGTACATGATGATTTCGTCTGGCCACTTCCTCATGTTCTTCCTCGGCTTGGAGATGGCATCAGTGCCTATGGCATGCCTCGTTGCCTTCGACAAGTTCAAGAAGGAGTCGGCAGAGGGCGCAGCCAAGTTCGTGCTCACCGCTACGTTCTCAAGCGGCGTGATGCTCTACGGCATCTCGTTCATCTACGGAGCTTGCGGCACACTCTACTTCGACGACGTAATGGCGCATATCACAGCAACACCGCTCACCATCATGGGTCTCGTGTTCTTCTTCAGCGGCCTCGGCTTCAAGATTTCGCTCGTGCCGTTCCACTTCTGGACAGCCGACACATACCAGGGTGCTCCTACAGCCGTTACAGGCTATCTGAGCGTAGTGTCTAAGGGCGCAGCAGCGTTCGCCTTGATGACAATCCTCACCAAGGTGTTCGCACCGATGGTAGAGTACTGGGAGATGCTGATGTACATCGTCATCGTCCTCACCATCACCATCGCCAACCTCTTCGCACTCCGCCAGACAGAGCTCAAGCGATTCATGGCGTTCAGCTCTATCTCGCAGGCAGGCTACATCATGCTTGCAGCGGTAGGCAACGGCGCAATGGGTCTGCCGGCGCTGATGTACTACGTGCTCATCTACGTAGCAGCCAACATGGCAGTGTTCACCATCATCAACGTTGTGGAGACACGCGGCAAGGGCAACACCGAGATGTCTGTATTCGACGGCTTCTACACCACCAACCCGAAGCTCTCGTTCCTCATGACACTCGCTCTGTTCTCGCTCGCAGGCATCCCGCCGTTCGCAGGTATGTTCTGCAAGTTCTTCGTGTTCATGGCAGCAGCCGAGCAGGGCTCTAACATCGCATACGCAGTAGTGTTCCTCGCATTGATCAACACCGTACCGTCACTCTACTACTATCTGAAGATTGTAAAGTGCATGTACATCAACAAGACCGATGCTCCGCTCGCTCCGTTCAAGAGCGACTGCGCTACACGCACAGCACTCGCCCTCTGCACCGCAGGCGTACTCCTCTTCGGCGTATGCAGCTGCGTCTACGGATGGCTCGTAGCGGCTACAGCTATGTAGAATGTTGAATTTTGAGTTTTGAATTTTGCGCTCGGCTTTGCCGCTTGCCAAAGCAAGAATTGTCGGCTACGCCGATTATGAGTTGTTCAATTTTGAATTGAGATTCTTAGGATTCAAGGCTCGGAATTATATAAATGACAATAATAAGAATGGTTGGCAATTCGCACCAAGCGAGTTGTCAACCATTTTTTTTGAAAAGGTTTTGTCGTTTGGATTTAATGTTGTAGATTTGTGGTGAGATAATTATTCTGAGTAACCACTCAAGTTTTTGAAATATATGGATTTGACACATAATATAATAGAATATGTGAACTGCTGTGTCGGAGCTTTTGCTAATCGCTTCAAATTGACATTAGCGCAGTCGTATGCCTACCTGCGTAGGTTTAAAGGTATAGATTTCCTTATTGATTGTTATGCTGCAGAGCATACTCTTTCTATAGAGGATGCTGTGGAGGATATAATGTTGT
>ERZ857629.2028-NODE-2028-length-20075-cov-28.861439_pt1 | contig 20075 bp, 17 predicted proteins | sample MGYA00519700_ERZ857629 | MGnify/ENA primary metagenome ERZ857629 (study PRJEB31778, sample SAMEA3449351) | human gut metagenome | biome: human gut; feature: human-associated habitat; material: faeces | place: United Kingdom | collected 2010/2012 ...
CACCGTCATCGTCAATAAACTTCCATTGGTGTCCTTCTCTGCCAGAAACGGCTCCGACGAATTCGTTTACCTCACGTTCCTTTCCTTGGGTACTTTTGCCAGTTTTAGCAGTATTGCCATTCTCCTTCTTGCTTACTCGTGCAGTCTTCTTGCTTGTAGTAGTTGTAGAAGCCGGATGTTCCAAAGAAGCCTTCACTATTTCCAACTTTCCCGATAGGATTTCTTGCACTCGCTGGTTCTTGATAACTTCTGCCTTCTGCAAGGTCTCGGCATTGACAGCCTTAGCCTTGTCATCGTCCTCAGGAAGCAGATAAAGCTTCAAGAACTCATACGACCTCTTTCCACTTTTGTAAGTGTCGAGATAAATCGACTTTGTGCCATTCGCCAAATCCTTGTAGCGTATGCGCACAGGTTCATTGTTACTTCTCATGTTACTTTGTTATTTATTCTACTTATTGTCATTTTGCGAGATTTGTTACTCACGGTGCAAAGATACGAAAAATAATCGGATTTGTTACCCAAAACAAGAACCAATTACGAACCATTAACTATGATAAATAATAAAATAAAATGGTAAAGTAACAAACAAATAACAAAATACATACTTTGTTAAACATCTGCTATATGCTGTATATATTGGTATTTACGCGCGTTTTCTTATCATTTTGATTGTTGCATGATATTTGACGTTGTATTGGCGTTGCTCGTTTCGACAGACAGGGCAATGCGAGAGCCTAGATAAGTGGAACGAGCGAAGTCTGGCTCCACGTTTTTTGTTTTGTATGATGAATTCAATAATGTTAACTACCAATTTGGAGTCGTTGGCTAAATTTGTAAGTTAAAAATGAAAGTAGTTAGTATTTTGTGTGTCTTACTCTGGGCAATATGTGTAACTCCTTCTTTTGCTCAGATTTCAAAGGAACAGGTTAAGGAACGAAAGTTAATGAAAAACTCTTCTCGTTCCGAATTGATGCAGAAAGCAACAAAGGTTGCTCGTAAAGAAGCAAAAAAAATGGGTAAAGAGGGATGGTTGATTGCTCCTGGAGCACTTCCCATAGAGAAACAATTAGATAAAGCTTATATGATGTCATATGAATATGATGACAATATGTTTCCCAAGTATATTATGGGAGAAGCAATGAGCATTGGTGAGAACTATGATGCTGCAAAAATGCAAGCCTTGGAATTAGCAAAGCAAAACCTTGCAGGACAAATTCAAACGGAAGTTACAGCGTTAATAGAGAATACAGTGGCAAATAAGCAGTTGTCACAAGAGCAGGCTGCTTCTGTTACTCAAAGTGTTATGGCAAGCAAAAATCTAATATCCCAAAGCATTGGTAGAACCATTTCTGTTATGGAAGTTTATCGTACATTGTCCAATAAAAACAAGGAAGTTCTTGTTCGTATAGCTTTTAACAGTCAGATGGCTAAAGAGGCAGCCAAAAAAGCTGTGCGTGAGGATTTGGAAAAGAAAGGTGAAAAGCTACATGAAGATTTAGATAAAGCTTTAGGTTGGTAATGAGGTTTCGTTTGATATTCATAGTGATGCTATCCATGCACTTTGCTAGTTTGCTATCTCAGAGGATAGAGCGGGTGCATGGAGAATATACTTACCATGTGCCAGAGAATGTTGCTTTGGAAGAAGGTCGTCGTATAGCTCTTGAACGTGCCAAGATTCAAGCCTTGGCTGATGCTTTTGGAACAACGGTCTCTCAGAATAATTCAACTTATGTAAAAAATATAAATGGGAAGTCTTCTGTTGATTTTATCTCACTTGGCGGTAGTGAAGTTAAAGGGGAATGGATAGAAACTATAGGAGAGCCTACATATAAAATTTATTATGAGAGGAATATGCTAGTAGTGGAAGTATATGTAAATGGAAAAGCACGTGAAAAGAATGGTGCTGGAGTTGAATTCGATGCTAAAGTTCTGCGAAATGGAACAGACTTGAAGTTTGAAAGTCTTGATTTCCAAAATGGTGATGATTTATATCTATATTTTAAATCACCCGTAGATGGTTATCTTGTGGTATATCTTTTAGATGAATATTCGGAACAGGCATATTGCCTTTTGCCTTATAAAGACTCTAATGGACAAGCATATAAAATTCGTCACGATGTTCCTTATGTGTTTTTTTCACAAAAAACAGCAACGGTTAATCAAAGCGAGGTTGATGAATATACGATTACATGTAGTCGCGCTTTTGAACAGAATACTGTTTGTGTCATTTTTTCGCCAAATGTTTTTGCAAAAATGGGCTTAGAAAATTGTGATAGTTATATGTCCAATCAGGTGTCATTGAAAGACTTTCGAAAATGGTTGATAAAATCTTGCAAAAAAGATTTAGAAATGCAAAAGAAAAATATAACTCTTAAAATTAAAAAATAATGAAAATATCGGAAATGGTAATGAATCAGAAACAATTCCTATATGTTTTAGCGAAGCTGATAGAAGGAACTGAAGCATATCTTTCGTGTAGGAATCTATTGCTTAGTGGTATAAAACTTATCGGTAATGATGATTTGATGCATGGCTTATACGATTTAAGAAAGGCATTAGAAATGCTGCTTAAAAAAAAGTTGCATAACAAGTTGCCTATAGAAAGACAATCTTCAAAACGAGTTGTACAACTGATAGAAGAAAATGGTTGGGGTAAAGTTGACCAAACATTATGGCCATATTTGAAGTATATTTTTCAGAAATATCAAAATGCGTATGTAAAGCATGATGATGGTACAAGAATCACGGAACAAGACGCTGATTTGTGTGTGAAACAAGCATTACTATTAATGATGTATATAGTGAGTAAAAAAGAAAATGTATAATAATTCAAGGAGGGGTTATGATGAAAATGAATAATCGAGAAGAAATTTATAGCTATTTAAAGCAATATGATAGAGAATATAGCTTGGCTAAAAACAGTGAAGAAAGAGATAGAATAGAAAATAATGTTCGTAACTTTGCTGAAGGCATAGATGATGAGATTTATTTGGAGTTGAATAATAATGCTGCAAGTGGCCTGTTTGCTCCAGGTTTCTTTGAAAGCGATATGGATAAGTCTCTCAGACAGCTGCAAAATGTAAAGTTATAGTATTGGCTATTAGATAGAGTGATTATGGAGATGATTGGGATTGTAAAAAGACAAGCTGTGATAGTACTTTTGTTTATTTGCTTCTTTCCAACTATGGCTGTTGCGCAGGTTGATCAATTTAAATTGAAACAAGTCTTGCAAGATGCAAATGCTGGAGATATATCAGCTTGTGCCTATTTGGGAAAAATGTATTATGATGGAATCGGTGTAGCGCAAAATTATAATGAGGCGTTTAAGTGGTATCAAAAGGCTGCTGATAATGGGGTCACTGGTGCTTATACTTGGTTGGGAGTTATGTATTATAACGGACAGGGTGTAGCTCAAAATTATGAAAAGGCATTTCTGTGGACTAAAAAAGCCGCCGAAAATGGGGCTGCTGATGCTTATGTTGGGTTGGGAGTTATGTATTGTAAAGGACAGGGCGTAGCTCAAAATTATGGCGAGGCTTTTCAGTGGTTTCAAAAGGCTGTAGATAATGGAGATGCTGTTGCTTATGGTTGGTTAGTAAGTATGTATTATAACGGACAAGGTGTATCTCAAAATTATGGTGAGGCATTTAAATGGACTAAAAAAGCCGCAGAAAAAGGAATTGCTGCTGCTTATGCTGGGTTGGGAGGTATGTATTATAAAGGACAAGGCGTAGCGCAAAATTACAATGAGGCATTTAAGTGGACTAAAAAAGCCGCCGAAAATGGGGCTGCTGATGCTTATGTTGGGTTGGGAGTTATGTATTGTAATGGACAGGGCGTAGCTCAAAATTATAATGAGGCATTTAAGTGGTTTCAAAAGGCTGCTGATAATGGGGTTGCTGGTGCTTTTGCCTATTTGGGAGAAATGTATTATGCAGGAGACGGCGTAGCTCAAAATTATAATGAGGCGTTTAAGTGGTTTCAAAAGGCTGCTGATAATGGGATAACAACTGGCATCTATTATTTCTTAGCAGACATGTTTTATACAGGAAAAGCAGGTATAACGGACTATTCGCAGGCTAAAAAATATGCAGAGTTGGCGATTAAAAATGACACTCTGGATATTGTCGGGCATCGTATATTGGCAAAGTTGTATATGTATGGTTATGCCGTGGAGAAAAATATAGACAAGGCAGAAGCATTAATAGAACAGGCTCTTGCTCATTGTAAAAAGAATGGTATTTCGGACTATCCTTGTAATACAATGGATGTTAAAGGAGAATTGTTTTGGGTGATGGGGGATAAAGTAAAAGCAAAAGAAATCTATGATTCAATAAATAAGAATGCGCCTGATTTTTATGCAAAAATCGGAGAAACAGAGCTGTCTAAGTATATGAAAGCCTATAAGGAGGTTGACGTTGATGATGATATTCCAATTGTGGTCAAGAAAAATGAAAAAGTTTTTGCGGTAGTTATAGCTAATGAAAAATATCAAATGGAAAAGGCTGTACAGTATGCAAAGAATGATGGACGTGTATTTGCTGAGTATTGCCGAAAGACATTGGGATTGCCTGAGAAAAACATTCATTATGTGACTGATGCAACATTGAATAATCTCAAATATGAACTTAAATGGCTTCAAAATGTGATGAAAGTTTATCGAGGAGAAGCAAAGGTGATTTTCTATTATGCTGGGCATGGTATTCCTGATGAACAGAATAAAAATGGGTATTTGTTACCAATAGATGGTTATGGTTCAGATGTAACAACAGGTTATGCCTTGGATGACTTGTTTAAAACATTAGGAAACATGCCTTCCAAGTCTGTAACTATATTTTTGGATGCATGTTTTAGTGGAGCAAAACGAGATGGAGATATGTTAGCATCAACACGTGGCGTTGCCATCAAAGTCAAGCAAAATGCTCCTCAAGGGAACATGGTCGTTTTTTCTGCAGCGCAGGGAGATGAAACAGCATATCCTTATAATGAGTTCGAACATGGTTTGTTTACTTATTATCTATTGAAGAAATTGCAAGAGACAAAGGGAGATGTGACGTTAGGCGAACTTGGCGATTATATTAAAACGAAAGTTGAGCAGCAATCTATAGTAGTGAATGGTAAGTTACAATCTCCTTCTATCATGTCGGCACCTGTAATTGGTAATGACTGGAAAACTTGGAAACTTAATAAATAAGATGGTGATGGCAAGATTCAAAAGTTTTTTATTGATCAGTTTGTTGTTTGGACTTTCGATGTTTACATCTTCTGCTCAAACGGATGACTTCTATGCTCAATACGAGAAATTCAGTAAACATGCTAAGGCAGAGTATGAGGATTACCGTGCTCAATGTAATGCAGAATATGTTAAGTTTTTAGAAAGGGCTTGGAAAGAGTATAAGGTACTTCCGTCTATTCCACGTCCTAAAGATGAGGTCGTGCCTCCAACAATAATGCCCCGACAAGATAAGAATAAAAAACAGGCAAAAGAAATCCCGATAGAAAATGTCGTTTCGCCGATATTGTCTTTGCCACAACCAAAACCAATTTCTCCAATTTATGAGAATGACAAGGTTGAAGAAAAAAACTTTTCATTCTCTTATATGGGAACGACTTGCGAAGTACGTTTACCTAAAGATTTGAATATACGAATGAGTGGTTGTGAAAGTTGTATGATTGCTACTATCTGGAAGCAATTGGCGACAAAAGCAATGGATAATACGATTCGTGACTTTTTAGCTCTGCGATTAAAAATGCAATTATGTGATTGGGCATATTTGAATTTAATTGATACATTTGCGCAAGCATTTTGTGGTCATGGGAACGAAGCCGTTATAATGGCAGCTTTTATTTATAGTCAAAGTGGTTACAAAATGCGATTAGGGCGAGATTGTGAGAAACTTTATCTACTTTATGGCAGTAAATATGGAATTTATGAAAAAGGGTATATTGTCATTGAAGGTATCAATTACTATCCTCTTGATGATAAGGTTGAAAGGATGGAGATTTCAGATTTCTCTTTCCCGCAAGAGCAATCTATGTCTTTGTATATAGAGAATGCTCAAAAATTTACAATTAGACCATCTGCCAAAAGGAAACTTGCGTCTGAACAGTATCACGACGTGACCATAGACAGTCAAGTAAACTTGAATTTGATACAGTTCTATAATACCTATCCTTCTTCTGAAGTGAATGGAAATTTTATGACCCGTTGGAAAATGTATGCAGATACGCCTATGGATGAAAGCGTGAGTCAAATGTTATATCCAGATATAAAAAATAAAATAGAAGGGCTTTCGGATGTACAAGCCGTAAATCAAATTCTGAATTGGGTTCAAACTGCTTTCCAATATGAATATGATGATAAGGTATGGGGACATGATCGTGCTTTTTTTGCAGAAGAGACGTTATATTATCCTTATTGTGATTGTGAGGATAGAGCTATTCTTTTTACTCGTTTAGTGCGTGATTTGTTGGGCTTGAAGTGTATCTTGGTCTATTACCCGGGACATCTTGCTTCTGCCGTTTGCCTTAAACAACAGGTAAATGGAGATTACATCTCTTTGGATGGTGATGTATATACGATTTGTGACCCTACCTATATAGGAGCTCCTGTAGGGATTACTATGCCAGAAATGGATAACCGATCTGCAAAGGTGATAAAGTTATTGTGACAAAAGGGTGGGGTGGCAAAGCAAGCTGTGTAATACTGTAACAGTTTGTTTTCCGCCCTTTTCTTGTCGAAAAATCGTAGGTTGCGAAGTATCTTTTCACAGTCATGTCCCTTAGCTATGGCAGAGCATATTCAAACAAGCCTCTTTTGAGGTTGGTTTAAGCCTTACGTAACGTTTATTTCAGGCTTAAACCAACTCCAAAAGAGGCTTGTTTCAATTGGTAGGGAGATGCTTTTGAGGGGCAAAAGAGCCCTACTTCCGATGAAGGAGCTTCTCGATGATGTGGCAGTTGAGCTGCTTGCCGATGAACTGCATGTAGTAGTGCGTGATGCTGTCGGGCTGGATGTCGCGGCGGCGCTCCATGTTGCGAAGCTTGCTCAGCTGTGTGGAGGGATGGTTCGGGGGCTTCGTGCCGATATGGGTGAAGAAGTCATGGTACAGGCGGGTGAGCGGGATGTCGCGCTGCCATTCGTCTACCGGACGGTCCTGATTGGCATTATACACCAGTTCTATCAGCCAGCGCTGAGGACAGCGCCAGGTATACTGCGCAGGACTCTGACTCATCAGCCAGTGATAATCTTCCACCAGCTGCTGGTGGGCCTGCAGTTTCAGATTGCGATATTCTTCGTTCGTCATAATTCCAAGAGATTTTACGGAACTTTCGCATATCAGGAAGTTAAGGAGTAAAGGAAGTTAAGGAGTTAAGACGTATGTCTTGCAGCTTAAAAACTACGCCCAAAAGACTGTTGTCTTAACTCCTCAGCGACCGTAGGGAGCGATAACTCCTTTAACTCCTTTAACTCCTGAACTTGCGAAACTAGAATGTTTTAAAAGATTCCTATACCGCCCACGGCTCCACATCCTTCGGCAGTATCTTGCGCTGAAGGCGCTCGGCGATGCAGTCTTCCTCCGAATCGCGCTCGTCATATCTGCCGCATGGCTGGCGAACATACAATACCTTGCCCGGCTGGCAGAACTCCTGATCTCTCACCTTCAGCATTTCTACGATGGTATACGACTTGCCCTCTTCCGGCTTGTTCATGCGCCTTACCGTGAACAGGAAATCGGCGAGGTTGGCCCACTGGGCACTGCCCGCAATGGAATAGATGTCGAGCGGAGGAAACGACTCATGACCGTCCTTGTACTGGATTCTCGGATGAGCCACCACTATCGTCCATACCCGTCGGGCACGACTCCATGCCTGCAGCTTCGTCAGCATCAGCCTCACCTTCTCCGTCTCCGTGGCTCGGCTGCCGCCCTCCGTCATGTCGATGAATACGTAGGGGTCTATCACCAGGAAGTCGAGGCCGTGCTTGCGCATGTCGCGCTCAGCCATCGCTATGATGTAGTCGCTGTCGGGCAGGCGCGTCTTCGTGTCGAAATCCACCATGTGCTGCGTCAGGTAGCTGATAACCTTGCTGTTCACCTCCCTGGCATCTCTCTCCTCCATCGTCTGGTCCATGCTGGCGGTGTCTTCCACTCCCAGTGCCACCCTCGCTATCTCCCTGACGTGCTTCGCCTTGACAGGTTTTTCGAAGGAGAAGAACGCCACGCGCTTCTGGCGCTGGAACATCAGATGAGCCATCATGCAGTTCAGGAAATCAGTCTTTCCGGAGTTCGGGATGCCCGTCAGGATGATGAGTCCGCCGTCGGAGGTAGGGTGGAAGATGCGGTCGGTGAGCATGCCCATGCCCACGTCATATCCCTTGTCGTAGTTGCCCATCATCACCTCCAGGATGTCGGGTTCGTGCTGGTGCAGGTCGTAGATGTCCTGCGCCGCCACGTCTTCCGCCTCCTGTATGATTCGCCTCACCTCGTTGGCTCCGAAGTCGGCATAAACGTCGCTGATGTCCTTGCGGTTGCCGGAGAGATGCACCACCTTGGCGCGTGCGGTATAGGCGTTGAGCAGCGCCTTCACCATGCCTCTGCCGGGGCGGTCGGTATCTCCGCAGATGATGATTTCCTCCACCTGGGTTATCCATTCCTCGAAGGCCTCGTGGCTCTCGTCGATGTTGGTCTGGGCGCCGTTGGCGATGCTCAGCACGTAGGGGAATCCGCAGCTCATCAGCGTCAGTCGGTCCTTCTCGCCCTCGGTGATGATGAGCTGGCTTACGGGTTCGGCATCGGGACGGATGGGGTTGATGCTGTCGATGCCGTAGGGGGCGCAGGGCTTGGTGGGCGACTCCTGTGCGAAGTCCTTGGACCATTCTCCGGTGATGGGGTTGAGGACGACGGAGCGGAATTTCACGTTGATAATTTTGCCGTCCAGATAGTTGCAGTAGGCGATGGCTGGGACGAGGGTGATGCCGTGAGGGTCTTCGCTCTTCTCGTCGTCGGCTTTCTTGTGCATGTAGGCGCACATCACTCCCGCTTTCTTCACCGTTTCGGGGTCCAGTTTCATCGCCATGATGTAGCTCTTCACCTGGTTCTGCAGGGCTTCAATTTCCTTGGGCTGGAGCAGGGGGCGTGCCTTGGGACAGGTGATGGCGAGCTGGGGCGAGTGGAAATGCTCCAGGAACTGCTGGCGTTCCTCGTCGCTTTCCAGGGGGAAGATGGGGTAGAGCCAGGAGCGCACCTCCTCGTTGATTTCCTTGTAGTCGCTGGATACCATGGGCACGTAGTTCTTGTCCTTCTGCTGGTTGGCTTTCTGCTTGCTGGCTCTGGCGTAGTAGGCTCCGTCGATGCGTGAGGATTCCTGGTGGTTGAGGGCTTTCATCTCCTCGAGCATGCCGCTGCAGTTGCATCTCCAGCAGTGGAAGTATCCGTTGCTTCTTTTCACGAAGCAGCGGCGGCTGCTGCATTTGGGGCAGGTAACCTGGACGTCGAGTCCGCCCTTGGTGATGAGCTGGATGGCGTCGGTGGTGATGGCCTGCAGGTTTTTCAGGGTTACGGGTTGCTCTTCGGGATTGCCGGAGTTCTCGTTTGTGGCGTCGATGTCATCGGAAGCATTTTGGGCGATTCCGTTGTGCTGCTGTTCGTACTCGAGATAGAGTTTTCTTTTTTCATCAGGAATCTTTTCCTTGATTTCGGGGAAGTCGGTAGCGTAATATCGTGGCTTCTCATTTTGACAGTCTTCTTGTTTCATAGGTTGATATTGAATTTGCGTTTAATGATTGTTGTTTTTAGGCACGGATTACACGGATTTTTTTCTGTGATTATAGTCGCTTTACTTACATTAGCGTCATAAATCCGTGCAATCCGTGCCTTATCTATGTCCTGGGCTACTGGTTCCACTTCTTGGCAAACTTGTTCCATGCTGCGGAATCCGAAGGTCTTGGCGGTGCCTCATTCGGTATTCGGATCTGCTTGATGGTTCCGTCTTTGTTCCTGACGTCGTAGAATCTCTGTTCCGTTTCCTTGTCCTGGTATTCGTAGGCGGAGACAGGTCGGTTCTGTCGAATCATCTCGGCAGCGTGCTGCATCAGGTAGAGTCGGGTATCGCTGACGGCAGCCGAAATCTTCTTCTGCATGAAATCTTTTTGGATGAGATTCTTGATCCAGATACTTCGCCATTCCAGCTTTAGAATCTTCAGCATCGTAACGCTGTGCTCCTGCAAATAAGGGTAGAGGTAGGCGTTGAAGAATCGTGTAGTAGCCATCGTTACCGGGCATGCTGCCTTCATGTCGACGAAGAGCTCCGGCATCAATTTCAACGTCTGTTCATTGATTGGTGCTACAATGGTGGCGTATGCGTCCGGATTGGTTCCGATATATGTGAGAAGTTCCTTGGCTGCGGCATCAATAACCTTCTTCTGTTCGGCTGAATACGAATCGTACTGATTCGCTTTTTGAGCAAAACGGTTTCCGATTATATTATTATTTTTCTTTTTTATATTTTTCTTTAAATATATATTATTATTATATAATCCGACGCCGTTTTGCATGTTTTCGTTCGAATTTTCGTCCGAAATCTGCTCGTTTTCCACCTCATTTTCCTTCGCCACATGCCAGATAGGAGAGTAGAAAGCCATAAGATTCTGCTCGGTATGATAGCACCTTTTGTTCTTCCAGATGAAGCCGAATCCCGTACTTTTCAGTATAGCCTCGATAAAGCTGTGACGGCTATGGAAGTTCATTCCCTTAGCTATCTGACCGAACATGTTTCGGTCGTATACTTTGTCGAGATTCATCCACGCCGGTTCCCCGAAGTAGAGCAGCAGGATCTTGCGGATATTGGAATCCGTAAGTCCATTCGTATGCCATGTTGCCATCAATCTGCGAACCAGTTTGATGTCAACTGTAGTAGTGAGCGGCTTGATCGTGAAGTCGTTCCCGGCACAGTATCCCGTGCCTCCGGAATTGTCATTCGTTTGTGTTGTCATCATAATTCAATTTATTTATTGTTTGAAATTTTCTTGTTTGTTATTTAGGGATTTCAGATATCGGGCAATCTTGTCGAGATCTTTTCCCTGTTCCTTCAGTCCGAAAGCCAGCTGCATATCCTTGCCATAGTGTTTAATGAATTTCTGTTTCAGTTCCTCTTCTTTCTTCTTTACCAGTTCCGCGATAGCTTCTTCTTCGGCTTTAGATTTTGGTAGAGGAAGTCTATAGGTTATATGATTCCTAACGATTTTCCCCCATTCTATAGCTAAGCCAATGGATAAGCGGAGGTTAGATGAATCAATTAAACTTGAATCTCTGTTCTTTACAACGCGGTTGAAGAAATTATCACCCAAATGAACCTTCTTACTGAAGTCGGTTGGATTGATTCCTCTGTCACCGTAGTGGAAGAACTGCTGCAGGAAGTCTAAGGCTGCATTGTCGTGGCGCAATCTCATTTCATCAATGCATTTCTGGCATTCTTTTTTCCCCTCCGGTGTCAACTCATTTTCTTCTGTTAATTTGTTATTTTTCTTCATATTGTTGCTGTTTAGTTTGTTATTAAATTTACAACTGCTAAATTACGAAGAAAGGATTGAATATGCAAATTTAGTTCACCAACTAGCTTGGTGAACCTTTAACTTACAATAACACAATTTGCAGGGTTTATACGGAATATATGCATCCCCTTTGTTCTAAGGAGTATTTTTTTCTTCTCCATCAGGCTTCCGCAGAATGTTTTTTGAAATGAATAATATGCGAGATTTAACATAAATAATTTGGTGGTTTCGGATAAATGGTTTATCTTTGCAGATGAGGTAGGTTGAAATAAGGAGGTTGCTATGCTTGTTGTTTCTGCAAAATATGTGACGCCATTAAAGGTTGAATTGCACTTTAGTGATGGTACCGTTAAGACAATAGATGTTGGTGCTTTTTCCCGTTAGGCGTTTCGACGGATTTGCAATCCGTCGTTAAAAAATGTCCTAACCCCTTTGTGTTCTGGGGATTTGCAATCCCCGGTAATCGGTTCTGGCTCATTTGTTATTGGGGGATTACAAATCCCCCGTTTTCATAGGTCGAACCTTTTTTACGGCGGATTTCAAATCCGCAGGGACGGGTACAGCTTGTTGATGGTAAGGGTGCTTTTTCCCGTTAGGCGTTTCGACGGATTTGCAATCCGTCGTTAAAAAATGTCCTAACCCCTTTGTGTTCTGGGGATTTGCAATCCCCGGTAATCGGTTCTGGCTCATTTGTTATAGTGGGATTACAAATCCCCCGTTTTCATAGGTTGAACCTTTTTTACGGCGGATTTCAATCCGCCGGGACGGGTATGACTCATCCTAATTTATGGAAATTTTAAAATCATCAAAAATATGACTGCAAAGAATACTACAACCAAAAACTTATATTTTGTGACAACCACTGTTGTTAATTGGGTTGATATTTTCAGTCGTCCCAAGTATAAACATATTATAATAGAATCCCTGGCTTTTTGTCAGAAGAACAAGGGATTGGAAATATATTCCTGGGTACTGATGCCCAATCATTTACATTTCATCATAGGTGCAGAGAATCTTGAACAGGTTCAGACTGTTCTCCGTGATTTCAAGAAGTTTACGAGTAAGAAAATTATTGCAGAACTTCTGGAGGATATCCAGGAGAGTAGGAGAGAGTGGATGTTGCAACTTTTCAAACAGGCTGGTGAGAAGAATCAGAAAATCAGCATGTATCATTTTTGGCAGGATGGGTGTTATACTGAGGTGATTTCTTCGCTCAAGTTTTTCAAGCAGAAGTTGGATTATATTCATCAGAATCCAGTGAGGGCAGAGTTCGTGAGGTATCCTCAGGATTATCTCTATAGTTCTGCTATTGATTATGCAGGTGGTAAGGGATTGCTGGAAGTGATTGTTGTGAGGTAATCTTTGGTTATTGATGTGGAAAGTTATTGGGGAATTACAAATCCCCCGTTTTCATAGGTCGAACCTTTTTTACGGCGGATTTCAAATCCGCAGGGACGGGTACAGCTTGTTGATGGTAAGGGTGCTTTTTCCCGTTAGGCGTTTCGACGGATTTGCAATCCGTCGTTAAAAAATGTCCTAACCCCTTTGTGTTCTGGGGATTTGCAATCCCCGGTAATCGGTTCTGGCTCATTTGTTATTGGGGGATTACAAATCCCCCGGTTTCATAGGTCGAACCTTTTTTTTACGGCGGATTTCAAATCCGCCGGGACGGGCGGGACGGGTTTAAAAAATAGCAAGAATGTTCCGATGAATAAACCAATCCTCCGATGAATAAACAAAAAAAAATCCCGGCACTTCTCGCGAAGAGCCGGGAAAAAGCAATCTATTAAACAAAATTATTAACAATAGGGAATGTAAAACAACAAACCCTTATTGGTGTATTTTGTACATCAAACTTATGCCTTGCCTTCCATCTGAGCCTTGAGCTTAGCAAGTGCATCGATGTCACCGAGTGATGTGCTAGCTGCTACGTTGTTGATTGTAGGAGCATCGCTCTTGCGGCCACCGTTGTTGTGCTTGCGTGCTGGCTTAGAAATAGGCTCGTCCTTACCCTCCTCGAATGTACGAGAGTGAGAGAGGATGATGCGCTTTGTCTCCTTAACGAACTCGATTACCTTGAAGTCGAGCTCCTCGCCCTTCTTAGCCATTGAGCCGTCAGCCTTTGTGAGGTGCTTTGGAGTAGCGAAGCCTTCGCCACCCTCGTTGAGAGCAACTACAGCACCCTTATCCATCATTTCGATGATCTTACCAGTGTGAACAGAACCTGGAGTGTAGATTTTCTCATACTCATCCCATGGGTTCTTCTCCAACTGCTTGTGACCAAGGCTCAAGCGACGGTTCTCCTTATCGATTTCGAGAACTACTACATCGAGAGTTGCACCAACTGTTGTGAACTCTGATGGGTGCTTGATCTTCTTTGTCCAAGAGAGGTCAGAGATGTGGATCAAACCATCAACACCTTCCTCGAGCTCTACGAAGATACCGAAGTTAGTGAAGTTACGAACCTTAGCAACGTGCTTGCTGCCTACAGGGAACTTAGTATCGATAGTCTCCCATGGGTCTTCCTTGAGCTGCTTGATACCAAGGCTCATCTTGCGCTCAGCACGGTCGAGAGTCAGGATAACAGCCTCTACTTCGTCGCCAACCTTCATGAAGTCGTTAGCAGAACGGAGGTGCTGGCTCCAAGACATCTCAGAAACGTGGATCAAGCCCTCTACACCTGGAGCAATCTCAACGAATGCACCGTAGTCAGCCATAACCACTACCTTACCCTTCACGTGATCACCAACCTTGAGGTTTGGATCGAGAGCATCCCATGGATGTGGAGTGAGCTGCTTCAAACCGAGAGCGATACGCTTCTTCTCCTCATCGAAGTCGAGGATAACAACATTGATCTTCTGGTCGAGAGAAACAACCTCGTGTGGATCGCTTACGCGGCCCCAAGAGAGGTCTGTGATGTGGATCAAACCGTCTACGCCACCAAGGTCAACGAATACACCGTAAGTAGTGATGTTCTTAACGGTACCTTCGAGGATCTGACCCTTTTCGAGCTTGCCGATGATCTCTTTACGCTGCTGCTCCAACTCCTGCTCGATGAGCGCCTTGTGAGAAACAACAACGTTGCGGAACTCCTGGTTGATCTTTACAACCTTGAACTCCATTGTCTTGCCTACGAATACGTCGTAGTCGCGTATAGGATGAACGTCGATCTGGCTTCCTGGCAAGAAAGCCTCGATACCGAAGACGTCAACGATCATACCGCCCTTAGTGCGGCACTTGATGTAACCCTGGATGATCTCCTCGTTCTCGAGAGCAGCGTTAACACGCTCCCAAGACTTGCTGAGGCGAGCCTTCTTGTGAGAGAGTACCAACTGACCCTTAGTGTCCTCCTGGTTCTCTACGTAAACCTCTACCTTGTCGCCTACCTTGAGGTCTGGGTTGTAACGGAACTCAGAAGCTGGGATGATACCGTCGCTCTTGTAGCCGATGTTTACGATAACCTCTTTCTTATCAACAGAGATTACTGTACCCTCTACTACCTGGTGCTCAGTTACCTTGTTCAATGTTTCGTCATAGGCCTTCTCGAGGTCCTCTTTGCTGACGCCTGCGTTTGTACCCTGCTCAAACTCTTCCCAATTGAAGTCGTCGAGTGGCTGTACGTTCTTGAAATTTGACATAAAAATTAATTAAAAATTTAAATTTAATAAAGTTTGACTTTATGTGAATTATATAAAACGGCTGCAAAATTACTCATTTTCTTTGATTTACAAGCGTTTATCTCCACTTTTCTTTCTTCTGTTAATGATATTTAACTAAAAAGCCTCTCTTTCCCTCTCTGCCGGTTGCCTTTCGCCTGTTTTCTTCCTTATGGAGCCGTTAACTATAAATAATGTATACATCTATTAATGATTACTTTCATTTTGTGCGCACACAGTCTGCTTTTTGTTTCGTTTATATGAAATTTGCGTTAAATACATTAAAAAAAAGATTCGAAATGCTTGTTGTATCAAATAATTTGTTACCTTTGCCATTGAATTAGTAATTATGAAAATAATGATTTAACAGTAGAGAATATGACGCTGGTCATCCTTACCATATTGATACTGGCTTACGTGCTCATCGCAACTGAGAACGTGACCAAGGTGAACCGTGCTGCCGTGGCTATCTTTGCCGGAACGGTGGGATGGGTCCTCTATGTGTGCTTTGGTATGGACTTCGTTACCAGCGAACATCTGGCTGACTATTCCCGGTTCCTCCATCTTGGGGACGCCGATTCCACCAGCACTACTGTCAAGTACTACATCTCCCGCAACATCTTCCTCCCTTGGGTGGGCAGGGCAGCTGAAATCGTGCTGTTCCTGCTGGCTACGATGACCATCGTGGAGATTCTCAACAACAATGGCTGCTTCGACTTCGTAAGACAGCTGTTGCGAACCCGCAGCAGCAAGAAGATGCTATGGACGCTCGCCATCGTTACTTTCCTGATTTCAATCAACCTCGATAACCTGACCACTACCGTGATGATGCTTACTATGATGCACGCCATCATACCTAGCCGCCGCCAGAGAATGATCTATGGCAGTGCCATTCTTTTGGCTGCCAACTGTGGCGGAGCACTCACCGTGATAGGTAATCCTGAAGGACTGGTGCTCTGGAATTCCGGAGCCGTCACAGCCACCGTCTTCTCTTTCTCCCTGCTTCTCCCTTGTCTCGCTGCCTGGCTCATCCCGACGGCGATGATGATGCACATGCTGCCGGAGAGGGTAGACAGCGAATGGATTGTGATGCCTTTCAGAGGCGATGATACAAGACTCAACGCATGGCAGAGACAGCTGATGCTCTTCGTGGGTATCGGCGGACTCTGGTTTATCCCTACATTCCATAGCATCACCAAGCTCAGTCCATTCCTGGGCGCATTGTGCGTGCTCAGTATCCTGTGGATTGTGAACGAAATCTTCAACCGCAAGCTCATGAACATGGATGCGATGGTGGAACGTCGCACCCCTAGAGTGCTGCAATATGGCGTGATACAGATGATTCTCTTCGTGATGGGAATGATAATGGCTGTTGGCGTAGTGAAGGAATCAGGCGCCTTCGACGACCTGATGAACCTGCTGGACGGGGGAGAAGAGCGCCCTAACGTATGGCTGCACGGCGTTGCTGCAGGCGTACTGAGTACCGTGCTCGACAACTTTGCCACCGCCATGAACTTCTTCTCACTGCACGACGTAGTGGGACTGGGCGACCCATCCATGGTCCTGGATCCAAACTACAGCACCAACGGACTCTACTGGCAGGTAGTAGCCTACTGCGTGATGGCAGGCGGCAACGTATTGGGCATCGGAACCATCAGCGGCCTTGCCCTGATGAAGATGGAACACATGCACATGGGATGGTTCTTCCGCAACATCGGCTGGAAGGCTCTCGTGGGTGGCGTGGCAGGCCTCGCTATCCTCTGGCTCTCCCATACCCTGATGGGCGGAACCATGTACCTGATGATTTAAACCATATCTGAAGAATAAAAAGGGGATGGAAACACGCATCCCGAAGACGAAAAGGACAATTGTATCTAAGAGAAAAACAGAAAAAACTATTAATAAATTTATCATATATATATAATAAGGTAATATAGTTATGGCAAAGATTAAGACTATAGGAATTTTGACTTCTGGAGGTGATGCTCCAGGTATGAACGCAGCAATCCGTGCTGTGACCCGTTCGGCTATCTACAACGGATTCAACGTGAAAGGTATTTACCGTGGCTATGACGGTCTCATCAATGATGAAATCGTACCATTCACTACAGAGAACGTGAGCGGTATCATCGGTACCGGAGGTACGATGCTGAAGACAGCCCGTTCCAAGGAGTTCATGACCGTGGAAGGACGCCAGAAGGCTTTTGAGAATATCCAGAAAGAGGAAATAGATGCACTCGTTGTCATCGGAGGTAACGGTTCGCTTACCGGAGCGATGAATTTCGCAAGTGAGTTTGATGTCTGCTGTATCGGATTGCCTGGTACCATCGACAACGACCTCTACGGCACTGACAATACCATCGGATATGATACAACCATGAACACCATCGTAGAGTGCGTGGACCGTATCCGTGATACTGCACAGAGCCACGAGCGTATCTTCTTCATCGAAGTGATGGGACGAGATGCCGGCTTCCTGGCTCAGAACTCAGCCATCGCCAGCGGTGCAGAGGCTGCCATCATCCCAGAGGACTCTACCGACGTAGACCAGTTGGCACAGTTCATGGAGCGTGGTATCCGCAAGTCAAAGAAGAGCTGTATCGTCATCGTGTCAGAGAGTCCTAAGTGTGGTGCGCTCTATTATGCAGACCGTGTACGCAAGGAGTTCCCTGAGTTCGACGTACGTGTATCTATCCTGGGTCACCTGCAGCGTGGCGGCCGTCCATCAGCCCGTGACCGCATCCTTGCCAGCCGTACCGGTTGCGGTGCCATCGAGGCAATCATGCAGGGTCAGCGCAACGTGATGATCGGCGTGCGCAACAACGAGGTGGTATACGTACCGCTTTCAGAGGCCATCCGTTCAGACAAGCCGTTCGACCGCAAGCTCATCAAGGTTCTTGACGAGTTGAGCATCTAAAAGAGACGGGTTGAGTATCGTGAAAAGGCGGTTGGATATCCGGAAGAAGGATTCCCAATTTGAAAATTGTCTTAAACGGTACAAATGTGTTTTAATAAGGTATAAAAACCGTATAAAACCACAAAAAAATTTGCGGTTTTCATAAATTATTGTTACTTTTGCCGCCGGGAATTGAGAGAGCGGAGCCATGGGCGAGGTTCGTCAGTTCCCGGGCAAAACAGGGAAGAAGCCGCATGGCAGATTCCCACTATCTACTTGGTCAAGAAAGAAGCTGAAACAACTCCTATTCCTGATTTCGAGCGAATAGAACAATAGAAAAATAATATAAAATATCCTTTAAATTAATAAAGCTTATGTCACAAATTAACGGACGCATCTCGCAGATTATCGGTCCTGTTATCGACGTTTACTTCGATACCAAGGGCGAGAATCCAGAGAAGGTGCTTCCTAAAATCTACGAAGCTCTGAAGGTGAAACGCCCAGACGGACGCGAACTGATCATCGAGGTGCAGCAGCACATCGGTGAGGACACAGTTCGCTGCGTTGCTATGGACAACACCGACGGCTTGCAGCGTGGCTTGGAGGTTGTCTCTACAGGCAATCCTATCGTCATGCCGGCAGGTGAGCAGATCAAGGGCCGTATGATGAATGTCATCGGACAGCCTATTGATGGTATGAAAGAATTGGACATGAAGGGCGCTTATCCTATCCACCGCGAAGCTCCTAAGTTTGACGAACTGTCAACCCACAAGGAGATGCTTGCTACCGGTATCAAGGTCATTGACCTGCTCGAGCCTTACATGAAGGGTGGTAAGATTGGACTTTTCGGAGGTGCCGGTGTAGGTAAGACGGTGCTCATCATGGAGTTGATCAACAACATTGCCAAGGGACACAACGGATACTCTGTATTCGCAGGTGTAGGTGAGCGTACCCGTGAGGGTAACGACCTGATTCGAGACATGCTCGAGTCTGGCGTTATCAAGTACGGTGAGAAGTTCAGAAAGGCAATGGACGAAGGTAAGTGGGATCTTTCTCTCGTAGACCCTGAGGAGCTGGCAAAGAGTCAGGCTACCCTGGTATACGGACAGATGAACGAGCCACCTGGGGCACGTGCTTCAGTAGCGCTTTCAGGATTGACCGTAGCAGAGGAGTTCCGCGATCACGGAGGCAAGAACGGTGAGGCTGCAGATATCATGTTCTTCATCGACAACATCTTCCGTTTCACCCAGGCAGGTTCTGAGGTTTCTGCGTTGCTCGGCCGTATGCCATCAGCCGTAGGTTATCAGCCTACTCTGGCTTCTGAGATGGGTGCCATGCAGGAGCGAATCACTTCTACCAAGAACGGTTCCATCACCTCTGTACAGGCTGTATACGTTCCTGCCGACGACTTGACCGACCCTGCTCCAGCTACCACCTTTACCCACCTGGATGCTACCACAGAGCTTTCCCGTAAGATTGCCTCTCTCGGTATCTATCCTGCTGTAGACCCACTGGGTTCAACCTCTCGTATCCTCGACCCACTGATTGTGGGCAAGGCTCACTACGATTGTGCACAGCGAGTAAAGCAGTTGCTGCAGCGTTACAACGAGTTGCAGGATATCATCGCCATCCTCGGTATGGATGAGCTTTCGGATGAGGATAAGTTGACCGTGAACCGTGCACGCCGTGTACAGCGTTTCCTGAGTCAGCCATTCACCGTAGCCGAGCAGTTTACCGGTCTGAAGGGTGTGATGGTACCTATAGAAGAGACTATCAAGGGCTTCAACGCCATCCTTGACGGCGAGGTAGACGACCTGCCAGAGCAGGCATTCCTCAACGTAGGTACTATCGAGGATGCGAAGGAGAAGGCTAAGCAGTTGCTCGCAGCAGCACAGGCGTAATCTTTAAATCCACGGCTTATGTTACAGCTAAAGATAGTATCTCCTGAGAAAGTAGTCTTCCAGGGTGAGGT
>ERZ857629.2030-NODE-2030-length-20037-cov-2.979732_pt1 | contig 20037 bp, 18 predicted proteins | sample MGYA00519700_ERZ857629 | MGnify/ENA primary metagenome ERZ857629 (study PRJEB31778, sample SAMEA3449351) | human gut metagenome | biome: human gut; feature: human-associated habitat; material: faeces | place: United Kingdom | collected 2010/2012 ...
TATGGGAACGTTTTGCCCAGCTGCTCCGCCGTGGCCTTATTATAATAGCTGTATCCGCTGCTCTGCTCCGTGTTGCCGGATGCGGATACCTGAATTGTGAACGTAACTTCGCATGCGTACATGGGCGTATAGCTGAAATATCCTTTGGCGAACCATAGCGCGCCTACTATCGCCGCAAGCGCAAGCGGTATCCAAAACAACTTTTTCAGTACCGGAAGGAACTCCTGCAAAAGCCGCGATATATCTATTGCGCCTTCATCCCGGCGGTCAATTTTCTTTTCTTCCATTGGCTTCCTCCGTATGCCGGCGGCTGCTCCTGCCGCCCTTCGCGTTCCTCTCGCCGTAGCCATATCCGCCGTAGCCGCGGCCGTAACCGTAGCCATAGCCGTATCCGTAGCCGTAGCCGTAACCCGCGCGGCTGCCTATTATGGGCGTTACGCGCACGTCGTTGAATACGCAGCCCAGCAGGTGCGCCTTGCTTTGGTTAAGCATATCCACGGCGTCGTTTATCCTGCCCGCGCTCACGCAGTCCTGCCGCACGACAAGCAGCGAAAGATCCGCTATGTCCGCCAGCATTTCGGCATCGGAAAACATTGCCATTGGCGGCGAATCGATTATTGTATAATCCGTTGCCGCACTCAGTTCCTTCATCATGCTTCGCATGGCGCCGGAGGATATAAGCTCCGCCGCGTCGTTCTGCACCGCGGATGAGAACATCGCGTTCACGCCGTATTTTTCTATGTATTCCGTTTCAAGGCCGCATTTGCCGCGTATCATGTCCGCAAGTTCGGTTTTCACTTCCGCGCCCAGCAGCTTATATTGCGAAGGCTTGTGCATGTCCGCATCTATCAGCAGCACCGTGCCGCCCTTCTGCGCCAACGATATGGCAAGGTTTGCGGCAACGGTGGACTTGCCCTCGTTTTCCGCAACGCTTGTGACGAGTATAACGTTTTTCTTGTCCCGCCTTACGGCATGGGACACGCGGGAGGCAAGCTTCGCCACTTCCTCGCTGAAGTTAAAGCTTGCGGTGGTGTTGGTTATAAGCAGGCCCTTCGTGGTCCTTTTCAGCTTTGTGCGCAGCGTTTTGTTCTTTGTTTCATGGTGAATGGTGCAATAAAGCTTTGCGTCTATTTTATGCCTTGCGGCGGAGGTGGTCTGCACCCTGTCCGCAAGAAGTATTGATGCTATAAGCGCCGCCGCCATTGCCGCCGCGCCTATTATGAACGCGCGCTCTATCGCCGCGCGAAGCTGCAGCGGGTTTGATGGGGATTTGGGCACGGACGGCGGGTCAAGCTCCCTCAGCACAACGTTCTGGAACACATAATCGGATACAGCCGAATAATTGTCCAGCAGGAATCTGAGCGTTTTGAACGCATCCGTCGGGTTATCCGCAGTTACGCGCATCGTCATAAGATTAGTCTGCGGCACTACGAACGCCTCAAGTTCGCCGTTCAGCTTTTCAACGCCCAGCTTTTCCTTTGATATGGTTGAAAACATTGTGCTGTCAAAAAGCTTTGTGAAAGTGCCCGCCATTTCGGACGTGCTTGAAAGGTTTGAAAAAACGGAGGTATAGCTCGCGTTCTTCATGCCCACGGCAACGGTTGTGCTGGCGGTATATTGCGGCTTATAAAATACCTGAAGATAGGCCACCGTAAGCATTGCCGCGATAAGTCCCGCGGCGATAACGGTGGGTATTTCCTTAACTATGCGGCGGATGATGCAGACAAGGCTGTAATCCGTCCAGCGATTTGATGCATGTTCTTCCATTGCTGCCCTCCCGCTATTCAACCACAATATACAGCACCACGCTGCCGCGCACGCCTATTTCGTTGCGGCAGGAATAAGTGATGCGGTTCACGCCCTCTTTAAGGCGTGATTTATCGGCATATACGGCGCTCTTTTCCGCGCCTATAACTTCCTTAACATAGTTCATCGGCTTAAAGGACTTCGCTTCCTCCGCCGTCATATACACAAGATATGTATCAAGCGTTATAACAGGCTCATTATCGGCAATGGTTCTTATTTCAACCTCCAGCGTAAGCGAAACATGATCGCCAAGACTATTCGTCACCTCAAACGTAACGGGATAAAGCCCTGCGTAATAAGGCGAAAGGTTATTTGTGTTTATCCTTATGCGGTCATTTATATTGCCGTCTATCACATCGTACGCTGTAAGCCTGTCTCGCACCTGTATGCTGCCCGTCGGGGCATAGCGCAATTCCTTGCTCAGCGAAAAGCGCGGCGGAACATAATCGGTATATATTATTGTGCGCGTGCGGGTAACAACATGGCTGTCGTTATCGGACACGGCATATGTCGCGCTGACCTCGCCGCCTTCGCCCATTTCAATTTTTTGCAGTATCAATTTGTCCGTTATGTCGCCGTCCTTTGCGTCGTATGCCGTAACGCCGCTCATAAGCGCATCCGTGCCGTCCGCAATGGAAATGCTGAGCGGTTCTTCATCCACCCGTATTTCCGGCATTGTAGTATCTGTAGTGTAATGCTTATAAAGTATGGCTCCCCCCAGCAGAAGCGCCGAAACTATGAACAGAATAAGCATTGTGATATGAAGCCGTTTCATCGTGCGTTATTATCCCTCCGCATTGGGTCAAAATTCGCTTGCCAGCGCATATACTTCGCCGTTGTTTATTATGGCCGCCGGATTTTCCGAAAACAGCCCGTAAAGCGCGGCGCAGCGGCATTCCAGCGCGAAATATTCCGCGTCCGGGCCGCGCTCTCCGGCGTTGACGATCGGGAGCGCGCCGTTTCTGCCCGTAATATTCCGCAACCACGTCGTAACCGTCGTTCAGCTTGGTCGTGCGGCGGTACGGGCCGTGCGCGTCGCTTGCAATTACGTGCACGCACCCGTGCTCCAGGCACCAGCGCGCCGTCTTTTTCGCGTGCCTGCCAAACATGCCCGTAAGGCTGCCCTTGTTCAGCTGCACAACCGCGCCGCACAGCGCGCAGTGTTCAAGGAACGCCGGCTCGTCCTGAATGAAATAGTACCGCTCCGGATGGGCAATAACGGGTATCAGCCCGCGCTCAAACACCGTTTGCAGGCTCCGTTCCATAAATTCGTCCGTCTCGCCGAACGCGAACTCTATCAGAAGGTATTTCGACCCCGCAAGCGTTATAAGCTTCCCATCGTCTATCTGCTCGCCCAGCCTTGGCGTTGAAAATACCTCCATGCCGTTGTATAGCTTGAGCGGTATTTCGTTTTCCTTCATCATGGCGCGCATGGAATCAAACCTTGTCAAAAGCTCCGCCGTGTTGAAATTGGCAAAGCCGTCCGCCTCGCAGCAATGCGGCGTCATTATCATCTGCTTAACGCCGTTTTCCGCTGCCGTTTCCGCCATTATCAGGCTATCCTCCGCGTTGCCCGCGCCATCATCCACGCCAAAGAGTATATGGCTGTGTATATCTATCATATTGCAACTCCTACCGAGCAGCATTTGGCCTTGGCGCATTGCGCGCTGACCTGCTCGGCGTTTTTGTTTACCTCTTCAGGCCTTCTGAACGTGGGCACCAGCTTATGCAGCGAGGCAAGTATTTCTTCGTTATTGCCAAGTGCAACCGTCGCTTTCAGCTCGTCCAGCCTGCGCTTCATCATTTCCTCGTCCACAGCAGGGCGTTCCTCAACGAATATCTTTTCGTTTTCGGTTTTGTGCAGATTGTCGTTGGACATCAGCAGCTCTTCATAAAGCTTCTCGCCCGGCCTGAGCCCCACTTCTTTTATTTCTATGTCCCTTCCAGGAACGTAGCCCGAAAGCCTTATCAGCTTGTCCGCCAAATCAGCTATTCTCACCGGCTCGCCCATGTCCAGCACGAAAACCTCTCCCCTGTGCGCAAAGGAGCCGGCCTCAAGCACCAGCTGCGCCGCCTCCGGTATCGTCATGAAATAGCGTATTATGCGCCTGTCCGTTATCGTTACCGGCCCGCCGTAGGCTATCTGCTTCTTAAAAAGCGGTATTACGGAGCCGTTTGAGCCAAGCACGTTGCCGAAGCGCACCGCGGCAAACTCCGTCTCTCCACCGTTTAAGGATTGCAGCACCTGTTCGCACAGGCACTTTGTTGCACCCATAACGTTTGTTGGGTTCACGGCCTTGTCCGTTGAAATCAGCACGAACTTTTCCGCGCCGAATCTGCGCGCGGTGCAGGCGGCGTTATATGTGCCGAAAACGTTATTCTTTATGGCTTCGCCCGGGCAGTCCTCCATAAGCGGAACGTGCTTATGCGCCGCCGCGTGCAGCACAAGCTGCGGACGGTATTTTGCAAATATCTGCTCCATGCGCGCCTTGTCACGCACGGATGCTATTTCAACGCTCAGCGGAAAATCCCGCCCGTAAAGATGCACAAGATCGTTTTGCAGTTCATACGTCGTGTTCTCCGCAATGTCCAGTATTATCAGTCTTTTCGGCCCCTGCGCCGCTATCTGGCGGCAAAGCTCGGATCCTATCGAACCGCCTCCGCCCGTTACCAGCACCACCTTGCCGCGCACGAATTCATTCACGCGCTGGTTGTCAAGCTTTATCGGTTCGCGGCCCAGCAAATCCTCTATCTGCACTTCCCTCATGCCGGAAGAAAGGCTCTTTTTGCCGGAAGCTTCGCCCTCCACCTGCGTAACAGGGTCGCCCAGTATATGCACGCGGCAGCGCGTGTTTGCGCATATGTCCAGTATTTCGCGTTTTCTTTCGGTCGTGGTGTTGTTTATTGCCAGTATTATGTCCGTAACTGGCGTGTTTGCAAGCAGCTCAACCGTGTTGTCGATCGGCCCTATAACGCTAACGCCGTGTATGCGCTTGCGCTGCTTTTCGCGTGAATCGTCAATAAGGCAATACGGCTTATATGTGCCGTACACGTTGTCGTTCAGCTCTCCAAGCAATGCCACGCCCGCGCTGCCCGCGCCTATTATGGCGGTGTAGCGCTGCGCGCCCGTGCCTATACTTGTCACCCTGCGCCTATATTTGCGATATAAAAATCTTATGGCAAGCATGGCTATAAGCGCAAGCGCCGTGCCCTTGAGCGCCTCGCTTATCCAAATGAAGCTGGTGCCGAGTATTATATTTACCGCAGAGTACAGCAAAAAGCCGCAGCCCATACCCTTGAGCAGCGTTAGATATTCCTGGCTTTCGGCATAGCGCCACAGCGTATCATACGTTTTGAACCAAAGTTGAAAGACAAGTACGCATACCGTAAGCAAGCCGATATGCATTACCAAATTGTAAAGCTGGATGTTACCATCCGTCAGATAGCTGAAGAACATGGCAAAATTAAAGAAAAAAATCAAGCACACATCCATCAGCAGCACGACAAGACCCCTGTAACGCGATCTCGACACAAGTTTCCCCTCCCTGTGACTGCGCCAATGCGCCTATTATGCGATTATTCTACATTATATCAGCCCGTTTGCGCTAAGTCAAACCGCACGTTGTGCCTGCGCGCATGTTTTGATATAATATATGCACAAATAAACAGTCAAGGGGGATTATATTATAATGTCTGTTTTGCTTACCGGGGGCGCGGGCTTCATTGGTTCGCACATTGCGGTTGAATTGATAAACGCGGGGCTTGACCCCATAATTGCGGACGATTTCAGCAACAGCTCGCCCGATGTTATCGATAGGCTTTATGCAATAACCTCTAAGCGCATACCGTGCTATGAGATCAACGTGGCCGATGCTCCTTCGGTCAGCCGCATTTTTGAAGGAAACGCCATCGATGCGGTCATACACTGCGCCGGGTTCAAGGCCGTTGGCGAATCGGTAAGCGAACCCGTCAGGTATTACCGCAATAATCTTGACACCACCCTTACCATACTTGAGCAAATGAAGGCACACGGGTGCGAAAACATTGTTTTCAGCTCCTCCGCCACGGTATACGGCGGCAGCCACACGGCACCCTTTACCGAGGACATGAGTACCGGCGACTGCACCAATCCATACGGCAAAACCAAGTATTTTATAGAGGAAATATTGAAGGACACGGCCTTTGCGGATAAGAGCCTGAGCGTTGTGCTGCTAAGATATTTCAACCCCATAGGCGCGCACGAAAGCGGCCTTATAGGCGAAAAGCCCAACGGCATTCCCAATAACCTTATGCCGTATATTACGCAGACCGCCGCGGGCATACGCAAGGAGCTGAGCGTGTTCGGCAACGATTATCCCACGCCGGACGGCACGGGCGTACGCGACTATATACACATTGTGGATCTTGCGCGCGGGCATGTAGCTGCGCTGAAATACGCGGCTAATCACAAGGGCACGGAAATATTCAACCTCGGCACGGGCAAAGGCACAAGCGTGCTGGAGCTTGTTCATGCGTTTGAGCAGGCCAACGGCATAAAGATACCCTACCGCATGGCCGAGCGCCGCGCAGGCGACATAGCCACCTGCTACGCCGGAACCGAAAAGGCGGCGCGCATGCTGAACTGGCGCGCGGAAAAAACATTGCAGGATATGTGCCGCGATGGCTGGCGCTGGCAGCAGAACTGCACCAAAGAATAAAGGAGACCCTTATGAAAAGCAAAGGCGGCGTGGGCGCGCGGATATGGTTCGCGGCAATATTTTTCGGCCTTGTGGGGCAGGTGGCATGGATAGTTGAAAACATGTATTTCGCCACCCTTGCGCAGGATATATTCGCCAATTCCGGCCGGGCGGACATGGCCTATCTTGTAACAACGCTGATGGTCATCCTTTCCGCCCTTACCGCCACGGCAACCACGGTTATAGCCGGCGGCCTGTGCGACCGCAGCGGTAAGCGCAAGCCGTATATAGCCTTCGGCTATATGGCGTGGGGCGTTACAATAATGCTTTTCGCCCTTTTGCCTATGCGCGTTGAGGCGGGAGGCGTTGCGCTCACGGCGGCGCTGCTCATCGTTTTCGATTGCATAATGACCGTTGCCGGGTCAACCTCAAACGACGCCGCGTTCAACGCCTGGGTCGCGGACAATACAAACAGCGGCAACCGCGGGCGGGTAAATTCGGTGCTTTCCGTGTTGCCCGTGTTCGCCGTGGTAATAGTTTTCATCGGCCTTGGCTCCATGTATGACGCCCATGCCGAATCCAATGCCGCATTCTTCATAACGCTTGGCATAATTCCGATAGTCGCGGGCATTATGGCCCTTTTCACGCTGAAGGATGCCCCGGCGCTTGGGCGCGCGGATATGGCTGCGGGCGGCTTCTTTTACGGCTTCAAGCCCGGGAATATACGCGCCAATCCCGCGCTGTATATCTGCCTTGCGGCGGCGTGCCTTATCGGCATAGCGCAGCAGACTTTCTTTTCATACCTTATCAATTTCCTGAGCATAACTCTTGAATTGGGCGACGGTTTCGTTGTGCCTATGGCTGTTATAATCGTGCTGTCCGCCGCGTTCACGGGGCTTTTCGGCGCGCTTAGTGATCGCTTCGACCGCGCGCGTTTCCGCATTCCGCTTATCATAATAACCGTTGCGGGCATCGTGTCCTTCTATCTGCTGCAATATATGCAGGGCGCGCTGAAAACCGCCGTGATATACTTTGGCGGCACGCTTATGATGGGCGGCATACTTTCGCTCACCGGCAGCTTTACTTCTACCTTTCAGGACCATATCCCCCAGGGGTGTGAAGGGCGCTATCAGGGCGTGCGCATGTGCTTCATGGTGCTTATACCCATGATAATCGGCCCCATAATATCGCTTTTGATAGGGCTTGACGCAATGGGGCTCAACGGGGCGGACTTTGTGCCGCCGTATTCCGTTTTCCTCGCCGCGGCCATAGTTGCCTCGCTTGCGGCAATACCCGTGCTTATGATGAACAAAATGGAGAAATAGACCCCGGTATACTCTAAAAAGCGGTGCATTTGCGCCGCTTTTTGGCTTTTTTGTTAACAACGCCGCCGCTTGGTTGACGCCCCCCCCTTATTCTGTTAGAATAAAATCATAAGATAGTCGCATTGCATTCGGCATTCGCCGGGCTGCAAAACTAATGTTGTTTCAGGTGAAAAAAGAATATTATTGTAAGGGGGTAACCATATGAAAAGGCAAATCTCGTTAATACTTGTACTGTTATTCGCGCTTGCTGCGCTGCCGCTTGGCGTGCTTGCCGCGGGCAATGATTACCGCTACGCCACGGAACCCGTGAACATGCGCACCGGCCCCGGCACGCAATACGACGTTATACGCGAACTGCAAACAGGCGAGCAGGTTGAATATCTCAAGCGTTCCGGCAAATGGGCAAAGGTAAAAAGCGGCGATACCGAAGGCTATGTTTTCGCAAAGTATCTCACGCGCGAAAAGCCCATCACCGCAGGCACCGTGCTTACGGCCAAAAGTGCCGTAAATGTGCGCAGCGAGGCAAGCACAGCATCAGCAAAGCTCGGTAAATTGCCCAAAGGCAGCCTAATAACGGTTATTGCCGTGCACGGAAAATGGATAGAAATAAACTGGAGCGGCAGCACCGCATTCGTATACAAGAAATATTTCAAGCATCTTAATACGGCCGGTATATCCATGCTGTACGTGGGCAGTGTACGCACATTCTTTGAAACGAATTACAGCAGCGTATACTTTGGCATATATATCGATAGAGATAACGGCGGCAAGCTCGGCGTGCGCGTATCGTCCTCGGCGAACATAGCCAAAATTGCCGATGAGCTGAAGGCCACGGGCAAGGTTGACATGGCATATATAAACATTCAGCCCTCCAAAATGCCTTCCTACGCCAACGCCGAATACATGCGCGGCATAACGCATAATATGCTCACAAAGTATCTTGAGCTGCCCGAGGAGCAGCGCGACCTTATCCGCCTCAGCTCTGTAAATTACGACCCGCAGAGCGATACGGTGATAGTTGAAATAGTGAAGCTTGATGCGGCGGCGCAGCAGGCCTTTGAGCAATACATAGCCAAGGCGGACTATATCACGTTCCGCTCCGTAAAAATGCTTGCCGTTCCGCAAACCTAAGCTGATGTGCAGTAAAAGAGCCGCAGGGGTTATCCCCCGCGGCTTTTGTATTGTGCCGTATTTTGCTTTACGCGAAGTTCTTGATTATGTCAACAATCTCCGCGCCTACGCGCTTCTGCGCCTCTGCGGTCTGCGCGCCTATGTGCGGCGTGCAGCTCACATGGGGATGGCTGTAAAGCGCATGGTTCTTGGCGGGCTCTTCGGCGAACACGTCAAGGCCCGCGCCGCGCAGCTTGCCGCTTTCAAGGGCCGCAAGCAATGCGTCCTCGTCCACGTTGTTGCCGCGGCTGGTGTTTATAACTATTGCGCCGTCCTTCATCTTGGCGATGGTATCGGCGTTTATCAGGGGCTTGCCGTCTATGCTGGGGGTGTGTACGGATATGAAGTCGGAATTGGCGAGCAGTTCGTCCATTTCAACGTACTTCATGTTCTCGTTCTCAAGGCCTTCCGCCTTGAATATATCATACGCCAGCACCTTCATGCCCAGCGCCTGCGCCTTCGCGCCAAGGGACTGGCCAATGCGGCCGTAGCCTATAACGCCAAGCGTCCTGCCCGCAAGCTCAATTCCCTTGTAGGCTTTCTTTTCCCACTTATCCTCGCGCATGGTGTGGCCGGCGATGGATATGAAGCGGGCAACGGAAAGCATATGCGCAAGGGCAAGCTCCGCAACGGTGTTGCTGGAAGCGCGCGGGGTGTTGCGCACATGTATGCCGTTTTCTTCCGCGTAAGCCACGTCTATGTTGTCCACGCCCACGCCGCCGCGGATTATCAGCTTCAGCTTGCCGGTTTCCTTGGCCGCGTCAATTATGGGCTTGCGTACCTTGGTCGCGCTGCGCACAACCAGAATGTCGTACTGCTTTACCTGTTCGGCAAGCTCTTCGGGCTCATAAAACTGCTCCACTACCTCGTGGCTCATTTCCTTCAGCGCCGCTATCGCGCTCTTATCCATTCCGTCGGATGCAAGTATCCTCATTTTCGTTTCTCCTTATTACTTGTTCTCGGCTTCAAACTTCTTCATGAATTCCACAAGGTATTCAACGCCTTCCATGGGCATGCAGTTATATATGCTCGCCCTCAGGCCGCCGGTGGAACGGTGCGCCTTAAGGTTGGACATACCGGCCGCAACGCTTTCCTTAACGAACTTCGCGTCCAACTCCGCGTTGGGCGTATTGAAGCGGACGTTCATCTTGGAGCGGCTGCCCGGCTCTATGGTGGTGGTATAGAAATCGGAATGGTCAAGGCAATCGTAAAGCAGCGCGGCCTTCTTTTCGTTTATGGCCTTGCGCGCCTCAAGCCCGCCGTTTTCAAGCAGCCAATCCATTACCAGCTTGCATATGTAAATGCACCAGCAGGGAGGGGTGTTGTGCATGCTCTTGGCCTCTGCATTTATGGTATAGTCGCACATGGTGGGGGTGATGGGGTTCACGTTGCCCAGCATGTCCTCGCGCACTCAGGCCCGCGGGGGCAACGTTCTTCTGCGCGCCGGCATATATAAGGGCGAACTTGGATACGTCTATGGGTTCGCTCATTATGCAGCTGGACATATCGGCGACCAGGGGCACGTTTCCGGTATCGGGAATATAATCCCAGCAGGAGCCGTATATGGTGTTGTTGAAGCAGATATGCACATAGTCCGCCTCGGGATCGAGCTTCAGCTCTTCCTGGCGGGGAATGCGGGAGAAGCCAATGTCCTTACCGGTCCAGGCGATGTTTACCTTGCCGTACTTTTCGGCTTCCTTAGCGGCCTTGCCGGAGAAATTGCCGGTAACAATATAGTCGGCCTTGTGGTTCTTGTTCATCAGGTTGAGCGGAACCATTGCAAACTGAAGCGTCGCGCCGCCCTGCATGAATATTACCTTGTAGTTATCGGGGATGTTCATTACCTTGCGCATCTGGGATTCGGCCTTAACGATTATGTCGTCGTAAGCCTTGGAGCGGTGACTCATTTCCATTACGCTCATGCCGCTGCCTTCGTAGTTGAGCATGTTGTCCCTTGCGCTTTCAAGCACCTCTACCGGAAGCATAGAGGGGCCGGCAGAGAAGTTATAGATCCTGTCGTAAACCATATCTTTTCTCCTTAACACATAGTTATATTCCTTATGCCGGGCTAACCCCGACTTATATTGGTAATTATACTCTTATTTTGTGCGCAAAACAAGGCCGCGGAAGCATTTCGCCATTTCTTTGACAAATATATTATATCCAATGCCGTTTTAGGGCAAAAACAGCCGCTTTTTACTCATTTGCACCCCTTTGCGCTATGGACAATACTCCGCTCATACTGTATAATAGCATTGCATATACATTATGTATATGCAAACACTTTATGCATTTTTAGAGGTGGCGCATGGACAGATTTGTAAACCAATTTTCCGAAATAGGCAAGCTTAACGCCGTTATGCTGCACCGTCCGGGCGATGAATTGAACCAAGTCACGCCGGATTTTTTTGACGATATGCTCATAGACGATACGCTCTATCTTCCCGCGGCGCAGCGGGATCACGACCGCTTTGCCGAAATCTTACGCGAAAACGGCGCAGCCGTATATTATCTTAAAGACCTTTTCTGCGAAGTTATTGCGAACGATAAATTAAGGCTTCAATATATAGAGGATTTCTTAACCCAAAGCCCCATCCCCGGAGACGCCGTGCGCGATGCCATACGCGCCTATCTTTTGCCCAAATCTCCAAGCGACTTGTTCGATGCCGTGGCTCGCGGCATATGCCCGCGCGACCTTGCTGCCATTCCAGGCAACCGCATAGCGCTTGACGTTACCAATGTTTATCCGTTTATACTCGACCCAATGCCGAATATTTACTTCACGCGGGATACGTCCATGTGCATTGGCGGCGGCATGGTAATAAGCAGCATGAGCATGCCCTCCCGCAGCCGTGAAACGCTGTTTACCCGCTATATACACGACTATCATCCCCTGTTCACCGCTTCTCCCGTGCCGCTGTGGTATGATAATGAGCAGCGGTATAATATGGAAGGCGGGGACGTGCTTATTCTTTCCGATAAGCTGCTTGCAATCGGCTGTGGAGAGCGCACGAACATTGCCGCGGTGGAAATGCTTGCCAACCGCGTTTTTGCGGAAGGGTTTGAGCGCATATTGGTTTTCAACAATCCCCGCTCGCGCAAGTTTATGCACCTTGACGTGCTGTGCACAATGGTGGATTACGATAAGTTCATAACCCACCCCTGCATATATGAAAAGCAGTTTGACGTATACGAGCTTACCGGCAAGCCCGGGAAGCTTTCCATTTCCTGCACTACCGATCCGGTGAATAAAATATTTGCCCGCTGCCTTGGCCTGCCCGCGGTAAAGTTCATTGAAATGGGCGGGGGCAATCCAATAATTGCCGCGCGGGAGCATTGGAACATGGGCTCGAATTCGCTCACGCTGTCCCCGGGCAACATTGCCGTATATGACCGCAACGAGGTTACTAACGAGCTTCTCATTAAGGCCGGCATAAAGCTGAATCTCGTCCCCGCGGGCGAGCTTGTGCGCGGGCGCGGCGGCCCCCGGTGCATGAGCATGCCCATAAACCGCAGTGCAATATAAAAAACAAGGGAGCAGCCTCAACTCAGCTGCTCCCTGTTATTTTCTTTTTAATCCTCGCCTTCCGCCATGCGGTAGCCCACGCCCATCTCTGTCATAATGTAGCGCGGCTCCGCAGTGGAAGGTTCTATTTTGCGGCGAATATTCGCCATGTTAACGCGCAGTATCTGGTTGCCCTGTTTGGCGTTTGGGCCCCAAATATGCTTTATTATTGAATCATATGTAAGCACGCGGCCGGAGTATTTGCTCAACAGCGCCACTATTTTATACTCATTTTGGGTCAGATGCGCGTCTTCCCCGTTCACATATACGCGCCGCTTATCGTAGTCCACTTCAAGGTCGCCCGTATGAAAAACGCCGGTCTGCCGCTGCGCCTGCTCGCCTTCCCTCAGCTGAACATGCCTTAGCGCCGTACGTATGCGGGCAAGCAGTTCGCTCGTGCCGAACGGCTTTGTAATGTAATCGTCTGCGCCCGATTCCAGCGCTTTCACCTTGTCCCGCTCCCTTGTGCGTGCGGAAACCACTATTATGGGCACATTCGACCAGCCGCGCACGTTTTCTATTATGCCCTGTCCGTCCATGTCAGGCAGCCCAAGGTCGAGCAACACCAAATCCGGACAATGCGACGTTATAAGTATTATCGCCTCCGCCCCGTTGCGCGCAACCATCGTATCGAACCCGTTGGCCTGAAGCACCGCGCTCACAAAGCTTGAGATATTATATTCATCCTCTACTATAACTATTAGGTATTTATTGCTCATTCGTCCTCCTGTTGCTCGTCATAGTCATACAGTTCCATTTCCGCCATGTCCAGCGGAAGCGTGAATTCAAATACAGCCCCGCCGTTCTGCCCATTATAGGCCCGCATTTTTCCTTCATGCGCGCTTATTATGGTGCTGCATACGCTAAGGCCTATGCCCATGTTTCGCTTTTTATCCTCGCTGCTGCCAACGCTGCGTTTAAAGTCCCCCTCCAATATGTGCGGCAGCAGGTTCGGGTCTATTCCCCGCCCATCGTCCGTCACGCGGAAAACGGCGTTTTCGCCCTCGCGCGATATGTCTAGCGTTATCTTCGTCATGCCGTCGGCGTGTATCGCCGCGTTTTCAAACAGGTTCATAATTACCTGCCTTATAAGCATCCCGTCCATGGGAACCAACAGCAGCTCATCCGGCATATGTGTTTCCACCTTCACGTTCGGGAAATGCTTTCTGAACTGCGTTAGCGCAGATGCCGCAACCTCTTCAACAACTTCGCTTTCTTTTGCTATGTTCGCCCCGCCGTCCGGCGCGTCTATCCGCGTAACTATAAGCAGGTTTTCAACCAATCTTATCAGCCATTGCGAGTCTTCCTCTATTTGGTTAAGCAGCTTGTTCTTTTCCTGCTCGCTCAGCGTATCTCCGCCTTCCTTCAGCACGCTGCACGCGCCGCTTATGGCTGTCAGCGGGGTTCTCAGATCGTGTGAAACTGCGCGCAGCAGATTGCTTCGCGTCCGCTCGCGTTCGGCGTCTATCTTCAATTGTTCCTGCTCTTTTATTCTTGTGGTCAGCGTGCCCGTTATCATGGCCGCCGACAGCATGCTAAGTATTGCTATCGGGTATCCCGTCAATGTAAAGTTAAGCTGGTAATACGGATATGTAAAAATGCAGTTCACTATCAGCACACCCAGTATGCTTGCCGCCACGCCGTAAACATATCCGTTCGTAAAGCGGGAAATTATAAGCACCGCCACGACGAACAATATCGCTTCGAACTTTTCTCCCCCCGCAAACGGCCGCAGCGCGTAGCACAGAAGCGTTGTCGCCGCTAACGTGCCGATCGTTATTCCAACGTCGCGCCATGTTAACTTCGCGTTTTTCTTCTTCGCGGATGAGTTCATGTGTATCCCCTTTACCATGATAGCTTCCTCGTATTATAAATGTACAACTATTTTCATTTTATTGCAATGCCGCATATTGTCCACTTAGGCCATAATAAATGCTCTCTTTACGGCTTAGCGCGTCATCTTAACGCTTTCTTTACGGTGCATCCCCAAACTTGTGCCAAAATACGCACACAAGGGCGGCAAAAGCCGCCCCTATGTTGCATAGTTTTATAATCTTCTCCACGCTTCGTCCTTTATCGGCGCGCGGCCGCTAAGCGCACGGTCAATCTCTCTTAACATGCGCGGCGTGTCCGTATTAAGCGTTCCTTTAAGGTTTATGTAGTTGGATGCATGGTTCGCGCGGAACACCGTGCCCTCGCTATCCATGTTTTCAAGCATTATTCTGCATTCTTCAAGCGCCGTCGCAGGCCCGACAGGCTTCAGCCTACCCGCCCTGTATTCGTCGTACATTGGGCAGCCCGGCTCAAGCATAAGCGAGAGCAGGCCGAAATAGTCCGGCTTCATGCGGCTTACGGCTTCTGCCGTGGCCTTCGCGTGTGCGGCGGAGCCTTCGTCCCCCGCAAGGCCCAGTATCGCCGTGAGCGAAACAGCAAAGCCCGCCCGCTTTGCCCGCTGACCGGCAAGTATTATTTCCTCCGCCGTTGCGCCCTTATTTATGCGCCTGAGCACGTTCTCGTCGCCCGATTCAAGGCCCATGTATAATAGCTCCGTGCCCGCGTCATGCAGCGCCTTCAGCTCGTCATCCGTCTTTATAAGCACGCTTTTTGGTGAAGCATACATGCTCACCCTTTCGCATTCGGGGAATATGCGCTTCACCGCCGCGCTTATCTTCAGCTGCTCCCCGCTTTTGCGTATGAACGCATCGCCGTCGGCAAAAAATATTCGCTTTATGCTGCTTGCAAATCCGCGCGCGCGCTCAAGGTCCGCTATAACGTCCTCCGTGCTTCTTATGCGGAACTGCTTTTCCTTATACATTGTGCAAAAAGCGCAGCGGTTGTGGCTGCACCCTATGGTGGATTGTACTATAAGGCTGTATGCCTCGCTCGGCGGGCGGAATATGCGTCCTTCGTAAAAATCTCCCACGGTTTATGCCCCTTCCGCGTTTGCCGCCGCGGCCTGTTCCTGCTTCTGCGCGATTTCGGGGTGGGTAAGTTTATAGTAATATTGCAGTATATCGCGCCTGGTAACAATGCCTATGAAAGAGCCTAAATCGTCCGTCACTGGTACAAAGTTCTGGTTCTGCGCCATCAGGAAAAGATCCTCAAGCGATGCGTTCACGTTAACGGCCCTGTTGCGGTCCGCCTTGAGTATGTCCTTAACATACAGCCGCTCCTGCGCATGGTTATCCCATGCGGATTCGTCCGTCAGCTTCCATAAAAAGTCGCCCTCGGTAACGGTTCCCCTGTATTTGCCGTCCCTGTCTATAACGGGTATGGCGGTATAGCCGTAGTGTCTCAGCTTCTCAAGCCCCTGCCTCAGGGTGTTGTCATAATAGATATAGGCCGTGCTAACCTTTGGCCTCAGAAAAAACAGCACATTCATGTCCGTATCTCATTCACCAACCTTTGCTTATAGCATACCATAAACTCAGCCCAAAATGGTGGCAACATTGTTAAATAGAAAATTATATATTATTTATGGAAAAGCTTCTTGGTCTGGTACCGCGGTTCGCAGGTCAGATTAACGCCAAGCTTTCTGAATGTTGCCACGTCTACGCCGGAAAGGATTACCGAGGAATGCGCTTCGCATCCCCTCAGCTTGCTAAGCTGCCGCATGGCAAGGTCCGCCGTGGGGTTTGTTGCCGCGCATATGGAAAGGGCAATAAGTATCTCGTCCGTATGCAGGCGCGGGTTGTGGTTGCCAAGGTGCTTTATTTTCAGGTCCTGTATAGGCCCAATTATTATCGGGGAAATAAGGTGCATGTCGTCCTTTATTCCGCCCAGCGCCTTCAGCGCGTTCAGCAGCAGCGCCGCGCTCGCCCCCAGCAGATTGGACGTTTTGCCCGTTATTATCCGCCCGTCCGGCAGCTGCAATGCCGCCGCGGGCTGTCCCGTGGCCTCCGCCTTTTCAAGGCACTTGGCTATCACCGGCCTGTCCGCCTCGGTAAGTCCCGCCTGGTTCATAAGCAGGCGCAGCTTCTGCACCGTGCTTTCGTCCCGCATGCCCTGCCTGTGCTGGCACATTTCGGCATAATAGCGGCGTATTATCTCCTGATTAGATGCTTCGCGGCAGGCTTCGTCGTCTATTATGCAGCAGCCCGCCATGTTCACGCCCATGTCGGTTGGGGATTTATAGGGGCATTCGCCGTATATCTGCTTAAATATCGCCGCAAGCACGGGGAATATTTCAACGTCCCTGTTGTAATTCACGGCCGTTTCGCCGTATGCTTCCAGGTGGAACGGGTCTATCATGTTCACGTCGTTAAGGTCAGCCGTTGCCGCCTCATACGCAATGTTTACCGGGTGCTTCAGCGGCAGGTTCCATATCGGGAACGTTTCAAATTTAGCATAGCCCGCCCTTATGCCGCGCTGATGCTCATGATAAAGCTGGCTCAGGCACACCGCCATCTTTCCGCTGCCCGGTCCCGGCGCGGTAACAACTATCAGCGGTCTGCTGGTTTCTATGTATTCGTCCTTGCCGTAGCCTTCGGGGCTCACTATCAGCTCCACGTTGCTCGGGTAGCCCTCTATCGGATAATGCCTGTATACGCGGATGCCCAGCCCTTCAAGCCGCTGCCGGAACGCATCGGCAACGCTCTGCCCGCGGTACTGCGTGAGCACCACGCTGCCAACATAAAGCCCTATCGCGCGGAATGCGTCGATAAGCCTTAACACATCCAAATCATATGTTATGCCGAGATCCCCGCGAACCTTGTTCTTTTCTATGTCCGATGCATTTATGGCGATAACAATCTCCGCCTTGTCCTTTAGCTGCATAAGCATACGCACCTTGCTGTCCGGCTCAAAGCCCGGCAGCACGCGCGATGCATGATAATCGTCAAACAGCTTGCCGCCGAATTCCAAATACAGCTTGCCGCCAAACTGATCTATCCTGCTCAATATATGCTCCGACTGCATAGAAAGGTACTTCGCGTTGTCAAATCCCTGCCTCATCATTTCCTCCTGAAAAACTCTCTATTAAACAATAAAAGGAAGCGGGCTGAGCCTGCTTCCGATGTGCGCCTTTTTTATAGTACAACTATTTTGCGCGGATTTCAAGTGGAAATGAGTCGCTTTTTATCAATAAACGTAATACCCGTTCACATACATGTAAAGATACGCCGCCTGCATCATCGTGCATGCAGCCGTCATTGCAATGTCCGTGCGCCGTTCGCCGCTTGCGTTCGCCGCCGCAAGCATCAGCGGTATGCACGCCGTAAGGTAGCGCGGGGAACTCAAAAGCCACGTTGCTCCGCATGCCACCGCAAAATACGCAAGGAAATATGCCGTGTATGCCGGCCTCAGCTTCTTTGCGCCCGTCAGCATCATTATAAGCGCCGCAATGCTCGCCGTAAGGTTGGGTATCCAAAGTCCCCACAGCTCGCCCGTGTTCCCGCGCTGCGCCGCGCGTGCCGCCGCATCCGCCTGCGTTGCCGCCGTTTCAAAGAACAGCCCGAAGCCCTGCGACCAATGCTCCTTTTGATACTTCATGAACGTGAGCGCGTTCCCAGTCACGGCATAATTGATGTAAAGATAGCCTATCAGCCCCAGCGGAACTATCATCAGGCACAGCGCGTTGAGTATAAGCGCGCGCTTTTCTTCCTTTATCGTGCCTATTCTGTATGCCGTTATAAAATCTTCCGCTATTTCCCAGGCAATAAATACAATTATCAGCCCTCCTACCGAGCGCGTGAAGCCCGAAAGCGCGCCGAATACGCACGCCCAAAGGTATTGCTTTTTCCGCGTGAAGTATATTGCCGCCGCGCTTAGCATTATGAACAGCGCCTCGCTCATCGGCGCGGTAAGGAAAAACGCCGCCGGAAATACAAGCATGTATTTTACGGCCCTCAGCGCCGCGTCACGTTCCATGTCCAGCGCCGCCGCTTCATATACGAATACGGCCCCTACTGCCGACGCCGCGGCAGATACAACCATTGCCGATATCAGCGAATTGTTGAATATAAGGTTAAACAGCCATATAGCGCACGGGTAAAACGGGAAGAACACAATATGGAACCGCGGGTCGCCCTCTGTAACGTACCACCGCTCCGCTATGCCAAGATAGCTTGGCGAATCGCTGTGCTCCCATACGCTTGCAAGCGTGTTCCACATTCCGCCGGGATACGCCCTGCCATAGCGGTAAAGCAGATATCCTATCAGCAGCGCCGCAATGCGCGTCATCAGCACAAACAGCACTATCTCGCCCCACGGGTGCCTTCTGCTGCGCCTAAGGCTCCTTGCCCCAAGCAGTTCATCCGGGCTTAAATAGCCGCCCTTCAGCGCCGCAAAGGGCCGCGCGCACAGCGCAACGATAAGCGCCGCAAACAGCGCCGCCATTATTCCGCCCGCAATAAGCCCCAACACGGAAGCGTTCCGCGTAAGGCTTCGCCATATGAATATTATCGATACGAGCGTGGCCAATGCTATGCCCGCCCAAAGCTGCCATTTCTTTTCCATGCCATAAAGTATAGCACAATACCCGCCCCGCCACAACGCACCATGCAGGAAAAGCCGCGCCTATGGCGAATTTATAGTGTGGATTTTTTGTAAACAGAGGTGATACCCATTGTCCTTTGAACTTGATGCGGGCGTGTTCCGCGCCCTTTCGCGCGAAGAAGCGCCCCTTGCCAACGCCCTTGCGGACAGCATAAAGCCCACCTTCAGCCATTGGGACGAAGATTACCCAACATTGGATATATTTGAGCAGGACGCCGCCGCTGGTGAGCTTTTCGGCTATTTCATCGATAATAAGCTTGTTTCAATAATCGTCGTCACCACCGCCCCCGAAGAATTTGAGGACGTGCTCGGCGTGCCCGGCGCAAACTGGCCGGACAGCAAGCGCCCGTGCATGCTTTGCCGCCTGTGCGTTGACGTGAACTATCGCCGCCGCGGCATAGGCGAATATATGATGCGCCATGCCGAAGCGGAGGCCAAGCGCCGCGGCGCGGATGCGCTTTGGCTACTGGTCGCCACGGATAATCCCACCGCGTTCAGTATATATGAGCGCATCGGCTACCGGCTCTGCGGCCGGGCGAATATATACGATGCGGACTTCTACTGCTGCGCTAAGGATATATAGTCCCGAATATTGTCCATATTAAGCTGCCCTGCCCGCGTTCATCCGCGCAGCAGGGCGTTTTTTATTGCCTCAGCCTTTCCATGACCGCGCTCAGCCGCGAAAGCTGCTCCGGCGTGAGCATTGGCGCTATGCGTGCCGCAACGTCGTTCAGCTTCGCTTCGTCTATCATGCCGCTGCTTTTGCCGCGCATCAGTTCCTCCATCAGCTTCGCTTTTGCCGCCATAGTAGTTCATCGCGTCCTCCATGCTTTTCAGCTGTTCAGGATCGGCTGAATTCATGGCGTTCTGCGCCATGCTTTCGTAGTTCGGCCGCTGCTCTCCCCGTCCGTATCCTCTCAGGTCCCTTTTCATTGCATCATCTCCCTTCAGCCTATTTATATGATGCAACGTCCTCAATGGTTCGGCTTGGTTCAAAATT
>ERZ857629.2036-NODE-2036-length-19996-cov-7.142470_pt1 | contig 19996 bp, 16 predicted proteins | sample MGYA00519700_ERZ857629 | MGnify/ENA primary metagenome ERZ857629 (study PRJEB31778, sample SAMEA3449351) | human gut metagenome | biome: human gut; feature: human-associated habitat; material: faeces | place: United Kingdom | collected 2010/2012 ...
GGGAAGGTGCCCCGAAGGGGCGGATAGGGCACAGGCGGTATGAAAGACAGATGAGAAAAGCGGAGAAGTGCGCGGTACATGTGGGGAAAGTGTGAGCCCCTCGCCGCGAATGACAAAGATTTCTCGCTTCGCTCGAAATGACGATACGGGAAAGTCTGATGTCTCCCAGTCTCTTAGTCTCCCAGTCCCCCAATCACTCGAGGCCCCTATTCCCTAGCTGCCGATCACAAATTTCTAATTCCAATTTCCTTCATTTATGCTATAATGACTATGAGTGTAATCAGCAGGTTTCCTGCTGAAATCACGATGAGGAAACAGATATGAAAATTATTGGTGGAAAAGCCAAAGGCACGAACCTTTTGGCACCCGTAGGAAGAAATACGACGAGACCGACGCTGGGACGGGTACGGGAAAGCATTTTCAATGTACTTGCCAATGTGGGGCTCGTTGAGACGGATGTCCTTGATATTTTCGCCGGGACAGGCGCGATGGGGCTTGAGGCGCTCAGCCGGTATGCATCGTCTGCGGTCTTTATCGACAAGACAACGGGCCGCATCATCCGCGAAAATGCGAAGAAGTGCCATGTAGAAGATCAGGTACAGATCATATCGAGAGATGTAGGGGCTGCGCTGAAGTCTCTTCAGGGCAGGACCTTTGATTATATTTTCATGGACCCTCCGTATCGGAAGGGCTATATCAATGAAGTACTGGCGATGGTTTTCGACTGCGGCCTTCCTGCTGATCATGCGATCATTATTGCAGAACATTCTATATCAGAACCCCCGGATGTATCACTCTTTGCTGACCGGTGTGAAGTCTGGAAAGAGAAAAAAGTGGGGGCCATTGTTGTTACCTATCTGCTATGCAGATCTACAGAGGGAGAAGTGCAATGAAAATAGCGATTTGCCCAGGAAGTTTCGACCCGGTGACCTATGGTCATCTGGATATCATCAGAAGAAGCGCTTGTCTGGTCGATAAACTGATTGTGGCAGCTTTTTTAAACCCGACCAAGCATTATATGTTTACTACGGAAGAACGGTTGGATATGCTTCGTGAGACGACCAAAGACATTCCCAATGTCGAAGTGGATGCTTTTGATGGTCTTTTGAATGAATACGCAGCGAAGAAGAATTGCCATCTTCTGATTCGCGGACTTCGTGCGTTCAGTGATTTTGAATACGAATTTCAGCGGGCGCTCATGATCAAACAGATCGATCCCACGCTGGAAACCGCATTCTTCATGACGGATGGACGCTATTCTTATCTGTCGTCTACCGGCGTTCGTGAGCTGGCCCATTTTGATGGTGATATTACCCGGATGGTCCCGCCCTATGTACAGGAAATGATCAAGAAAAAGGTAGAGAATCGCTGATCGCCATCGGCTTTTTTCTCAAACTTCGAAAAAGAAATGAGGCTTGCAATTATGGACACAAGAAAACTCTTAGAAGAATTAGAAAATGTCATCAATAACGCGAGTGAAGTACCGCTCACCAATAAGAAATTGGTGGATAAGGATGAGATCGAACGACTGATCGATGCCATCAATCAGTCGCTCCCGAATGAACTCGAGAGCGCACGCCGCATCGTCGCGGACAAAGAGCGTATCATGCTTGACGCAGAAAAGAAAGCAGAGGATACGGTGGCGCAGGCGAAGGATTATATCGCCCGCATCACGGAAGAAAGCGAACTTGTCAAGCAGGCGCAGGAGCGTGCCAATGAAGTGATCTCTTCGGCCAATAAATCCGCTGATGAGCTCCGCACCAGCTCTGTCACCTATGCGACAGATGTCCTGAAATATGTGGAAACAAATATGGAAAACGTCTTAGACAGCCTGAAAAAGAACCGTCAGAGCCTGATCGATTCCAATTCCGCCGCTGCCCGCCAGCAGGAAAAAGAGAACAAGTAATGAGGGGTCGGAGTTTGGGGATCAGCACCCGCTGCACCCAATGAGTCCGTTGCAGTCTGCGGCATATTTTCATGCGAAGATGGAACGCATGTTGCGTTTCGCCGGCGTCATCAGATTGATGGATGATGCTTCAGGGCGCACCTTCATTCCTTATTTCTCATTCCTCTTTTGGGGAAGGGGATAAGTGATATTCCGGTTTTGAATGAAGCATACAGGAGGCCATTCTCATGGGACGAGAAGAGGAAAGCCGACGGATCCTTGTGATCTGTTTTGCGGCGGCTCTTCTGGCTCTGGGAGCGGCCTTTTTTCTGTGGCATACCGCAGGGGAGACGAAAGAGGAGCCGCTTCCTGTGGTCGAGCTTTCCGGCAAGGAGTCTTCCCAGACTCTCCTCGTCTATGTGACGGGTGCCGTGAGGCAGCCGGGTGTCTATGAGCTTCCTGAGGGAAGTCGCTTCTTCGATGCGGTGAAGGCTGCGGGTGATGTGCTGCCGTATGCGGTCATGGAAGATATCAATATGGCCGAGCCGCTTTCTGACGGGATGAAGATCCATATTCCGCTTGATCCGGAGCAGGCGGATGCACGGGGGAGCGGCCTTATCTCTATCAATGCCGCCAGCGCGAAAGAGCTCGAAGCACTCCCGGGCGTCGGTCAGGTGACGGCGGAGAAGATCATCCGCTACCGTGAGGAGCATGGCCGCTTTTCCTCGAAGGAGGAACTCAAAAAGGTGCCCTCTATCGGTGAGAGTCGTTACAAGAAGATGGCGGATAAGATCACCCTATGATGATCCGACTGGGGCTTTTCTGGAGTGCGCTTTTGCTGGCAGCGGGAGTTTTTCTTTTCGAGGAGCTTCCGCCTTTTCTGTTGCCTTATGGGTATGCCTTGCTGCTCCTTTCCGGTGTGATTTTCCTTCTCTATGGTCATTTCCGCGGTCGCTTTTCCCTTGTCCTTTTGGGAGCGGCGCTTTCTCTTCTGACGATCGGTGCTTTCCGTATGGCACTTTCTGATGCCCTGTGGCAGGAGCAGTCACACTGGGCGAGCCGAAGCGCAGGCACCTATGAAGGCATCGTCATGGAGGAGCCGCTGGTACAAAAAGGAGAGGAGGGCTATGCGAGATATGCGCTTGCGCTCGTTTCCATCCGATACGCCGATGGGACGCTCCAGCCGCTCTCGGGGACGTGTTACCTCTATGATCAGAAGGAGACCTGGCATTTCCATCCCGGTGACCGCCTTTACGCCGAAGGAGAAATGAGCCCGATCCGCCTGTATCAGAATCCGGGAAAGATCGATCTCACAGGACGCTATCGGAGCCGCCATCTCCTTGGAAGGCTGTATCTCACCGAAGGTATGCATCCCGCCTTTGCTGGTGAGAGCGGCGCCTATCGCATAGAGAGATTCTCTTCGGAGATGAAGCAGTCGCTGAAAGAGACCTTTGCGCCTTACATGGATCCGGTGCGCCTTTCGATCCTGATGACGCTCCTCTTCGGGGGAAATTATAATGATATCCCGGAAGAGGTCATGACGTCATTCTCCGCGACGGGCATCATCCACATTCTCTCTGTCTCGGGCTCGCATGTGGCGTTGCTCTTTGGCTTCCTGTACCTTTTGGGACGCTGGCTCTCGCTGCCGCGACGCCTTGTGATCCTGCCGGCCATCCTGCTTGTGCTGTTTTACGCGGTGCTCTCAGGGCTTGTGCCGCCCGTCATCCGTGCGGCGGTCATGGGGATCCTCTCTGTCGTTGGGATCTTCCTTGATCGGGAGAGGGCGACGCTGAATCTTCTGGGGGCGGCGGTCTTTGGCATGCTACTCTGGGATCCTTACTATGTGTACGATGTGAGCTTCCAGCTCTCAGTCGGCGCGTCCGCGGGGATCCTCCTCTTTTACCGTCCGATCCTCCGCTGGATGCGCCCTTTCCCAAAGCTGCCGAAATGGGTGAAGGAAGGGATCGCGCTGTCGACGGCGGCGCAGCTTCTCACGATACCGATCATGCTCTATGATTTCCATCGCTTTCCGGTGTATTTTATCTTTGCGAATCTTTTCGTCACGCCGTTTCTGGAATGGGTCATCATCGCAGGGCTTATCGCAGCGCTCGTCTCCCTTCTTTGCCGTCCGCTGATGGCAGGGCTTCTCTATGCGGCAGACTATGCGGTCTTTTTAGCCCTGCGTCTGAATCTTCTCCTCTCCTCGGCCAAGGGAGCGCAGCTTGTGACAGGCGGTCTTTCTTCTTTAGAAATAGCCTTTTACTATGCGCTTCTTGCGGCGGTGTATTTCAGAAAGCGGCTTTCCGCTCGCTCTCGCATGGCTGCCGGAGGCATGCTGTCGCTTCTTTTTCTTGCCATAGCGACGGCTCAGCTCCTGGCGCCTTCGACTCGCGTCATCTGCCCGGATCTTGGCGGTGACCGCGGAATCCTTCTTGTCAATGACGGGCGAAACATCTTATACTATAAGGCAAGCCGCATCTCCTCACATACCGCTGTCTGGGAGTGGAATTCCATTCTCGCCTATGAAGGGGTAGAGGAGGCAGATGTACTCATTCTGGATCTGGAGGATGTCGATAAGCCGCTCCCTCTCGTGATGGGGATACCTGTCAGGGAGATCTGGGTGACAGGCGGCGATCCGCGGAAATGGGCGACGCAGCTTCTATCGGGGCAGACAGCGCGCGTGCGATGCCTGGGAAGGGTCGCACTTTCTTTGGATGAGCTGCACTTTATCACCAATGGCAGCAGCTGGCAGATGGTGATGGGGGAGAAGGACATCTTCCTTTCCGGACGAAGACCCATGCCCAAAGCGTCTCCTCATACCCTGTGGATCACCGGCAGCCATGGCTTTCAAGAATATACGGAAAAAGACGCGGAGACCATGGCGCCCGAGCTGGTCATCTACGGCGGGACCCGTCTTGTCCATGCCTATGAAGATATGGAGCTTTTCGATTTCAAAGACATCCCGTCCGTGAACCTGTATCAGAAGGGGATGCAGGAGATCGTGTACGAGAATGGGTGGAAGTTAGTGACTAGTGACTGGTGAATAGTGACTGGTATTGCGATTTGTCAGCTTCTGGACTGGGTGAGAAGTCAGACATCAGACATCAGACGTCCCAGTCTCTTAGTCTTTCAGTCTATAAGTCTAATCCCTAATCCCTAATCCCTAGACACCAGCCCAAGTCACTCCGATTCCTGTTTACATTTATATAAGGACAATCACTTATGCCTGCCAAAAAGTTAAATAAAAAGAACTGTTGCTTTCTCTATGGTGAAGATCTGGTATCCCTTGCCCTTCGTCGGGAGGGACTGCTCAAGGCCTATTTTGAGGGAGATCCGCCGGATCCCGTTCTGTTCGATGGAGAGGGAAGCCTGGAAGAGTATGAGAATGCCCTGGCAGGGCAGTCACTTTTTTCCAGTGCGACTGCGGTCGTGATACACAATCCTCCTTTCCTGAAGCGCATTTCGAAAGCAGAGAAAGAAGAAAAGGCGGCCCTCCACTTTGTGGAGAGGCTTGAAGGCCTGCCGCCTGATATTTTCTGCCTGATCCAGCTCGATGGAAAGCCGGACAAGCGAACGAAGATCGTGAAAGGGCTGCTGTCTGTCTGCTACAGTGAAGAGCTTTCGCTCCTTTTGCCGCGTGATGCGGCAGGTGCGATGATACGTCTCTTGTCAGCAGCGGGCAAGCGTGTCGATTTCTCCGCACGGACTTATTTGGAGGATGTACTCTCCTCGTGGGATACGATTTCCCTTCCCCTTTTGCAGACGGAATGTGATAAGATGGTACTGATGTGCGGGGAAAAGTCCGTCGTGACGAAGGAGCTTTTGGAGCTTGCACTTCCCGACTACATGAATCAGGGGATCTTCAAATTCGTCGATGCTCTTCTGGACAAAAAGTCACAGCTGGTCTTAGAGAGTGCGGACCGCGTCTTCACGGATATGACCACCACGATCAAAAATCTCGGACTTCTTTCTTCCAAATTCAGAAAGATCAAGATCTTGAAGGAAATGGAAAGGAATCACGTACCGCCCACCCGTATCCAGCAGGCGCTGGGGGTGAGATCCTCCTGGCAGTGGCGGGCCGTGCAGGCCGAGGCAAGGAAGGTCACGGAAGAAGAGGCGGAGTGGTTTCTTCTGGAGATCATGAAGTACCAGCTCGCTTCCCGCCAAGGCGCCTCGGAGCTTGAACTCAAAGATTTGCTGCTGAAGTATTGTTTGAGGAAATAAGTGACTGGTGATTGGCGGCTAGGGATAAGACTAAGAGACTGGGAGACATCAGACTCTCGTATCATCATATCGAGCGTCAGCGAGAAATCTTTGTCATTCGCGGTCAGGTGGTCGATGTTTGGGAATGCTTAAACGGGGAAACTGCTATCCAAGGAACCTTCGGGCATCGCCCCGTTTCGTCATCCTGAGCGGCGAGAAACGTCGTATGTGAGATAACGAATGCCAGAACAGCTGCGACCTGAGCCATCGATCGCGGCGAAGCCGCCACCTTCATTCCTCATTCAAGAGAGACTTTCATCCCTAATCAAAGGGCAGCACGCCCTAGGGACTGATCCTGAACACATACACCTTACACCCAAATGTCATATACGAAACGAAGGGACTATCATTGAGTAAAAGACGATACCGCTGGAAGCGGATATTCGGACTGGTTTTCACACTGGCTGTTATCGGCATCGGAAGCGCGCCGTTTCTCTGGGTGAGTGACGGCAGGGTCATCCCCGGCGTCACCATCCATGGGACAAAGGCAGGCGGCTCGACGGAGGAAGAGCTCAGGGAGCTTTTTTCCGTGAAAAATGCGGATCTTTTGCAGGGGAAGCTGCTACTCACAAAGGAGGATGCTCACGAAGAGATCTCCTTCCGCTCGCTCTCTGTCCGCTATGACGAGAAGGCCATAGAGAAAGCCATGGCTCTTGGACGGACGGGCGGGCTCTTCCAGCGCTGGTACGATCGCTGGCGGATCCTCCTCACCGGGCATAGTGCGGCCATCGATGCTTCTTTTGATGAGAAGCACCTCATCGAGGATATCGCCCAGCTGGCCGCCAAGTATGCGAAGCCTCCTGTCAATGCGAAGCCCCGGTTTGGGAAAGACGGATCCGTTTCCTTCGATGAAGGCAGGCCTTCCATGAAAATCGACAAGGCGGCACTGGAAGAAGCAGCCGCGCTCCAACTCAAAAAGGGCGAAAGCGGAGATGTGGAGATCCCGGCCACAGACATCCAGAAGCCGAATATGACAAAGGAGGCTGCCAAGGAAATCAATGCGGTCCTTGCCGAATACACGACCACCTTTTATGCCGGGGGCAACCGCAGCAGAAATATCGAGATCGCTGCAAACAGTATCAGCGGCAGGTACATCGCACCGGGAGTCTCTTTTTCCTATAACCAGGCGACAGGCTCCCGTTCCAGCGCGAATGGCTATCTCGAAGCCCCTGTCATTATCAATGGCAAGGTCGAGCCGGGGACAGGCGGCGGCGTCTGTCAGGTGAGCACGACGCTCTTCAATGCCGTCATCCTGTCAGGACTTGCCGTGACAGAGAGGACCTGTCACTATTCGCCGGCATCCTATGCACCGATCGGGCGTGATGCGACCGTCGCGGAAGGTTCTCTGGATTTCTGCTTCCTGAACCATTTGAAGCATGGCGTCTACATTTATGCGGTCTACGAACCGGGTGCTGTGACCGTGCGCATCTTAGGAAATCAGGAAGACAAGCCCTCTTTCGTAGAGATCGCAAAGAAGAGCGATGAAGTCCTGCCTTTTAAGACCGTGATCCGTGTCGACCCTTCGCAGGAAGAGGATAAAAAGGTCGAGGAAGGCCACGAAGGACACAATGTCCTCGTCACGCAGTCTGTCAAGTGGGCTGACGGCCGCATTTTCCATGACAGCTTCTACTCTGACTATGAACCGGTCGATACTGTCATCACCTATCAGGTGAAACCGGATGATCCTCCCCAGCCATCCGAGCCGCCCTCCCCTAAGGCAGTGAAGAAGGGAGCATGAAGTGATGAGAAATGAGAAATTAGAAATGAGAAATGGTGGAGCGGCGCATCAAAATATAGAAGCGCCGCGGAGCGTAAATCATGGCAATGCCTGACGGTGGCATTTAGTGACTAGTCACCAGTCACCAGTCACTAGTCAATTGGGATTTCTAATCCCTAATCCCTAATCCCTAATTTCTAATGTCTCATCCTAAAAAGTCGAAATGCCACCACCTGTGTTATCTATACCTCGAAAGGAGATCCTATGGGAAAGTATCGTCTGAAGTCCCGACAGGCGGGATCCGTCATCACTTTGATGGAGATCGACACCGAGAGCCGCGCATGGTACATCAAGGCCGACCATAAAGAAGCCGCATTGAAGGCACTCAAAGATATGGGGCCGGCTTTGGCATGCGTGGAAACGATCTATATCAATGGTGATGATGTGTCGAGTGTGGTTTTGGCGCCTGCACCCATGATGGATCCGGATATGCCGCCGGTGGATTTCCCGCCGCCGGAAGAGCCCATGGAGAGCTACAGCCTTGCGCCGGATATCCCTGTCTTCCCGACCGCTGACGACATCGCCGCGGCGCAGGAAGCGGAAATGACGGTACCGGCAGAAGAGACACCGATGCCGGGGATCTCCATGCCGAGCAGTCTGCCATCTCTTTCGAGTGTCCTGCCGAAGAGTGCTTTCATAGCGCCCGCACCCGCTGCAAAAAAAAGCGGCGCAGTGAATGGCATATACCTTGGCAGGAAGCATATCACGGGAGAGGCCATCGAGATCCGCAGCGTGAATGAAGAGAAGGATGGTGTCATTTTTGTCGGCACGGTGATCTCTATCGAGGTCCGCGAGCTTCGCAGCAAAAAGAAGCTCCTTCTCATGAATCTGGCCGATGAAACGAATGGCATCCCGTGCAAAAAATTTTTCGACCGCCCCGAGGAGGCAGAAGCTGTCGAGTCTTTGAAACCGGGGACGACGGTCAAGGTGCGCGGCAATGTGCGCCTCGACAAGTACTCCGGCGGGCTTGTGCTGGAGCTGTCTCAGATGGAAAAAGGAGAGACAGTCAAGATCGACCACGAGGACAATTACGAGACGCCGCGCGTCGAGCTTCATCTGCACACGAAAATGAGCCTCGATGGTCTTATCGACAATGAAGAGATCATCAAGACGGCAGCAAAGTGGCATCATCCGGCGGTCGCGATCACAGACCATGGCGTCATTCAGGCATTCCCGAAGATTCAGGACCTCGCAGACAAGTATCACCAGAAGGTCATCTATGGCATGGAGGGGTACATGATCGATGAGATCCCGGCAGATCCGGACGCCGACCGCCAGCAGTACGGTCATATCATCATCCTTGCGAAGAACATCACCGGCCTGCGCAACCTGTACCGCATGGTGACACTGTCGCACCTCAAATTTTACAGAAAACGTCCGCTCATCCCCAAGCCCATTTTGGAAGAGCTTCACGAAGGCTTGATCTACGGCTCCGCCTGCGTCATGGGAGAATTCTTCCGTGCGGTCCTTGCGGGGGAGAGTGATGAAGAACTCATCCAAAAAGCCAAGTTCTACGATTACCTCGAAGTCCAGCCGCTCGGGAACAATGAATTCCTCATCAATGACGACAAGTATGGCAAGATCAATACGAAGAAAGACCTAGAGGATCTGAACCGCAAGGTCATCGAGATCGCCGACAAGGCAGGAATGCCCTGCTGCGCGACATCCGACGCCCATTACATGTTTGCGGAAGATCAGAGAAATCGTGACATTCTCCTCTCAAACTGGGAGAAGCCGGGGAAGATCGAGTCCCATCCTCCCGTTTACATCCGTACCACACAGGAAATGCTGGATGAATTCAGCTACCTTCCCAAAGAAAAGGCCATCGAGATCGTCGTCACGAATACAAGAAGGATCGCCGAGCAGTGCGAAGTCTTAAAGCCACTCGCCGAAGAGTGGAAATCCTACAACCCGAAAATCGCAGGTGCGGATGAGAAGCTGGTCAAGATGTGCTACGACAATGCGAAGGCCATCTACGGCGACCCGCTCCCAAAGGTCGTACAGGACCGCCTGACGCTCGAGCTCACGCCGATCATCAATCACGGCTACGGCGTCCTCTACTACATCGCGCACAAGCTCGTCAAGCACTCGAATGACCGAGGCTACCTTGTCGGCTCGCGAGGCTCTGTCGGCTCCTCCTTCGTCGCAACGATGTCAGGCATCACAGAGGTGAATCCCCTCCCGCCGCACTACGTCTGCCCGAAGTGCCACTGGACCCATTTCTTCGAAGATGGCTCTGTCGGCGGCGGCTTCGACCTGCCGGATAAGAAATGCCCGAAGTGCGGGAGCAACCTCGCAAAGAACGGGCATGACATCCCGTTCGCCGTTTTCCTCGGATTCGATGGAGACAAGGTACCGGATATCGACCTTAATTTCTCCTCAGGAGACGATCAGGGCGTCGCGCACAAATATACCGAAGAGCTTTTCGGCCGCGACAATGTCTTCCGTGCCGGCACCATCGCAGGCATTCAGGATAAAACGGCTTACGGCTTCGTCAAGAAATATGCGGAGAACCGCGGGCTGACATTCAATGATATTTTCATCGAAAAACTCTCCGCCGGTGTAGCCGGGGTGAAGCGCACGACCGGCCAGCATCCGGCAGGCATCATGGTCTGCCCGCGTGATATGGATATTCACAATTTCACGCCGCTCCAGTACGCCGCAAATAAAAAATACCTGAAGGATGAGAATGGCCGGCAGATTCCCGGGACCATCACCACACACTTCGATTACCACTCCATCTCCGGCCGTATGCTGAAGCTGGATATTCTGGGCCACGATGATCCGAAGGTCATTCGTATGCTGCAGGATATCACCGGTATCGACCCGCTGAAGATTCCCTTCGACGACCAGAAGACACTCTCCCTTTTCAGCTCGCCCGAGGCACTGGGCCTGACGCCGGATGAGCTTGCGAGTGCGATCGGAAATAAAGGCGTCACCGTCGGAGCCCTCGGCCTGCCGGAATATGGGACGCCCTTCGTCCGCGGCATGCTCGAAGACACGCGCCCGAAGAATTTCTCGGAGCTGGTCCGTATTTCCGGCTTCTCCCACGGCACTGACGTATGGCTGAACAATGCCCAAGACCTCATCAAGAACGGCGTCGTCAAACTGGAGGATGCGATCTCTACCCGAGACGACGTCATGAACTACCTCATCCAGCATGGCGTGAAGCCTCTGACATCCTTCAAAGTCATGGAAAATGTCCGTAAAGGCAAGGGCCTCGAAAAAGGCGGCTCGAATAACCGCGCCGAGCTTGACGCCGCGCACGTGCCGCAGTGGTTCATCGACTCCTGCCTCAAGATCGGCTACCTCTTCCCGCGAGCTCATGCCGTCGCTTATGTCATGATGGCCTTCCGCATCGCGTGGTTCAAGGTCTATCAGCCGCTGGCCTACTATGCCGCCTACTTCACCATCCGTGCCGAAGGCTCCTTCAATGCACCCGTCATCCTGCGCGGCCTTGCGTCCATGAAGCAGGAGCTGGCCCGCATCGCAGCGCTCGACAAGCCGACAGCCGTGGAAAAAGGAAATGCGACCGTCATCGAAGTCGCTGCTGAAATGTACCTACGCGGCCTCTCCTTCCTGCCGATTGATTTGGAAAAATCTGATGCTTCGCAATTCCTCATGGTCGATGGGAAACTCCTGCCGCCATTCAACTGCATCCCTGCTCTTGGCGATGCGGCGGCCAAGGAGATCGTCCTTGCCAGACAGGATCATCCCTTCACCTCGAAGGAGGACCTCAAGAAGCGAGGCAAGGTCAGCCAGTCCATCATAGATACCTTAGACTCCATGGGCGTCCTCAAAGGATTGCCGGAAGAGGAGCAGATGAGCCTGTTTGCGTTCTAGTCTAGTCGCTGGCGCGACGGGTTCAGGGTTCAGGTTGACAGGTTCAAGGTTGCGGAGCGGCGCATAAAATAAGTAGGCGCCGTGAGTTTTAGATAAGTCGAGGCGTTGCAAAGCGACGCAAATAAAAATTCCAACCCCTTCCTCTGCGCGGGTTATCCTCTTTTAGAGGAAGCGGATCGCGATAGTACTCCCTCCTTTCAGAGGAAGGAGGGAGAATTTGGAATGCGGGCATTGCCTCATATATACTCGCGGCGTTTTTGATTTTTATGCGCCGCACCAACCCTGTAGAACCCTCTGAACCTGTAGAACCCGCTGAACCTCTTTCGCACGCAATCAAAGAATGGCAACGCCCCGAGGGGCTAACCCTGAACACTATTTCCCTTAGCCAATACGATAAAGGAGAACACCCCATGTCCCAAGACTCTCTATTTCACGCCACCACCATCCTCGCGGTCAAGAAGGATGGACACACCGCCGTCGCCGGTGACGGACAGGTGACCATGGGCAATGCGGTCATCATGAAGAATACCGCCCGCAAAGTGCGCCGCCTCTACCACGGCCGCGTCATTGCCGGATTTGCAGGCTCTGTCGCTGATGCCTTTGCGCTCTTTGATAAATTCGAGGCGCGCCTCTCCGACTGCAATGGCAATCTTGTCCGCGCAGCAGTCGAATTTGCCAAGGAGTGGCGTCGCGACCGCGTGCTGCAGAAGCTCGAAGCCCTTCTCATCATGACTGATGGGGAGCACCTCTTCCTGGTTTCCGGGAACGGCGAAGTCATCGAGCCGGACGACGGCATCCTCGCCATCGGCAGCGGCGGAAACTATGCTCTTGCCGCCGCGCGTGCTCTGGTCTCCGCGACCGATCTCTCCGCCCGTGACATTGCGGAGAGATCCCTGCACATCGCCGCCGACATCTGCGTCTATACGAATCACAATGTCATCGTGGAGGAAATCTGATGAACGAAAATACAAACCTGACCCCGCGAAAAATCGTGGAATACTTGGACCAGTACATCATCGGGCAGAGCGATGCGAAGAGATCTGTAGCCGTCGCCCTCCGAAACCGCTGGCGTGCCAGCCGCCTCACGCCGGAAATGGCGAAAGAGGTGAGCCCGAAGAACATTCTTCTCATCGGGCCGACCGGTGTCGGCAAGACAGAGATCGCCCGCCGCATCGCGACCCTCACCCGCGCCCCCTTCGTCAAGGTCGAAGCGACCAAGTACACCGAAGTCGGCTACGTCGGCCGTGACGTCGAGTCCATGATCCGTGACCTTGCCGAAGAAGCCGTCCGCCTTGTGAAGAAAGAAGAGAGCGCCCGCCATGGCAAGGATGCGGACGAAGAAGCCATTCACCGCATTGCGGAAGCCATGTGGCCCTCCAAGAAAGTCGAGACACGAAGCCCCATGGACATCATCTTCGGCGAAGCGAAGAAAGAGACGCCGATGGATGAAGGCGAGAAAGAGCGAAGAAAGGACCTCGAGACGCGCATCCGAAACGGCGACCTTGATGACCGCGTGATCGAGATCGAAGTGGAAGAGAAAGGAAATCCGGGGAACACCGATAACGAACAGGCGAACCAGATTTCCATGATGCTCTCCTCCATGATGCCGAAGAAGATGAAAAAGAAGAAAGTCACCGTCCGCGACGCGAAGAGAATCCTCGCAGAAGCCGCTGCCGATGAGATGGTCGATATGGAAGTCGTCAAAGACAAAGCCATCCACTACGCCGAAGAACGCGGCATCATCTTCATCGATGAGATCGACAAGATCGCAGGCGGCCGCTCCTCCGGCGGTCCCGACGTTTCCAGAGAAGGCGTGCAGCGCGACATCCTCCCGATCGTCGAAGGCGCGACCGTCAAGACCAAGTACGGCCAGATGAAGACCGACCACATTCTCTTCATGGCCGCCGGTGCCTTTCACGTCTCCAAGCCCAGCGACCTCATCCCCGAGCTTCAGGGGCGCTTCCCGATCCGCGTCGAGCTTTCAAGCCTCACCAAGGATGACCTCCGCAGTATTCTGACCGAGCCAAGGCAGGCCCTCATCCGCCAGTACACCGCGCTCCTCGAGACCGAAGGCGTCGACATCACCTTCACCGAAGACGCCCTCTCCGCCATCGCCGATATTGCCTCCCGTGTGAATATAGAGACCGAAGACATTGGCGCCCGCCGCCTCTATACGATCTTGGAGCGCGTCTTGGAAGACCTCTCCTTCGATGCGCCGGACCTCGAAGACAAGCACGTCACCATCGACGAGAGCTATGTGAGAAATAAGCTCGGCGATGTCACGGAAAATATTGATATTTCGAATTACATCCTGTAGCACTTTACTGATGTGCGATAAAGAAGTAATAGAAGTGTAAAAAATTTTGCCGTTCCTATCCGGCGTTTCGCGATTACGTCGGATAGGTCGGGCGGTTTAGGCTTCCGGCAGGTCTATCTTGCCGACAAAGCTGTAATAAATCTCTATGTCCTGTCTGCGGGTGCCGTTCTCGTCATAGCTGCACTCATGCACTACGATTTTCTCAACCATTTCCCGCAAGAGGGTAGGGGTAAGTTCTTCAAAGGCAAGGTGCTTTTTCACAATCCCCATAAACTTCTCCGCGTTGACGGTGGCAGCCTGTGACTTGTCAAGCTCTGCCTGTAAACCGGCGGCGCGCCCTTTCAGTTCCGCTTGCTCGGCTTCATAGTCCGCCGACAGCTCCATAAAACGCTCGTCGCTGATTTTCCCGTTTACGTTGTCCTCATACAGACGCTTGATAATGCGGCTGATTTCAGAAATACGCTCCTGCGCCTGTTCAAGCTGCTTGGTCGCTGCGGCGGTCTTTTTCCTGCCGCCGATTTCGTTCTGCTGGATAAGCAACTTTACAAAGCGGCTCTCGTGCTTGGCGGCGTATTCCGTCACTTGCCGGAGATTGGAAAGCACGCCCGCCGTCAAAAGGTCGGTGCGGATAAAGTGCGCGGTGCAATCCTTTGTCCGCTTCTTGTAGCTGCCGCAGATGTAGCAATCCTGTTTCCGCTTGTCGGTCTGGTATCTCTGCTGATAGAGGACGCTCCCGCAATCGGCGCAGAACAGCATACCGGAGAACAAGCCCACTTCATCATAGCGGTTGGGGCGTTTGCGCTGCTTGCGTAACTCCTGTACGCGCTCCCACGTTTCCCGGTCAATAATCGGCTCGTGGTGGTTTTCAAAAATCGCCTGTTTCTCAATGGGGTTTTCTACGCTGTGCTTAACCTTGTAAGAGGGCTTCTCGGTCTTGAAGTTTACCAGACAGCCGGTGTACTCCCGGTTTTCCAACAGGTGGACGACGGTGTTCGTCGCCCACTTGCACTCATAGCCGGGGTGGTAGCGGCGGGTGCTGCCCGTCCTGCGGTATTCCAGCGTCCCCGGCGTGGGGATTTGCCGCTCCGTAAGCATACGGGCGATTTTGGTCGGACCGTTCCCCGCAAGGCAAAGCTGGTAAATGAGCTGCACCACCGGCGCGGTTTCCTCGTCTATGATATAGTTTTCTTCCTCGTCCATGAGGTAGCCGTACACCGGCTTGCTCCCAACAGGTTTCCCGCTCATTCCTTTCGCCCTCTTTACTGCCTTGATTTTCTTGCTGGTATCGCGCACCAGCCATTCGTTGAATAAGTTCCGCAGCGGGGTAAAATCGTTGTCCGCCCCCTCGCCCGCGCTGTCCACGTTGTCATTGACAGCGATAAACCGCACGCCCTTTTGAGGGAACAGCATTTCCGTATAAAATCCCACCTGCAAGTAGTTTCGCCCTAACCGGCTCATGTCTTTCACAATGACAGTGCCGACTTTCCCGGCTTCAATGTCTGCAAGCATAGACTGAAAACCGGGGCGGTCAAAGTTCGCGCCAGAATAACCGTCGTCGGTGTACCAGCGCAGGTTTGTAAAGCCGTTCTGTTTCGCGTAGCTCTCCAAAATCCGCTTTTGGTTGGAAATGGAATTGCTCTCGCCTTGTAGCTCGTCCTCGTGCGACAATCTCGGATAAAGGGCGGTAATCAGGTTTTGGGTGGTCTGTCTTAACATAATATCCTCCGTTTCCGACAGCCAGCCCCACTATTCCGTACCTTGATTGTACCACATGGGGCGGCTGTCTGTATAGCGGCAAAAGTGTGAAATCTGCTACTTTATGTTCGGTAAAAATGCCGGTTTTGAGGTAGCGGCTTCGGCTTCCAGCACCCGCGCCATTTTGTCGGCGGCGGTTTCGGTGCTGTTCTCCTTGAAAAAGCCGGACACGACAAGGACAGAGTTTCCCATGCGGATTTCCGTCACGCAATCCGGGCGGCGGGCAGTGCGGTCTTGCTTTCGGCTATCGGTCATAGGCAGTTCTCCTTTCCGTCGTTCATCAGTTCCTTTAACCGTTCCATTTTGGCTTGCGCCGCTTCTTTTCGGAAGTTCTCCCCGGTACAGCATACCGGCGCGCACATCTCAATTAGCCGGTCATAAATCCGGGCGTGGGCGGTGTCCGGCGGGTTTTGCAATTCCTGTAAGGTCAAGTTGGTTGTGACAATCAGGGGCTTCCCGCTGCGGTAGCGGCTGTCTATGACGTTGTAAACCTGTTCCAAACCGTACTCGGTGCCGCGCTCCATACCAAAATCATCAATGATTAACAGAGGGTAGCGGCAAAGACGGGAAATGTATTCGTTCCTCCCCTCGAAGCTGGCGGCAAGGTCATTGAGTATCAGGGCAAAGTTCGTCATACGGACGGGGATTTCTTTCTCCATGAGGGCGTTTGCGATACAGCCCGCAAGGTAGCTCTTGCCGGTGCCGACGTTTCCCCAGAACAGATAGCCGATTTTATTCGCTTTCATTTCCTCCCAGTGGTCGGTATAGAAGCGGGCTTTTTCTGTCTGCGGGTTTCTGCCGTTGTCGTTCTCAAACGTCCATTCCCGCATGGTCTGGTCGGTAAAGCCCCGGCGTTTCAAATCCTCCACCGCTTCAAGGTGGCGGCGGCGTTCCTCGGCGGCTTCCCGCTTTTCCCGTTCTGCCCGCTGACAATCACATTCTTTCGGGTGGCGGTCGCGCCCGAAGATAACCGCCTTGTCCGGCGTGAAATAGGCTTCTTTCGCCTTATGGCACTTGCCGCAGTATAAAAGCCCGTCCGCGCCGGTGTAGTCCTCCGGCTCCGGGGCGGCTGTCATGGTATTTATCATAGTTTCAAAATCGTTGTTCATAAGCTCTCTCCCTCCTTGAATGAATAGTCTGGTATGCCCGTTTTCGCAGTTCCCTTTTTGTCGTTGTCCGCCCATATCCGCAGGGCGGCGGCATAGTTCTGGTAGGTTTTCCCGGTGGCGGCAAGGTAACGGCTCATTTCCTCGATAAGCCGTTCCAGCCTGTCCGGAAAGTCGTTCTGCAACTCGGCGTATTCGGTTTCTGACAGAGAAATATTTCCATAACGCCCATAAATGGGGGCGGGCGGCTCCCCACTCACTCTCATTGTTTGGCTCTCTATTAGGTTATTTATATTAGTTTTATTAGTGGTCGGTTTTCCGTCCGTCATAAGGTCGCTTTTCCGGCTGTCATAAGGTCGGTTTTCTGGACTTATGAGGGGCGGTTTTCCGTCCGTCATAGGTACGGAAATCTGGACGACTGGCGGCAGCTTCACATACAGGTGGCTGGCGGCGGCAAAGCCCTCCCGTTTCCGTTCCAGAAGCCCCGCCGCGTCCAGCTCGTTCAGCGCGCTCTTAATGGTGGTCGTGCCTTTATCCAATATTTCCGCTATCTCCGTAATGGGATAGACAATGAACACGCGCCCCTCGTTGTCTGTCCAGCCGTTCTTTTGTGAGAGGGCGGAACGGTCTAAAAACAGGGCGTACAGCAGCCTTGCGGTGTAGGATATGTCCATTTTCAGCAGGAAATAGGGATAGGGAATATAGCGCGATGGCGGCAAGGTCGTTTCGGTGGTAATGTAATCAGCGATAAGTACCGCCTCCTTTCCCGTCCGGCTGCTTTGCCCGCTTGGAAATAAACGGCGGACACTCGATAATGGTCGCCCGGAAGCTCTGTTTACAGGTGCGGCGGCACTTGCGGCAAAGGGGGTTGTAAGTAATGCGGTTTCGCTCGTTGAGGAAAAAAGCCCATTCCTGCTTGCGCTTTTTACTCATTCTCGGCATAGCGGCTCCTTTCTGCCGTTCCCGCCGGTGTGACGGGATAGGCGGTTTTTTGTGTATGGTTTCGGTGTCATTTTCGGGCTTTTTCTGCCCTGTAAGCCCCTTAAAAATGCTTCAAGGTATTGTGGATAGGGGAAGCCCCGGCAATCCGTTTTGTCGTGTTTCGGTAGCTGTTCGGGGCGGTCTTTACCGGTCTAAGTCCTGCCGTCTGCCGCGCTGCGGCTCATTCCGGCGCAACATCTGTTCGATATTCCGCTTGACGGTCTGAAGCTCTTTGACGCGCTCTTTCTTCTCCCGGTACTCGTTGTAGCCTGTATTCTGCCGGACGGTAAGCCGTTCAATCTCGGCTTGTAGGTCTTTCCGGGCGGGCAGCTTGGTTATCCCCCGCGCCTTGAAATAGCGGGCGGCGGCTTCGGCTATGATAAAGTCGCTCTCATTGTGCTGCCGGTAGGCGGCGCGGTCTTTCTCGGCTTTTATCTTTTTCAATCCCTCGCGGGTGGGCTTGGTCTTGGCATAGGCAAGCACCTGACGCTGCAATTCCTTTTTCTCCCGCAGGGTGGTTTCCAGCTCTTTCAGCCGGGAGCTGCTTTCCTGCAAGTCGGCATAGGCGGCGGTAAGGGCGGCGTCCAGCTCGTCCGGGGAAGAAAAGCCGTATTCCTGATAAACGCTTAACGTCTTTGCCGCCTGTTTCAGGTTGTAGAGTTTCGCCCACTGTTCATAGCCCCGCCCCTTGCCCTCGGACAGCTTCTTTTGAATGTCCACAAGCCGCTGTAAGCCGTCCTGTTTCGGGGCGTTTTTCGGGGCTTTTCCCGCCTGTAACGGACTTTCCGCGTGGTCTTGGTGTTCCTCTATGGCTTCGGGCTGCGGGGCGGCTCTGGCGGCGTTCTGTGCAAGTACGGCAAAGACGGCGGCGCGGTCAAAATCGTCGCCCAGCTTGCGGGCGGTAATGGGCTTCGTCCTGTCCGGCGTGAGGTAACTAAGCCGCCCCCGGCTCTCCTTGACGGTCACGCCCTCCCGCAATAGCAGCGCAGAAAAATCCTCAAAGGAAGCTGCCGCCGACAGCGCGGCGCGTATGGTCTGCCGCAGCCTGTCCTTGTCGGTTTCAAACTTGGTCTGGCGGGGCGTGATACCGTCCGCAATCATAGGCGCGTTTCGCTTGTCCAGCTCCGCCTGTCCTTTCTTCCGCGCCCAATACTCCCGGTCGGTCACTCTGGTCTTGCTGCCATTCAAGAGGTCGATTTGATAAAGCCCCTCCCGGTGGCATAGCTCCATAACCTCGGACTTGAAATAGCGCATAGCCGCGTCGGTGCAACGGTGTTTACAGCCCGCCTTTGTGTCCGCTGGACGCTCCATGTAGGGCAGGAACGGCACTTCTTCAACTCGCAGACTGTTGATGACGATATGCACATGAATGTTGCCGCTGTGGTTGTGCCCGTCCGCGTGGGTGCATACAAGGGCTTGGTGTCCGGGGAAATGCTCTTTACAAAACCGCTCGCCTAATTCCTGCGCCCGGTCTGCGGTCAAGCCGTTGTCGGTGCCGTCGCGGGGGTCAAAGCTGATGATGTAGTGGTGGCTCTTTACGTCCTCCCGTTTCTGGTTTTTTCCATAGCGGAGATTTGCCCGCATACAGGCAACGGCAAAATCTTCCCCATTACAATTCAGCGCGGACAGCCGGTAGTCCTCGCGGGGGATAAGCCGCCCGTTTTCATCAAGGACGGGCTTCATCGTAAACTCGTCGTGCTGGAATAACAGGTATTGCTCGGCGGCTCCGTAGTCGGCATTTTTAGAGCTGATATGTTTGAGTATCGCCAACGGCTCCACCTACTTTCTGCAAGACTTCATACTTGAGGGCGGCAAGGTCGGAAATGGCGGCGCGCACTTCGCCGGATAAGGCGTTGTAGGGTGCGCCGTACTCGTTCAGATACCGGGCTATCTGGTTTAGGTTGCCGCCGATCCGCCCGTACTCGGCGGCTAACCGCCCGACAGCCGCCAGCAATTCATCATTGACGGCGGACACATGGATAACGGGGCGGATAGTTGCCCGCCGGATAGCCTGCCGCAAAAACTCGGACTGGCTGATACCATAGGGCGCAAGCCGCGCTGTGAAATCG
>ERZ857629.2037-NODE-2037-length-19992-cov-20.310428_pt1 | contig 19992 bp, 6 predicted proteins | sample MGYA00519700_ERZ857629 | MGnify/ENA primary metagenome ERZ857629 (study PRJEB31778, sample SAMEA3449351) | human gut metagenome | biome: human gut; feature: human-associated habitat; material: faeces | place: United Kingdom | collected 2010/2012 ...
TGTAAAAATAATGCTCTTGGCACATATATAAAAATAATTTTGACCACCTACTTATATAGCTATGGTGTATTGCCTGATGGCTATCGGATTCCGCTTTACAGCCATAGGATATTGCAAGCAATCGATAGAACTAAAGTCTCTATGACCATCATCCCGCAACGTCCTTATACGATTTCAATCTTGCTCTTTCCCCCTGCGGGTTGCTTGACCAGTCGGATTTGCGGACTGATTTGGGAGCGTATCTGGTCGGTGTGGCTAATGACGCCCACTTTTCTGCCCTGTGCATTCTCAAGGTTGGAGAGCGCCGACATAACGAGGTCGAGAGAGGCGTGGTCGAGGTTGCCAAAACCCTCGTCGATGAAGAGGCTGCCGATGCTCAGATTGTGGCTCGAGAGCGTGGCAAGTCCCAAGGCCAGCGCGAGACTGACAACGAAGGTTTCGCCGCCAGAAAGCGAACTGACGTAGCGGTGCTCGTCAAACATGTCGCGGTCGATGATTTCCAGCGTGAGCGTGCCAGGCATGTTGCGGAGTTCATAGCGCGGCGAGAGCTGGCGCAACTGGGCGTTGGCGTGGCTGACCAGAAAGCCAAACGTGTAGCTCTGGGCCAGTTCGCGGAATTTCTTGCCGTCGGCACTTCCCAAGAGCGCATCGAGACGACGCCACTCTTCTGCGTTGACACGCGCCGCTTCGAGGTCTTTCAACCGACTGGCGGCCCGTTGCTCACTGTCTTCATGCTGCTTGAGACAGAGGTTAAGACTGAGCACATGCGCTTTCTGCACGTCGATTTCCTGAAGGAGCGATGCCTCGCTGGCCTTCAGACTTTCGCGCGTCTCGTCGCCCGTGCCAGAGGGCTGGCTGGGCTTGCTGCGCAATGCCAAGAGGGCTTCGCGAGCCGTTTGGAGACGTGTGCTGGCAAGCGTGAGCTGCTTTCTCGCCTCGTCAAGGCGGTCGCGCAGTTGTTTCCAGTCACAATGCTCCGAGAAGATTTTCTCAAGTTCGGCAAACTGCATCGGCGAATGCGTAGAATTGAATTTGACAATCCACACGTCGAGGTCGGCCATTCGCTGGCTCAATTCTCCCTGCCGCGTCATGCGCGTCTGCAAAAGATTCTGCTGCGTTCCCTGCAACTGCCGCAGGCGTCCAGAAGCCTGTTCGTTCACGCCACGTGCCAGCGATTCCTTCTGACGCGCCGCCGCGATTTCCGCCGAGAGAAGCTCCTCTTCCTTTTCTGGCGTCGTATTGTTGAAAAGCCTTGAAAGCTCGTCGCGCTTGGCTTGCAGGCGTTCTTGCATGGCCTCCTTCGCCTCCACAGCCTGCGTGTATTGCTGGCGGGCCTCATTCAGACGGTTGCTCAGAGCCTTCACCTCCTCATGAAGGAGTTCGCAGGCACGCTGCTGCTCGTCGAGGTTCTTGCACGTGTTGAGCCAGTCGTCGTGGAGCGTCGAGAGGCGCAGGCGGAAGTTGTCGGGATTGTTTTTCCATTCCGAAAACCATCCAGAGAGCGTCACCATCGAGTCGAGGTCCTGGTAAAGCTCACTGCATGAGCGGTCGGACTTCGTCAAGATTTCCTCCTGCTCCTCAGCAGAAGCCGCCGCCACGCGATATTGCGTGTTGAGGTCATTGATATGGTCGCGATCTTCCGCCATCTGCGCTTCGAGAACACTGATTTGCTCGTTAAGGCGATTGATGTGGCCCTGGTGGAAGTTAAACGTTTCCAGTTCCTTCTCCGTCTCAGAAGCCGCGCGGCGCGTATTGTCGATAAGCAGGCCTATCATGAGGCGGCGTGCATCGCGTGCCACAGAAGGCGAGCAATCGACAAACGAATTATCGAGATAGGCATACGCATGCCACTGTTCCACGTCCGCCCTCTGTCGCGCCTCACGGCTTTGGAGGTTTGAACGCTCAGAAGCCAAGCGTCCTTCGCTGGCCGCCATCTCTTCCTTCAGCTGGCCCACCAAACGCTGCATCGCGTCGAGTTGTTCTTTAGCCTCGTTAAATTCCTTTTCGAGATTATTGAGCAATTCGCCAAGTTCGCGCTCCGTCTCCGTATGGTAAGGATGGTGCGTTGCCCCGCAAACGGGACAAGCCCTGCCCTCCTTGAGCTGTTTGCGCAACTTCACGATGTTTTCACTCTGGCTGAGCGTCAGCGCCACATTGAGGCGCTTATGGGTTTCCGCGAGCACGAGCAATTTGTTTTCGGCCGCCGCCAAATCCTTCTGTTTCTGCTTCTGCGCCGCCTCGATTCTGCTGATTTCCGCCCGCTTGTCGTCGATTTCCTCATAGCCCGAAGCAATACTTTCCCAGAGCGTCTGGGCATGCTCCAAGGCCAGCAGACGGTTGCGGTTGTCGGAGAAACGTTGCTGGAGCTTCGCGCTGTCGTGTCCCTGATTGTTTTGGCGGTGGATAAGCAGTTCGCCTTTGAGCGTGTCCATGTTCGCCTCGTTGTCGTGCTGCTTCTTCTGATAGCGCTCCGCAGAGAGCTTAATTGATGCCTGGCGCTGTTGCAGTTGAGCACATTTCTTGCGGCTTTGCTCATTGCTCCGCGTTTCGATATTGAGCGCAGAGAGTTTGTCTTTGATGAGGTCAAACTTGTCAAACATGAGGCGGTGTACAGAGAGCGCCTGCTGATGGAGCTTGAGGGCTTCAAACGCCTTCTCGCTTTCCTCCAAGTCGGCATTCTTCTGCTTGAGCGCCGAGGTGCGTTCCTCAAAGGCCGTCTTCTTCTCAACGAGCTGCACGTCGGCTCGCTTCAGTTCGCCTTCAGCCCCGCGTATCTCTCCGTTGAGCACATGGCCCCGACTGATGGCTGGGCGGCGCATAGAGAGGCGTCCTTCGGCCTCAGAAACGCGCTCCCGCGCCTGATCGAGGGCTTCTCCAGCTTCCCTGAGCTGGCGACGCTCCGAAAGGATGTCGTTCGACGTGCGTTCTTCGTCGCGCTTGATTTGCTCGATGTCGGCACGCCGCATCTTGATTTCCTGGAAAAGCGGTTGCACGTCGAGCACAGAATCATAGCGCTCCAGGCGCAACTCGTCGCCACGCAGCGACATATAGGCTTTATTGGCACCTGCATATTGCTCTTCCAGACGGGCCACCAGCGAGGTGGCCTCATCGAAGTCGGCAAACCACTGCAATTGCTGCTGCACGAGCTGCTGGCGCTCCGTGAGCGTCTTGATGGTGGCAGAAGCCAAGGAATATTCCTCCTTCTTCGCGGCGAGTTCATCGTCGCTGAGGTGGTTTTTCATGATTTCCTGCAAATTGCTCGTCAGGATTTCAACGCTTTGCTGGGCCTCAACCGTCTGCTCATGAATGGTGCGGGAGATTTGTCCGTAGATTTCAGTTCCCGTCAGTTTCTCCAGCAAGGCCGACTTCTCGCTGCGCCCAGCACGGAGGAAATTCGCAAAACTATTTTGCGCCAGCATAACGGTGCGCGTAAACTGCGTATAATCCAGTCCGATGATTTCCGGAATGCGGCGGTCGATTTCCGCCTCTGGAATGGTTTCCTTGTGGGGCGCGAGGCGTTGCAGGCTACGCACCACCTTGTCATAGTTGTCCGTTCGTTTAAGCCGCAAAGTCCATTTTGCCTCGTAGCGTTCTCCCGCAGTGGTGGTAAACTCCACAGCGGCGAGGGCTTCGCGGCAACCGCGACGGAGAATGCCCCGCACGTCGGTCGGCGAAATGGCCTGTGCGCGGTTGGGATTTTTCTTCACGTCGTCGCCCGTGATGCGCTCCGCATTTTCAAAACGCGGCGCGTGGTTGTAGAGCGCCAGACAAACGGCATCGAGAATGGTGGATTTGCCCGCCCCCGTGTCGCCCGTGATGGCGAAGAGCCCAGCAGAGCGCAAAGGTTCCTGCGTGAAGTCGATGACCTGTTTTCCCTCAATTGAGGTGAGGTTGCATATCGTGATTTTCTCTATTTTCATTGTTCTCCCTCCTTGATTTCAGAAACGGCCTTTTCATAGGCCGCGTTGAAGCGTTGCTGAAGCGCTTCGGGCATGTCGGTGTTGTAGCGGCTCTCAAAAACCCGCTTGGCCATGTCGATGGGCTGAATGCTACGCAGCGTCTCAACGGAGCCAATCTTTCCCGGCTCGGAAGCGGCAGGGGGCAGTTCGCGCACCATGCGACAGAAATGAACCGCCTTGTCGGCCAACGCTTCTGTGGCCTCGTGGAGCAACGAAGGGTTGGGCTGATTTTCGAGCACACGCATTTCGAGATAGGGCCAGGTGGCGCCGTCGTCGTTTTTCTCGCGCTGCGGCAGAGCGGCAATGGCGTCGAAGAGAGCATCGGTGCTTACGGCACCGCGATTGGGGATGGAAAGCAGCGCACGCAACGGCGTATATTCCAGGCGGCTGACCTCCGTCTCGCCCGTTTCGCTGATGGTGACGAGGTTGACACCGTGGCGGTAGCCCTTTTCAGAGAACGACATCGGAAGGGCACTGCCAGCATAATACATATCAGACTTCACACCGCCAACGCGCTGGGCTTTGTGGATGTGTCCCAAGGCCGTGTAGAGCGCCCCGCAGTCAACGCGGCCCGCCTCAACGCAGTCTTGCCCGCCAACAACAAGGCGTTCGCTGTGCTCATCCTGGCAGATTTCAGCCCCAGCGGCATAGAAATGGGCGGCAACAACGGCCGGCAGCGACTTGAAAGGCGTTTTGCGATAGCGCTTGCAGAGGTTGTCGAGAAACCATGCCAGCCCCTCCGTCGTTGAAAGTCCCGAGGGATAGTCGCTGGTGCGCAGATAAGGCACGGCAAAGCAAGTGACAACGGCTTCCTGCTGCCCAAGCGGACTTAGAGGCAGGAGATAATGGTCGAAATCAACCTCTCCGGAGTCCTCCAGCCGACGCACCATTCCGCGCACATAAACATTGTGCACCTTGAGCAGTTCTGCAGGTGCTTCGAGGCGTCCTGCCGAGTCGTGGTTGCCGGCAGTGGCCACCACCTGCAGTCCTTCAACAGCACTCGTTGCCTGAATGAGGAAATCGAAGAACTGCTTTTCGGCGCGTGCCGGTGGATTGGCGGTGTCGAAGATGTCGCCAGAAATGATGAGCGCGTCGGGACGCTGCTGCCTAACCACTTCCAGAAGCCAGCTGAGAAAATGGGCGTGCTCGTCAGCGCGGTCGTGTCCATGAAATGTGTTGCCGAGATGCCAGTCGGCGGTATGTATGAGTTTCATAATGTCGCGAACTTAGATGAAACGCAAAATTACGCTTTTTTTAGGGATGTGGAAAGGATAGTTTTCTAAAAAATTGGCATAATTTCAGCGCAGCGAATGGACGCAACAGATGGGCGCGATGGGCGGGCGCGACGGAGCAGTGAAGAATGATGCCGACGCAAGATGAACACGACATCATCGGAACAAAATCGGCAACACCCTCCATCAGCAAACGCCGCGATGACGCCCCAAAAAATACCGCCAAAGAATTTGCTGCCGTTTGCCACCCATTTTCGTCCACTTAGGCAGGCTTTCCAACCGCTTGAACAATAAACGAAAAAAGCGGGGTTGCCCACCTCTTTTATTATATGTACTTTTGTATGTGGAATTTCTCAGACATACGAATTCGTTTCGTAGCTCACAGAATGACAATTCGCCCTTGGACACTCGCTTCAAACGACGAAGCTTACCCGCCAAGGGGCAAAAGAAGAAAGAACGTATGTCACAATCTCAGACTCCAGGCAATCATGGTGGCTTGGAGAATATAGAGATAAAACACTCCCACCTGGGTCGAAGATGATCCGGGTGGGAGTTTTTTTTGTGTGAAGAAAGGGGAGGCGAAGCGGGACGGCACAGCGCTGAGCCCCGATTGAAAGTTAAGCGGGTTACTTACACGTTATCGATTTGCGGCCGCGAGTCGTGCTGCTCGCGGCCGAAGGTAGCACGGCTCGCGGCCGCAAATCGATAACTTGGTATAGGCTGAGAGATTCCCGATGCGGACTTTGAAGGGATGGATTACACGCTTTTTGCGGCGGAGGATGGGGCGAAGGTTTGGGCCTTGGACGGCGTAACAACGAATTACACGAATTGACGAATTGTTTGCGGCGGAGGATGGGGCGCCAGCATTGTAGCTCACTTTGCTCGCAAAGTGAGGGGGACGGATATTTGGCAAACATTGCACTATAAACGCCCTACCTAAAAGGGCAGCGGTGTCGCAACCGACATGCTACTTGATTATAAAAAAAACTCGCAAGTGAGAACCTGCGAGTTTTTTTATAGAAAGGCGCATTGCACCATTACTTACCGATAATCTTTTCTCCTTGACTGGTGATGTAGATGTGACCTTTGACAAGGTGTTTCACTTGTCGGCCTGTAAGGTCATAGTAGCGTATCGGACCATTCTTGTCACTCGTTTCTTTGATGACATTGTTGTTAATTCCTGTCACATCTGGAGAGAGATTGTAAGGAATGGCCAACTGTGCGGTCAGGTTAGAACCGTCAAGGGTGTGTGCTTCGACAACAATGCTGCCTTGACCACCCAAAGCATTTGTAAATAAGAGTTCTCCAGTAGGCAACAGTTTGGCAACGTCTGCCCCATTCTTGATGTGCCAGCTGATTTTGCTGATATCGGTGAATGTTGGCAATACAACAGCCAAGAGATGAAGGCTACGTTGACCATCAGAGAGCTGTGAGTTTGATTCCAAGGTAGTAAGTTTCAAACTGTTGGCAAATGTCTGAGTTGCAATGGCATCAGAAGCTGCAACAACGTTAGACCAGGACTGACGTATGATGTCGTCGGCTGTGCTTGGTGCAAAAGCCACGGCGTAGTAATATTCGTCGGCTGTGCTGGCAGTGGCATCAATGTAGTTCTGCATGTTGCCGTCAACACGGGCAATCTCCTGACAGTTTTTAGGAGTGGTACCGCGCAAAATAATGTACTCGTCAACATCAAGGCCTTCGTAAGCGTTCCATAAGAGGTTTATTCCTTTGGCACACTGATTGAGAGAAAGATGAAGCGGCGTGTGTGTTGTTGAACTCTCACTCGTTTGAACACCATTATCGGCTACATAACGCACGCGGTAGCTATAGGCTTGGTGTGTATTGTCGCAGGTGGTGTCAATGAAGCGAATTTTGCCTGTTCCATTATTGGCAGTGCCAATCACTTCATATTGTTTTGTCAGCGCGTTCTGACGGCTCACTTCTATCGCTTTGACAGTTCCATCCATTGGCGCATTGACAAAAAGCATATAATTAGTCCCATTGGCAGACACAAATTTGATGGCGGGTTGAGGCAACGTGTTTCTATAAACGTAAGCTTCAGCTGTGTAGACTCTTCTCTCGCCGTTGACTATTGCGTCATAAACCACTTCGACGAAGCCGTCGGTGTGGAAATAGAACGTGGCAATGGAATCGCCTTCTGTGTATTGAACAGAATAATCACTTCTGTTTCCAAAATACAAATTTGCGGCTTGCAGACGACGTACAGCCTCGGGTACCTTCACCTTGAACGGAGCTTCCATATAGATGCCATCGCCGAGATGGATTGTCATATCGACGGATGGATTTACGTAAACCTGCGTGGTATAAGTGTTACCATCGGCTTTGAGTGTGACGGTTTGTGCTCCGGCTTCAGCCCAGTTGATTTTATATTTGCCGTTACCCAAATCTTCAACGGATTTCGAATGTGTGGCTTCAAGGCTGAATGACGATGCTTTGGGACCGACATATTTCACGGTGGTTGGAATGTCGAGGTCGCTTGTGGCTTGTTCCACTTCAATGAAGTTTTTGCCGTTGATGGTCACCGCTGTTGGAGTTGTCATCGGTGAGTGTTCGCCCATAAGGTCAATAGCTTGCACCTGCACTTCGTAGGTTTCGCCCTCTGTGAGAACGGAAGCTGGAATCAGCATCTGAGTAGAGCGTCGGTAATATATGCCAGAACCGATGGTCGCTTTGTCGCTCAATCCGTTCATAGGTGAGATAAGGAAAGCGTCATCCCCCGTTTGTCCTTGACGTTTTACACTTACATTATAGCGCATTTGCTTGGCTGGAGTCTCGGCATCGTAAGCATCAGCCCAGTTGATGAAGAGACCTTGTTCCGTTTGGCGAGCAACGACGGCCGCAGGAGCCAAAGGAGCTTGATTGGTAATCTTCGTTTCCAAACCGTTTGGAAATTCGCCATTGGCCAGCGGTTGCCAATGATATTCATCTAAATTTTCAAAATAGCTTATATCAATAACCTTATAGTTAAAGCCTTCATACATCATGACAACTTGTTCAGAGAGCACAATGTCTGGGAAACCGTTGTTGTCTAAATCGACAATGCAACGAAGCCTGTCATTTTTGACGTTGATACGTACTTCCTGGTCACAAATCCATTCACTCTGCGGTCTGCCTTTAACGATGACAAATTGTTTCGCTTTGCTGTCGAAATAGTAGCCATCGACCAGGCCATCGGAATTGAAGTCGGCCACACCTGCAAGTTCTTTACCGCTAAAGATATCAGGCTTTGAATATGTGATGTCTGCTTGCGGTGTCTTGAAGGATACTTTCGTCTTCCCCATACCATCAAGCCAAATGAGGTCGGGGACACCATCGCGATTCACGTCGTAGAAATCGACGATTTTAGCTCCATATAAATAGGAATCCCAGTAATTTTTATTGCTGAAATGCAGGTTGTCGCCTTGGTTGACGAGGGGTATATTACGATCGTCCAATATGTCGAAATATCCATCGTTGTTTAAATCAACGACATACTTCATTATATATCCTTCATAGTCGGCTTTTTTCTCATATTCATAGTCGCCATCACCTTCGGCCATATTGATATAGAGATTGCCCTTATTCACATTGTCGATATAAAAGTCGGGAAAACCGTCACGGTTATAGTCGAGAGGCAGATAGGTCTCAGCGTCTGCGTATTCGAAATCTGAATTGAAACTCAAACGCAGCTTTTCGTACTCCCCTTTAGGATTACGCTTCAGAAATGGGCTTATTTCTAAATTTGTTTCTGTCATAATTTCTGCTGCACCATCCTGATCCATGTCTACCATGACTGTAAGAATGGACTTATCTTTCGCACTACCGCGAAATGGCAAGATGAAGGAAGACGTTGCATTGCTTTCCATGTCTTGACCATTGGCTTTGTGCATGATGACCTTGATGGGGTGTTCTCCCGCTTTTGTGAAGAAGGCATTGATTTCTCTTCCGCCAGCGTGTGTGGCCGTAATTTGTGCATTCGGCAAAATCCATTCATAGGTGGCACCAGCTTGTGGATTGAGCACACGTAATGAAAGAGTGTCTGACGTGGCATATCCTTCGCCTATCGGGGCAATGACAGGAGCGCTGACTTTGTGCACGTAAACGGCTTCATCCGACCATTCACTTCCTAAACGCCCAGCATCAATGGCTTGAACAGATACGTAGTAGGTTCCTTCTGCCAAGTTGTTGGTGTTAAGGAAAAATTGCAGATTGCGACCCATTTCGCCTTCAAGCAAGTTGCGACGCGTGCCGTCTGGCAAGGCATTTGCACACATGATGTCGTTTCCTCCAGGTGTGCTGCCGATGCGCAGTTCGTAGGTGAGGTCGCAAGCTGAAGTCTGGGCATCGTGTCCGCGCTGCCAGATTATTTTAAGTTGGTTGCTGTTGGGCTGATAGATGAGCTGTGGACGACTCATTTTGTCGGGCCGCGTATTTACACTGGCACCTTCAAGAGGCTCACAGGCCACTTCTTCACCGATATAGGATCCTGATTTAGAATAAAATTTCTTGGGGTAAACCATTTCGGTGATGCCATCATGGTTGAAGTCGGCTAAGAAGAGCGTATAATGCGCAGGCAATGGTGTTTTGCTGAGACTCAAATTGGCAGCAATATGTATCAAGGCATTTGTGGTGTAAAGTTCGTAAAGGCCATCACCATCGTAATCGGCGCAGCTTTGTCGTACCTCATAAATGCCCTCAATATAGCTTTCCTTCTTTTTGAAATTTCCTTTGCCGTCATTGCGTAGGAATACGAAGTAGGTGGCATTCGCACTTCCATCGGGTACAAAGAGCAAGACATCAACATCGCCGTCTTTATCAAAGTCGCCGAAGAACACATTCTGCAGTTTGCCATTAGAAAATATGGTTTTGGGAGCTGAAAGACTTCCATTGGTTTGTGTGATGTAGAGATTGACCTTGTCTTTGGTAAAGTCAAGGAAGTCTGCTAAACCATCGCCATTGAAATCAGCGGAATAAATGCGACCGTCGTGGGCACTTTTGAAAAATTCGCCTCCGCCTAAATTATAATAAATGCTTTTCTTGAAATAGAAATCCATCTGGCCGTCGCCATTGAAATCGGCCACATACATCTCGTTGTTTTGTTCAGGTGTGAAGGACTGAGGCTTTGCATTGCCGCTCTTCACCAGTTCAAAATCGGGCTTTCGTGATTTCACAAACATACCCTGTCCCAAACTTGTCACGTTGCCGTTACTTCCACCGTTGGTGGCACTATTCCAGCCGCCTCCCGTTGAAGCCTTGATATCGGAGATGGCACGTTGGGCAATGCGGCTGGTGTCGCTGGTAACGCTCATTCGCTCTTCCATTAAACTGCCATCAGCCTGCAGTTTGAGAACTTTAATATAATTCTCTCCAATGTATGAATCTTCAAAGCAGATGTCTGATATGATTTCTTTTTTCCCATCACCATCGAAATCTGCAGTGAGAGCCGTGTAAATAGAATGTTGTTTATTAGAATGGGTATATTTAGTGGTATATGGGATTCCTGTGCAAAGGTTGGTGAATCCATTACTGCCACCCATAAGCATGAGATTGTCCGATGCGATTTGTTCTATGCGTGGAGATGATTCATTTCCGTTGCAGCCGCTGGGAAAAGATTTATGTGCGGTTGGCGAAAGGAATATAATACTCTTGGAAGAGTTTGGATAGTAGTTGATGGCCATGTCTATGTGTCCGTCTCCGTCAACATCATAGGCTGTTTTTTCACCAAATCGAAGTTGATATGCACCCCCTTCGCCAGGTATATAATTGCGCTTGTCGGAAAAAACAGGTAAGCCATACCCATTACCATTCTCGCCTCCCCAGCATATCGCGGCATCGTTAAGTTTGTTATCTGGCACATGAATGTAGCAAGCAGACCATGGCACTTTGTAGGAAGAAAGCTTGTCCAGCCATTCGTTGTATGCATTACTATTGTACTCAGACATATAGTATATGCCACGCTCTACAAACAGATGACGCACTGCAGAAATGTCACCTCCTGCGGCATCTTTATAGAGCGATTGAACACCTAAAACAGGAAATTCTTGTCCGCCATAGGTGAGTTTGGTTGGTACATGCACATCGGTAACATTGGGAACTCCCGTCACCACCCATCCTTCGGAGATGGAATTGTGGCTGTATTCATCGTCTAATTCAACATACCCTGGCCTGTCGTTGCCGCAAAGGTAGGTAAAAACAAAGCCGTTTTCGCTGTGTTTGGTTTGATTGGGTATGCTTCTACCCCCCCCCAATTTGCGCACAAAGCGGCAATCCGCCCATAAGCAAGGCAGAACTGAGGATTAGTGGTTTAAACCACTTGCCCTGTGTCTTTTTACTTTTGGTTGTCATATTACTTGAAAATTAGTCAGCAGCTTGATATTTAATGAGATTTAATGGTGGTGGAAAAATAACTTGGGCTATTTTGTCCTGTGTTTTTTTCGACTTTGTAACTTCGAAGAAGGAATGTAATAGGCTACATGTCTGAGGAAGCACCTCAAAAGAATTTGATACCCTCTTATCTTCTCTACAAAAAAAGTTCAAGCTATTTGTCTTTCATATCATAGGGAAGCAAAGAACAATGACATACGCACATGCCAAAGAATATCTTAGCTAAGCGCTGCTGAAGCTTAAGCAAAGTATTTCGGCTTATCAAGGCAAAGGTAATTATAAATTATTGGAAAGCTTGTGTGTTTTTTAAGAAAATGAAATCGTTTTCAAAAAAAACATAGAATTGCTTCGCTCAAACGGAATGGCTTTAGAAAAGTTTTCCTGAAACGCATCTGGCGGGGAAGCAGGTGTTCAATATAAGGTAATAAAGCCTGTCGGTTGGGAAATTCCTGATGCGGACTTTGAAGGGACGGATTACACGCTTTTTGCGGCGGAGAATGGGGCGAAGGTTTGGGCCTTGAACGGCGTAACAATGAATTACACGAATTGACGAATTGTTTGCGGCGGAGGATGCGGCGCCAGCATTGTAGCTCACTTTGCTCGCAAAGTGAGGGCCACGAACACGTAGCGAACATGGTCAGCGCTTTGGGGCATAATCTTGTTATTTTTCAGCCCATGCTTGGCCACCGCAATATTCGTCCCCCTCACTTTGCGAGCAAAGTGAGCTACAGTGCTGGCGCCGAATATACGGGATATGGTGCTGCGCCGAAAATGCAGAATATGGGGCTGGCGCTGCAAATGCGGGATATAGTGTTGCACTGCAAAGTTTTCCCTTGCGGCTCTATCTTATTTTTCGCGCGGGCAAAAAAAACGGCTGGGCGCCGAGAGGCGTCCAGCCGTTAATATTAGAATGTATCAGGAATTACTTCACGATAACCTTCTTGCCGTTGACGATGTAAAGACCGTTCTGAGCCTTTGCAACGCGACGACCGCTGAGGTCATAAACAACACCGTTCTGCTGTGCAGGTTCGATGACTTCTGCATTGTTGATGCCGTTGGTGAATGCACCAGCAGGAACCAAACGCCATGAGTTGTTGTAAGCAGCATCTCTTGTGTTGTAAGTAGTGATCTTACCAGAAGTGGCAGTGGCATCACCTACACCAGCCTTACCAGCCAAAGTGATGATTGAACCACCATAGTTGTGAACGAAGTAGAATGCACCAGGAACAACGTCTACGTTAGCCTTGACAATCTGGAATGGAGCAGGAGCACCAACAGCAAATACGTTAGACTCGTTGACTTCGCCGAGCTCAGTGCCACCTTCGAGGGTTGCCCACTTGCCGAAGCGGAAGCCTACGATTGGTTTAGCGTGAGCAACGTTGCCTACGAAGTAAGTCGTGTCGCTTGCAGCATAGAATTCCCACTTGTATTCGTCGCTTGCTTCGTCGAGTTTAGCCCATCTTACAGTGTCGCTTGCGTCAGCATAGATTGCATACTTAACGCCCGGCTGCTTGCTTTCAAAGTCCTTGAAGCCAGCTACGAGGTAGTAGCTCTTGTTGGCGTCGAAAGCGATGGTTTCAGCTTCCTTCAAAGTTTCGATGGCAGCCTTAGAAGCAACCATGTCACCAGCAGCGATGGCAGCCTTCAAAGTAGCGAGCTGGTCAGCAGTGTAACCACCTACGCAACCTTCAGCAGCAGCCCAAGCCTTAGGAGTTGACCACTTGAGGCCTTCAGCGTCGGCATCAGTCATTTCAGCGAAGACGATCTTTGAACCGCCATCGGCTGGAGATGCAGCATCGTTCCAGAACTTGATGTCTGTACCGGTTTTACCACCGAACTGGTTCAAGCAAGCGTTGGCGTCGGCAGCAGCAGAGAGAGCGAAGCCGTTACCGTTGATGGTCATCTTGAATGCAGTCACAGGAGTTTCGTTAGCAGCGATTTCATCGTCTGAACCGAAGGTGAGCGCTGCACCGTTAGAAGTTGAAGGAACATAAACCTTCACTTCAGGACCCATAGCCTTGTTCCAAAGCTGGAAGCCATCTTCGAGGTTGCCAGTGAATGCCCAGAGGTATGAGTCAACGCTGTCGCTAACGGCGATTGAAGCGCCGGCCTTCACTGCGCTCTCACCAGTCTTCTGGTAGATGTAGTAGCCATTACGGATGCGCATCGTGTAGAAGTGAGTACCTTCAGCGAACTTGCCGCCTTCGATCGTTGTCGGAACGAAAGGAACGCCACCGAGAGGAGTCTTCTTGTAAACGAGGGTGATTCCAGTGTCTTCGTTGATGGTCTGGTTGTTGGTTGCGTTTTCAACGAGTTCGTAACCGAGCTTACCGAGCTGAATGCTGTCACCGTGGAATTCGTAACCGAACGGAACATAGATGTTCTCGTCCTTCATCGGATTGCCTTCTTCATCCTGGCAGGTGATGGCAACCATTGGGTAGTGCTTGTAGTAGAGACCGATTTCGAGTTTGCCTTCTTCTGGCATTGCGTCTGCGTGGTAAGGCATCTGGATTCCGTCGCCAGTTGAGTAGTTTTCTGCTCTCTGGTAAGCATAGTTTTCCAAAGTCGGAACCGTCACAGAGTCACCGAGGCCCAAAGTCATGTTGCGCTGCTCGATTTCTTCACCATCTTCAGTCAAGAGATAGAGGGTGGTGGGGATGGTGGTGCGAACTTCGGTTTTCAACGGGAAGATCTGATAGAGAGAGTTGTCACCAGAAAGATTCCAACCCACGAAGAGGGCTTCTGAGTTGTCATCAGCCACGTTCTGACCGTTGAAGTAAACGTTGTTCTCATCACGGAAGTAGAAGAATGAATCTGCCCGTTCTTCTGTTGCTTCAGGAACCGTTACGCTGATGATAGCAGCTGAGTCTGCGCTCAAGCAAGTAGCGCCCGGCCACTTTACCCACGTGCTACTCTCGTCGTAAGGGAAGTTAGGCACGTAGTTGTGACGAGGGCTCTGCAACTTGATGTTGCAACCGCCGTCGAACGGCTCAACGCTCAATACTGTCCAAATGAAGTCGGAGCTTGAAGTGGAACCCACATGGAGCTTACGGCTCAAGTGGATCTTCTGGTTGTCGACTTCTCTCAAGAATGCACGACGGCTGCTTTCTCCATAGCAGAAGAGAGCAATCTTCGAACCTTCTTTGAGGCCTTCGAGTGAAGTCATAGTAGGACCGATTTCGGTTACGACTTCAACCTGAGCCTGGGCTGTGGTGGCGAACATTGCCATCAAAGCCACGATGAAAGTGTAGATTTTTTTCATACGCTTTGGTTATAAAATTAATAAAATTCGTTCTCTACCTTGTTGTTTAGAGCAGGATAAAAGGCACATTATCAGCTGGTTAAAGCTATCATAACATGTTCTCATATTCTGTTTTCCTATTTTCACCTGCGAAAGTTAGCGATTTTATTTGATGTATGCAAATATAAGGCGAATAATTAAAAGATATTTAACATTAGAAAAAACAAAGGGGGAGTTTCCTTTTTGTCGGATGGGGATGAGCGAATTACACGAAGTTTGGTTTGCGAGCGCGTGACTGGGGCGCAGCACTGTAGCTCACTTTGCTCGCAAAGTGAGGGGGACGGAGACGTAGCGAAAAGGAGCGCCCTGAAAGGGCAGCCAGTTTAAAGCCCAGGGCAACGCCCTGGGTATCAGCGTATAAACACCACGCCCTGTAAGGGCAAAAGTATGGGCGAACGGTTGGCTTTTACTTTTGCCCTTACAGGGCGTAGGGGGGTGGGGACATGGTACCCAGGGCGTTGCCCTGGGCTAGGGACTTGTTGGGCTTTCAGCCCGTGCCTGGCCGCTGATATTCGGGCTATGGGCTCATTGGGTCCGCGCCTGACCGCGAACGGCCAGGCGCGGCGCCGCATTTTCAGGCATTGAGTTTTTCCTTGAGATAGTGTGCTGTATATCCTTGTCCTTTTGCCACCACTTCTTCGGGAGTTCCTTCGGCCACGAGGCGTCCGCCATCGCGTCCGCCTTCTGGTCCGAGGTCGATGATATAGTCGGCACATTTGGCCACGTCGAGGTTATGCTCGATGATGACAACGGAGTGTCCGCGTTCGATGAGGGCATTGAGGCTCTTGAGGAGGGTGCTGATGTCGTGGAAATGTAAGCCAGTGGTGGGTTCGTCGAAGATGAAGAGCGTCGGGGCGGCTTTTTCCTGACTGAGGTAGTAGGCCAGTTTCACGCGCTGGTTTTCGCCGCCAGAGAGGGTGGCGCTCGACTGTCCGAGTTTGATATACCCCAGTCCGACATCCTGGAGGGGGCGGAGTTTCTTCACCACGGCCATTTGCTTGTGGAGCGTGAAGAACTCGATGGCCTCGTTGATGGTCATTTCGAGGATGTCGTGTACGTTCTTTCCTTGGAAACGCACGTCGAGGACTTCTTGTTTGAAACGCTTGCCATGACAGGACTCACATTCGAGGACGAGGTCGGCCATAAACTGCATCTCAACGCGGATGGTGCCATCGCCCTTACATTCCGGACAGCGGCCGCCCTCGGCGTTGAAGCTGAAGGTGGCGGGCTTGAAGCCCAACTGCTGGGAGAGGGGCTGCGCGGCCATGAGTTTGCGTATCTCGTCGTATGCCTTGACATAGGTGGCGGGGTTGGAGCGCGAGGACTTGCCGATGGGGTTCTGGTCGACAAACTCCACGGCCTTGATGCTGTCGAGGTCGCCTTCTATCGACATGAATTCGCCCGGCGCGTCGCCAGCGATGTCGAAATGGCGCAGGATGGCGCGATAGAAGACGTCGCGCACAAGGGTGCTCTTTCCCGAACCGCTGACGCCTGTCACCACGGTCATCACGCCCAAGGGGAAACGGACGTCGATGCCTTTGAGGTTGTTGGCACGCACGCCACGCAGACTGATGGAGCGATTCCAGGCACGGCGCGAAAGCGGCACTTTGATTTGCTCCGCACCGCTGAGGAAGTCGACGGTGTGGCTCTTTCCTGGTGCCACTGCTACGTGGTCGTCGTAGGGGCCAGCCCACACCACTTCGCCACCCAAGCGTCCGGCTTCGGGACCGATGTCGATGATATAGTCGGCGGCACGGATGATGTCTTCATCGTGTTCCACGACAACGACGGTGTTTCCCACATCACGCAACTGACGCAAGACGTGGATGAGACGCTCCGTGTCGCGAGAATGGAGACCGATGCTCGGCTCGTCGAGGATGTAGAGCGAGCCTACCAGGGAGGAGCCCAACGAGGTGGCGAGGTTGATGCGCTGGCTCTCACCGCCAGAGAGGGTGTTGGAAGGACGGTTGAGCGTCAGGTAGCCCAGTCCCACATCGCCGAGGAAATGGAGGCGACTGGTGATTTCTGGCAAGAGGCGTGCCGCCACCTGGGCGTCGTGGGGCGAGAGTTGCAGATGGTCGAAGAAATCGCGTAATTCGCTGATGGGCTTGTTGACGAGGTCGGTGATGCTGGCCCCGCCCACTTTCACATAGGCTGCTTCGGGGCGCAGGCGCGAGCCTTCGCAGTCGGGACAGATGGTGCGACCGCGATAGCGTGCCAACATAACGCGGTATTGGATTTTATATTGGTCGCGCTCGAGCATGCGGAAGAACTCGTCGATGCAGATGTCTCCGAGTTCTTTCGCCCCATGCCAAAGCACGCGGCGCTCGGCCTGCGTGAGTTCAAAATAGGGCTTGAAGATGGGGAAGTTGATGCGGGCGGCACGGCGGCAGAACTCGTCTTTCCACGCTCCCATTTTTTCTCCACGCCAACAACGCACGCAACCATCGTAGACGCTCAACGCCGTGTTTGGCACCACGAGGTGCTCGTCGATGCCGATGACCATGCCGAAACCCTCGCAACGCTGGCAGGCGCCGAGGGGGGAATTGAAGGAAAACATGCTATCGGTCGGTTCGCTAAAGACGATGCCGTCGGCCTCGAAGCGCGTGGAGAAATGATGGAGGGCCCGCGAAGGATAGAAACGCAGGAGGCATTCACCGTCGCCCTCGTAGAAAGCGGTCTCAACGGAGTCGTTCAGGCGGGAGACGGCATCTTTGTCGTGGCTGACGCTGAGGCGGTCGATGAGGAGGAAGGGCCAGGAGGCGGCCGAAGGGTCACTCTCCTCCCCCATCACCTCGTTGCAGAGGTCGGGGTTTTGCTGGAGAAAATCTTCGATGCGCACCATTTCTCCGCCCACGTCGAGGCGCGAGAGTCCTTGCTGAAGATAGATGCCGAGTTGTTGGCCCAGCGTACGTCCCGTCTGGCGGTGGACTGGCGCGAGAACGGTGAAGCGTGTGCCATCGCTATATCCTAAGGCCGCATTGACCACGTCTTCGGGCGTATGGCGCTTCACTTCTTCGCCACTGACGGGCGAGATGGTGTGGCCGACACGGGCAAAGAGCAGTCGCAGATAGTCGTAGATTTCGGTGGAGGTGCCCACCGTGGAACGCGGATTGCGGCTGCTGACTTTCTGTTCGATGGCGATGGCGGGCGGGAGGCCCTTGATATAGTCGCACTCTGGCTTGTGCATACGTCCCAAGAACTGACGGGCGTAGGCCGAAAGGCTCTCCACATAACGGCGTTGACCTTCGGCATAGAGGGTGTCGAAGGCGAGCGAGGATTTGCCAGAGCCGGAGAGTCCGGTGACGACCACCAGACTATTTCGAGGAATGGTCACGTCGATGTTCTTGAGGTTGTTGACGCGGGCACCTTTGACTTGTATGTTTCTTTCTTTTTCTGTTGTCATTTTGGTTGGGGCTGGGAGGCCCTTATACATTTATATATATATTATATGGAGCTATCGGGGAGGGGGGTTCAAAATTCCATAAAAATCAAGGTTGGTAAAGAGGCGACAGCGCCCCTGAAAGGGGCTCATATTTAGGGTAGGGGCTTGCCCCTACCTCTTGGGGCCGATTAATGAACCTCGCCCCTGTAAGGGGCTCATATCTCGAATCTTATTGCGGGGCAAGCCCCGCCAACGATATGCGCCCCTTACAGGGGCAGAAGCGAGAATTGATGAGCTGCGGCGAGAGATAGGGGCAAGCCCCTATCCTGGAATATGAGCCCCTTTCAGGGGCAGCGGCGCAACTGCCATGTTATTTGGCTCAAAACCGCGCAGAGATTTTTCTTGATTTTGAGCACCCTAACTATCGGAGAGGAAATGCACTATTTGTACTCCAACACTTCGCGTTGGCGTCGCAACACAGCCAAGGCGTTGAGCGCCAGGGCCTGCATCTCGTCTTCACCCGGATAGATATAGACAGGGGCCATGAAACTGATGCGATGCCGCAGGCGCGACGTGATATATTCGGAATGCGCGATGCCGCCCGTGATGAGGATGCCATCGATTTTCCCACATAAGACAGCGCCTTCGGCGGCGATGCTCTTGGCAATCTGATAAATCATGGCATCGATGAGCAGTTGGGCATGCTTGTCGCCATTTTCAATGCGGCTGATGATTTCCTTCACGTCGGTTGTTCCGAGATGAGCGGCAAGTCCCGCGTTGCCCGAGATGCGCTTGAGAAGTTCCTGTTCCGTATAGCGTCCGCTATAACAGAGGCGTATCAGGTCGGCCGAAGGCAGAGTTCCCGCCCTTTCCGGGGAGAAGGGGCCCTCGCCGTCGAGACCGTTGTTGACATCAACGGCGCGTCCCTGACGATGGGCCGCAACAGTGATGCCACCGCCCATGTGGCACACGATGAGGTTGAGATCTTCGTAGCGCCGTCCCGTTTCACGCGCAAAGCGCCGCGCGATGGCTCGCTGGTTGAGCGCATGCCAGATGGGCACTCTCGGCATGAGGGGCGACCCGCTGATGCGTGCCACGTCTTCCATCTCATCGACCACGCCAGGATCGGCAATGAAGGCCCGACAGCCTGGAATGCGCATGGCGAGCTCATAGGCAACAATGCAACCGAGGTTGCAAGCATGCTGGCGCTGGGCGTAATACATGTCGTTGCACATCAGTTCGTTGACCTCATAAACGCCACCAACAATGGGTTTGGCCAGTCCGCCACGCCCGATGATGGCATCAAACTGAAAGCGGACATCGAGCTTTTCGAGTTCGCTGATGATGAGGTCGCGGCGAAACTCGCGCTGGTCGACAATGCGGTCGAAACGCTTCAGTTCGTCCATCGAATGGCGGATGTTGCGCAACAGCAAAGGCGACTCGTCTTCGTAGAGCGCAATTTTTGTGGACGTGGAACCGGGATTGATAACGAGGATTCTCATGGGGTTGGGATTGTATAAGTTGGGGCTTGGTGGGACGGTAAGGATAGAAGTATTAATGGTTGGCGGCGGTGTTGAAAGAATGGGGTGTTCAGAATTCAGAAAAAATCTGCGCGGTTTTGAGCCCAATCCAATAGCATAGCGAATACGGCATCGCTGCAAGGGGCACCGCGCGGGCATTTGGCGGAGGTCTGAGGCGAAGCACTGTAGCTCACTTTGCTCGCAAAGTGAG
>ERZ857629.2038-NODE-2038-length-19982-cov-3.029106_pt1 | contig 19982 bp, 22 predicted proteins | sample MGYA00519700_ERZ857629 | MGnify/ENA primary metagenome ERZ857629 (study PRJEB31778, sample SAMEA3449351) | human gut metagenome | biome: human gut; feature: human-associated habitat; material: faeces | place: United Kingdom | collected 2010/2012 ...
CAATTAAAAAATTATTCACCGATTAATTCATTAATTTCTGCAACCATTACATCTGCATCAAAACCGTGAACTTTTGCACCTGCTTCCAAGTTTTCAAACTTAGCAGCAGCACAACCAATACAACCCATACCGTATTTTGCAAATATTTCAAGTGTTTCAGGGTGGTTTTGAACAATGTCAATGATACTCATATCTTTTGTAACTTTTGCCATGATTATCCTCTTTCTTTATTGATTTTTGATAAAAAATCATTATAACTTATCTACATGCAATTATACACAAAAGGAGTAAAAAATGGAATTTCCAAAATTAAATTTGTTCAAAAAATTGAACGATACAATGCCAATAGGCTTGGCAGCACTTGGTTTGAAGAAATCCAACCTCAAAAAATCCGCTAAAAAAAGAAAAAAAACCGGAGTATACCCCAGTTTTTTCAAATTTGAAAAAATAACACCTGTCGCACTTTGATTTAACTGTCGGAATCGCCGTTTTCTTTCAAAAGTTTTTCAAAATCAGACGGCTTGATACTTTGGACAAAGTTTCTGAATTCTTGTGCTTCTTCTTCATCTTTTTGAGCATCACAAGTAACAGAACCGTCCATAAGTACGTTTTCCGTAACATAAATCGGAGCATCAGCCCTTAGAGCAAGAGCAATTGCATCCGAGGGTCTTGCGTCAACTTCCAAAACTTTGCCTTCATTATTTGAAAGATACACCGTCGAAAAATAGGTTTCTTTATCGACATCGTTAATTTCAATTTTTTCAATATCATAACCTGCCGCTTTTATAAAATTGATAGTCAAATCGTGTGTCATCGGACGAAGCACTTTGATGTTTTCAATTTTTCTGATAATGGAACTCGCCTCGGCTGAACCTATCCAAATAGGCAAAGCCTTTCTGTTTTCCATATCATTCAATACAACAATCGGATTTCCCGTTCTTGTATCAATCGCTATTCCCATAACTCTCATTTGAATCATTTTTAAACCCTTTTTTAACAGTATATTTTATTAAGGAAGTTTCGTCAAAATATCAGCACCATCAGGTGTAACAAGACAAGTGTGCTCAAAATGGGCAGCGTATGATTTGTCCTTTGTTGAAACTGTCCATTCATCATCAGCAACTTCAACATCATCACCGCCCAAAGTCAACATTGGCTCTATCGCAATTGTCATGCCCGATTTCAAAATGAGCGGATTGTTTGTTCTGTAATTAAAAACAAAAGGTTCTTCGTGCATTTCCGCACCAACACCGTGTCCGCCGTAATGTCTGATTATTCCGAGATGATTTTCATTCGCAACATCTTCTATTGCACCTGCAACATCTTCAAGCCTATTTCCTGTCTTGAAGTGCTCCAAACCTGCGTATAAAGACTTTTCGGTTACTTCAAGTAATCTTTTGTTTTCAGCAGAAATTTCTCCGACAGGATATGACCAAGCGGAATCACCGACAAAACCACGATATGTGGCACATACATCAATAGTGATAATATCACCGTCTTTCAAAACGACTTTGTCAGACGGAATGCCGTGGACAACAACTTCGTTAACAGATGCGCAAATCGTTGCGGGAAAACCGTTGTATCCCAAGCAAGAAGGTTCACATTTGTTATCTTTTATCACCTGATATGCCACTTCATCAAGATATTTTGTCGTTACACCGGGTTTGATTATCTTCTTCATTTCCTGATGAACCAAAGCAACAACTCTGCCTGCTTCTCTCATCAATTTTATTTCATATCCTGATTTTCTGCTTATACTCATTACTCTGCTACCGCCTTTAAATTTGCAAATACTTCGTCAATAGTTCCTGCTGCGTTGATTTTGACTAACTTGCCTCTTTTTTCGTACAGGTCAATCAAAGGTGCTGTTTGCTCAAAATATGTATTGAAACGAGATTTTGCAGTTCCTTCATTATCATCTGCTCTTTGAACAAGTGTCGCACCGCAAGCATCGCATTTTCCATCTTCTTTCAAAGTCATTGTCTTGATATTGAAAATTGCTCCGCAATCGGGACAAGAACGTCTGTTTACAATTCTTTCAACCAAATTGTCAACAGGAATATCAAAATATACTACTTTAAGTGAAACTTCATTATCGCCGTCTATTTCTTCAAGAATTTTGTCCAAAATTTCAGCCTGTTCAAGACTTCTCGGAAATCCGTCCAAAATAAATCCGTTTTTGCAATCGTCTTTGGAAAGTCTTTCTTTGATAATTCTTGCAACTATTTCAACAGGAACAAGTTGTCCTTTATCCATGTAACTTTTAGCAATTTTGCCTGCTTCCGTGCCGTTTGCAACTGCTTCTCTCAACATAGAACCTGTATCAACGTGCTTTAAATTTGTTTCAGCAGCCAATTTCTTTGTTTGTGTACCTTTTCCGCTTGCCGGAGGTCCGACCATAATAAGTTCTTTTTTCATTATTTTAACCTTTTCCTATCTTTACAAGCAAAATTATATCACAAAACAAAAGAGGTAAACACAAAATTTACCTCTTTTGAAAATCCTCTGTTATCAATAGTTTTTACTTGTCTTTTAAGAAACTTTCATAACTTCTTGATAACAAATGTGTTTTAACTTGATTTAAGAAGTCTAACGCTACACCAACCATGATGATTAATGAGGTTGCTCCCAAACCTTGTAATGTTGTGATATTCGTTATCGTGGTTGTATAAGACGGTATCAAAGCAATAATACCGAGTCCTAATGCACCCAACAACGTAACTCTGCTGAGAATTTTATCCAACGCTTCCGCAGTCGGTCTTCCGGGTTTGATACCGGGGATTGAAGATCCGTATTTCTTCAAGTTATTGGCAATTTCTTTCGGCTGCATATTCGGAATGATTGACGCATAGAAGAACGTCAATAAAACGATTAACAAGAAATAAATCAAGTTATAACTTACAGTCGATGGATTGAATATTGCAGATAACTGTAACATCGCATCTTTCAAAGGTCCTGCGGGGAAGTTTGACTGTCCGACTAAACTCAAAATTGTCGTCGGGAACATCAAAATCGCTACCGCAAAGATAATCGGCATTACACCGCCGGGGTTGAGTTTGAACGGAATGTATGTATTCATACCGCCGTAAACTTTGTTTCCAACCTGACGCTTAGGATTAACAATGATAACCTTTCTTGCGGCTTCGTGCATAATTACAATCAATACCATTGTGGCAAAGAATATAATCAACGACAACATTAAGCCCCATTGTAATCTGGAATCGTTAACGACAATCTGTGCCGTGCTTTTTACATACACGGGGATTCTCGATAAAATACCCCAGAAAATTATCATTGACGCACCGTTTCCGATACCTCTTTCCGTTAAAAGTTCAGCAAGCCACATTGTGAAAACAGCACCTGCCGTCAAAATAAACACCGAACCCACTACGAATAAAAAGTGGTTTACGTTCGGCATTATCGCCGCAGATGCACTTCTCGTAAGGAAAAGAACAAAAACCAAAGATTGAAATAACGCAATAATAACCGTGAATAATCTCGTGTATTGTGAAATTTTTCTTCTTCCCGCTTCGCCTTCTTCCTTTTGAAGTTTTTCCAAATGAGGAATAACAACAGCGAGTAATTGCATTACAATCGATGCCGTGATATAAGGTCCGATACCTAATGCGATAATCGAAACATTACCAAGCGCACCGCCCGAGAACATATCCAAAAATCCTACGATATTGTTTCCGGCTGCAATGTTTGCAAATACTTGATTGTTTATACCGAAGAGCGGCAACTGTGTGCAAAAACGAAAAACTACCATCATCAAAACCGTGAAAATAAGTTTTCCCTTTAAGCCTGATACTTGAAACATTGATTTCAAGTCGTCAACGCTCGGCGGTTGTATCTTTGGTTGTTGCATTATACTAATTCAGCCTTTCCGCCTGCTTTTTCAATTTTTTCTTTTGCTGATGCGGTAAAGTGTCTTGCTTTTACCGTAACTGCTTTTGAAAGTTCACCGTTACCCAAAACACGCAATTCGTGTGTTGAAGGGTGTGCCAATTTATTTGCTTTTAAAACTTCCAAGTCAACTTCTGCGAGATTTAATTTTTCAATATCGTTTACGTTAACTTCTGCATAGTTAAGTGCGTTGAAGTTTTTGAAGCCCTTCAATTTAGGCATTTGTCTGTAACCCGGCATTTGACCGCCTTCAAAACCTCTTTTTGAAGAACGTCCTGAACGTTGTCCTTCACCGTTGTTACCACGGCAAGATGTTTTTCCGTGTCCTGATGCTCTGCCTCTGCCGACTCTTTTTGATCTGGAAGTTGCACCTTCTTCGGGTCTTAAATCTTCCAATGTTATTTGTTCTGACATTTTATGTACCTTTCGTTATTTAATTAGTCAACGATTTCTACCATGTGTGAAATCTTCTTTACCATGCCCATAATTGTTGCTGAGGGAGCATGTTCCACTACATCGTTTGTTTTATTCAAGCCTAATGCTTTTACAACTTTGATTTGTGTTTGAGTTGCACCGATAAGGCTCTTTGTGAGTTTGATTTTTACTTTTTCTGTTGTATTAGCCATTTATTTTTCTCCTCTTAGTTAAGCATTTCTTTTAAAGAAATACCTCTTTTATCGGCAACTTCTTTGAAGTTTCTTAATGATTTAAGTGCATTCAATGTTGCGTTTGCTGCGTTAAGCGGTGATTTTGAACCTAATGATTTACTCAAAATGTTTTCAATACCTGCAAGTTCAAGTACTGCACGAACTGCACCGCCTGCGATAACACCTGTACCTTGTGATGCAGGTCTGAGCATTACACTGCCTGCTCCTGAACGTCCTGTTACAGGGTGAGGAATTGTTGTCTTGAATAATCTTACATCTACCAAGTTCTTTCTGCCGTCTGCTACTGCTTTTTGGATTGCTGTAATAACTTCCGCAGCCTTTGAACAGCCTACGCCTACTTGTCCGTTTTTGTTTCCTACAATTACAATTGCTCTGAAACTCAACTTCTTACCACCTTTAACTACTTTTGTTACACGGCGGATTTGTATTACGTGTTCTTTCCATTCGCTTTGCGCAGGAACTTCTTCTTTTGTTTCAATCTTTTTTCTTCTTGATTTCGGATTGAGTTCTTTTGTTTCTTTTACTTCTTCCACTGTTTTGCCTTTCGTTAGTAATTTTTAACAATTAAAAAAACATGAATTTTACCGAAAATTTTAGCGAATTTTCAAGTTCATGTTTATCGTGGGGTTTATTATTTTTTCTGACATCTTTAATTCTATTACATAATAATTTTTATGCAATATTCTTCTTCAAAAACTTTTACATTTATTATTTTAAGTTTGAATTATATTCTGTTTTGTGAAATAATTTTCTTAATTGTAAGAAAAAAGGATTTGTTTAATGTTAAAAGCAATTGGTAATTATTTCAAAGCACCTCCGATTTTGCCCGTTACGGACGAAAAAGAAGTTATTGACAAAAAGTACAAAAAATACAGAATTGATGTATTTTCTGCAAGTTTTATCGGTTATACCGTTTTCCACCTTACCAAAAAGAACATAGGACCTGCACTTCCCGCTATTCAGGAAGAATTCGGTTATTCAAACCTTCAACTCGGTTTGCTCGGCAGTTCATTATATTTCACCTACGCTTTCGGTAAGTTTATCAACGGTATGATTGCGGACAAGGCTGATGCCAAAAAGTTCATGACGGCAGCATTGATGATTTCCGCATTATCAAACATTTTATTGGGATTCAGCCCTCAGTTGGTAAACATGATTGTTTCCGTGTTCCCGAATTTGGAATTTATTGAAACTCTCGGACAGCCGCTCTTACTTTTAGTAATGGCTTTCTGCTGGGGTGTTAACGGTTGGTTCCAATCTATGGGCTTCCCCGGAATCGCAAAAGCACTTGCCTTCTGGTACTCTAACACAGAAAGAGGTACTAAATGGGCATTGTGGTCAACATCTCACCAATTCGGTACTATGCTCGGTGCGGTTCTTGCAGGCTGGTGTATCGTAAACTTCGGTTGGCGTTCTGCATTCATTATCCCCGGTATTATTAACCTTTTGATGTGTATTTTCACTTATGCAAAAATGCACGATAAACCGCAAACATTAGGTTTGCCCGAAGTTGAAGAATACAGAGAAGGCACTGCTCCTTCACCCGAAGAGGCTGATGAAGAAGCAAACCTTTCATATTTTGACATTCTTAAAAAATACATTTTCTTCAACAAAACCATTTGGATTTTGGCATTTGCGTACGTTTTCGTATACATTTGCAGATACGGTACGGAAGACTGGATTATCAAATTCCTAGTTGAACGTGGAGATGATATGGTGCTTGCAACCAAAAAATTCAGCGCACTTGCTTTCTTCGGAATTTTAGGTGCAATTTCGGCAGGTTTCTTCTCTGATAAATTTTTCAAAGGCAAGAGAACTCCCGTAAACCTTTTATTCCTTTTAGGTATCGCTGTCAGCGTTTATGTAATTATGCACAACCACTTTACCGGCGGAATTGGAAACTTAATTGACGTTGCTTGCTTAGCAGGCATGGGCTTCTTCGTTGCAGGTCCGCAAATGCTTGTTGGCGGAATTTGTGCAGTTGAATCAGGTTCCAAGAAAGTTGCTTCTGCAGCAACAGGTTTCTGCGGTTTGTCAGGTTACATCGGAGCGATTGTATCAGGGGCAGGAACAGGCTGGTGTATCGACCATTTCGGTTGGAACGGTGCTTTCTGGTTCTGGATTTTATCGGCAGTTGCTTGTATATTGATTTTGTTACCGCTTATGAAAAAAGGCGTATAAGAAAATCACTTAATAACAAAAGTATAAAAAACTCTCGACATTCGAGAGTTTTTTTGTAATAATCTTTTTATTTGATAAATTTGTGTGGAGTCATTTCAATGTTTAAAAAAGTTGTTGATTATTTTAAAGCACCTCAGGAATTACCTGTTACAATGAGCGAAGAAGAAGTCAAAAAGGCTTATAAAAAGGGACGTATTGACATTTTTTCATCTTGTTTTATCGGATACACTGTATTCCACTTAACAAGAAAAAACATTGCGACGGCGCTTCCTGCATTGAGCACTGACTTAGGCTATTCAAACACACAACTCGGTATTCTCGGAAGTGCACTCTACTTTGCATACGCTTTCGGAAAATTTATCAACGGTGTTATTGCGGATAAAGCAGATGCAAGAAAATTCATCACAACGGCTCTTTTCTTCTCATCTCTCGCAAACATCGCTTTTGCTCTCAGTTCGGTATACATTCCCGTTGACAAAGTTGTATACGGACAGCCGCTTCTTTTGATGGTTATGGCTTTCTTCTGGGGTGTTAACGGTTGGTTTCAATCTATGGGATTTCCAGGAATTGCAAAATCATTGGCCTTTTGGTGGTCTAACAAAGAAAGAGGAACGGTTTGGTCATTGTGGACGACTTCTCACCAACTCGGAACTTGTCTTGCCTTTGTACTTGCAGGCTATTTAATCCCGAGATTGGGTTGGCAGGCGGCTTTCATTGTCCCGGGGGTTATAAACTTAATCGTTTGCATATATTTATACACTCACATGCACGACAAGCCCGAATCATTGGGACTTCCCGACGTTGAAATATTCAAAGAAGGCAAAAAAGAAGAAGTTGAAGAAGTTATTGATGAAGAAGCATCTATGTCTTACATTGACATTTTGAAAAAATACGTCTTCTTGAACCCGACAATGTGGCTTTTGGCATTAGCATTCACTTTCGTTTATATTTGTCGCTGCGGAACAGAGGATTGGATTATCAAATACTTATGTGAAATTAAGAACAATTCCCTCGAACTTGCAAGTCAAAAACAAACGTTTCTGCCATTTTTCGGCATAGCAGGAACTCTCCTTGCAGGGGTATTTTCGGATAAAATTTTCAAAGGCAAAAGAATGCCTGTTACCTTCATATTCCTTACGGGCTTTGCACTTTGCGTGTTCGGCTTGCTTGAAAACCAAGGCAACGACACGCTTGCAACAATAATAGACTACGCTTGCATTGCAGGTATCGGTTTCTTCACGGCTGGTCCTCAAATGTTTGTCGGCGGTATTTGTGCAGTTGAAACAGGCTCGAAAAAAGTCGCTTCTGCCGCAACAGGCTTCTGCGGAATTTTCGGCTACTTCGGTGCAATTTTATCCGGTGTCGGAACGGGGATTTTCGTTGACAACTTCGGCTGGGCAGGCGCTTTGTACTTCTGGATTGCAGCCGCTATATTATGTATGGTCGTCTTGATTCCCGTTTACAGAAAAGGTGTTTAACCTAAAGTTTTGCACCTGCTTCAACAAGCATTATATAAACAGGACTTTTCTCCATCGTATAAAAAATCGGTGTATGTCCTGCATCGTCTTTGATGTTCACATTTGCACCGCTTTCAATAAGCGTTTTGACAAAGTCCGCATCATTCTTGAAAACTGCCTGATGAAGCACTGTTTTGCCGTTTGAATTTGCATAATTTATATCCGCACCCGCATTCACTAATGTTTTTAAAATCTGTGCGGAATATGATTTTTTAACTGCATAAAAAAGCGGTGTATTACCCTCATTGTCCGTCGCATCAATATCACAATATTGATTTGCTATCATTGAAACAATGGATGGCTGATTATTCATAACAGCATAATGCAAAGGCGTATAACCGTTGTCATCAGCGACTTTCAGACTCGCATTCGCACTAATCAAAATATGGCAAGTTTCTGTTGCTTTTGCCTCAATCGCCGCCATCAAAGGTGATTTCATATATTCATCTCTGGCATTAATATCGGCACCGTATAAAAGTAAAAATTTGACGGCTTTTGCATGTCCTGCCGCTGCTGCGTAATAAACAGGCGTTTTTCCGTTTACATCTTTTATATTAACAAAAGCATTTGCTTCCATAAAAAGTCCCAATGCCGCAACATTACCTTCTTTTGCCGCATTGAAAAAGCCCGCCTCTGTCGGTTCATATCCGAGCACGCTTATTTCTTCCGCCGTACCTCTCGGGATTATCATCGCTGCGTCCGAACAGCACGCACCTATTCCGTTTAAAGCCACCAGAACAGATATTGCCGTCAAAAATTTTTTACTTTTATTATCCATCTTTTCTACCTATACTGTCGGAAAATCAATGTCGCAAACAAATGATTTGTCGCTCAATTTTATTCCCGATGTCATCTGCTTACGTTTAAATTCTGCACGTAAAATCGTCTTTATTATCTGCTCAACAGGTTTGTCAGGACATAAATATTTGATTTCTTCGACTTCGAGATTTTCCTCAAAATACAATTTTATAACCTTATCCAAAACATCATACTCCGGAAGGCTGTCCGTATCCTTTTGTCCGGGTCTTAGTTCTGCTGACGGCGGTTTTATTATCGTGTTTGTCGGGATTAAAATGCCGTCTTTATTAATTCTTTCAGCGATTTTATAAACATCGGTTTTGTAAATATCCGCCAACAAACAAAATCCGCCGCAAGTATCACCATACAATGTGCAATAACCTGTTGCAACTTCGGATTTATTACCCGTTGCAAGTAAAAGTGCACTGTGGCGGTTTGAATAGTTCATCAATATCAAACCTCTCAGTCTTGATTGAAGATTTTCTTCCGCCAAGTCATTGTATTTTTGCTTTTGAACATCTTCTACAAAGCAGTTAAACATACTTTTAATAGGAACTTTGAAGCATTCCATTTTTAAATTTTTTGCAAGTTCAAAACTGTCATCAACACTGCCTGAACTCGAATAATCACTCGGCATCGTTATTCCAACCACATTTTCACTGCCAATTGCCTTGCAAGCCAATGCTGCCGTAAGTGCAGAATCTATACCGCCCGATAAACCGAGTACAATTTTCCTAAACCCTGTTTTGGCACAAAAATCTTTCAAACCAAAAACCAATGCACCGATTGTTTCATCGTAAACATTGATTTCAGGCATTTCTACATTTTCGTAGGTTTTGTCTAAATCATAAGAAATTGCACATTCTTCATAAGCAGGTGCGACTACTGTTTTTTCGCCCTTTTTGTTTGAAAAATAACTTCTTCCGTCATACAAATACGAGCCGGACAAGCATACGGGATTTACTCTTATTTCTTGGCATTCACCGCCTTTTTGTCTTTTTAAAATCGTATCTGTTTGAAAATTTTCCAAAGTCATATTTAACAAAATATCAGTTTTGCACTCTTTGACCTTATCCAAAGTTACGGTCATAAGTCTGCCTCTGTATTCATAATTAACAGAGCCGTTTCCTGAATTAAAATACTTTGCTTCCTGTTCGGTCAAATCTTTTTTTCTGCACAGAATTTTCATTATCCCGTCAGTCATCAATGCAACGGAAATGTACATATTTTTTCCGTCTTTTTCCGCAATGCCGATAATTATGTCTTTATCTACTGACATCTCACGTATTTCGTCTATTGCAGTACTTTGTTTTGCTAAAAAATCAGGTTTTGTAAAATAATCACAACAATTTATACCCGTAAAAGAAAGTGCGGGAAATATCACCAAATCACTGTCTTTTGCTTTTTGAATAAAACTTTTTATTTTTTCCGTATTTTCATCTATATCAGCCGTTTTCGGATTGAACTGTATCAATGTTGTCTTCATGTTTTTTTCCTTCTACTGTTACGTATTTTGCAACTTCCCATCTTAAATCAACATACTTGATTTTTTTGTCAATTTTATTGAGATTTGGCAAAATTGAGGCTATTACCTTTAATCTTGAATATGCGCTTTCATCAAGTTCTCCCAAATCAATCAGAACAGACTTGATTTTTATAAACACATTGTTAGAATCTCTAAGATCAATGTATTCCACCTCTTCTCCTGAAAATTTAGCGGCATTTTCTGCTAGTTCCAATATCTGATTTATCCTGTCTTCTTTCCAGTTTATAAAATTATCCTTTGGATTTGAACCCGTCGTCAAAACCTTCAACGGATAAATCTTTTCGTTTTTGGGAAGAAGATCTGCATTCAACAAAGTTCCGCCTTCCACAAAAAATGCGGCAGGTTTGGAATGCTCATCAGGCGCTATCATCAATATCGGCATCTTGTCTTCTATCACAATTTGCATTCTCGCAGGAAACCAATATCTTCTGATATGTACCGATTTAACCGTTTCAATCTCGGATATTCCGTCTTCAAAAGCCTTTACGTCCAGCATATACAACGGACGCTTCGGTATTTGAAACTTCTTCATAACGTTCAAAACTTTATCCTTTGAAGTTATGTAAGTTCCGACAATCGCAAAATTGGTATTCTTCGTTGACGTAAACATACTTTGCGGATAATACCACTTTGATGAAACCAAAATTTTGTATCCGCAAAAAATTATCAAAGCAATCAACAACGCTCGCAGCAACAAAAGCGGTGTGCTCGAACGAACCGTTTTCCTTTTATGCTTTTCCTTTTGCGCTTGTTGATTTTGCATTATCTGTTTAAACCTGCATTGTTAAGTATCATCAAAACTAACTCGTCGTACGAAATTCCCATTGCAGCCGCTTGTGCCGGCAAGTCGCTGACATCGGTCATTCCGGGGCTTGTATTGATTTCAAGAACATAAGGAACATCATCAGCAACAAGAAAATCTATTCTGCTGACGCCCTTGCATCCGCAAGCCTTGCAAGCCTTTACGGCAATATCTTTTACTTTTGCCGTCATTTCCGGTGAAAGTTCGGCAGGTAAAATAAATTCGGTCATTCCCTTTGTGTATTTTGCTTCGTAATCATACCATTCGTTTTTCGGTCTTAATTCCAAAATTTCCGTTGCAAAAGTATCGTCGCCGTTATCCAAAACTCCGACAGTCAAAGACTTTCCGACTAAAAATTCCTCAACCATTACATCTTGTCCGATTTCAGCGGATTTTTTGTAATTTTCGGCAAAGTCTTCTTTTGTATTAACCTTGTACATACCGATACTTGAACCCTCACTGACAGGCTTCAACATAACGGGGAATTTTAAATCCTTGACCTTATCTTCAGCATTTTCACCTGCTTTTATCAAAACGGATTTAATCAACGGAACATAGTCATAATTTTTCAAAATATTTTTCGTCGTTGCTTTATTCATGCAGGCAGCACTTGCAAAAACGCCACAACCTGTATATTCAATACCCAAAAGTTCCAAAAGTCCTTGAATACAACCGTCTTCACCAAATTTTCCGTGCAAAGCGTTGTACGCAACCGTAACTTCGTTATCGTGAAGGTTTTCGGCTATTTCTTCATCAACATCAATCAAAATTGAATTTTCATAACCCAATCTTTGCAATGCTTCAAAAACATTTTTTCCCGAACGCAAAGAAACTTCTCTTTCGTTTGACATTCCGCCGCAAAGCACCGCAATTCTTGTATCCAAAGGATATTTTATTTGTTTGTCATTGTCTGCCATATTTCTTTTTCTTCCTCATTTGCAATACCGAAAAATTTCACTTCGGGCTGCAATTCTATTGTATATCTTACTTTTACTTCGTTGTACATTTTATACATCAATTTTAAAACATCATTTGACGTTGCGTAGCCGATGTTCACAATAAAGTTTGCGTGATTTTCCCAAACCTTCGCTCCGCCTATCGTTTTTGACTTAACGCCTGATTTTTCAAGCAAACGTCCTGCCGAGTCGTTTTCGGGATTTTTGAACACACTGCCTGCATTCGGCAAAGCAAGTGAAGGTTGTTTTTGCTTTCTGAACTCGACATTTCTTTCTATAAGTGCGTTTACTTCGTCCTTGTTACTTTGTCTTAACTTGAATTTGGCACTCAAAACGATGTATCTTTTCTTGGATAAAACCGTTTTTCTGTATGCAAATTCCATATCTTTTTTATTAAGTGTTTTGACATTCTTTTGCTCAACATCAAAAACTTCGCAAGAGTCAAAAACATCAGCGATAGACTGACTGTGAGCAGATGCATTCATATAAACCATTCCGCCTATTGACCCCGGAATACTGCACATAAATTCAAAACCTGAAAGCCCCTTTTCCGCAGTCGCTCTGGACAAAATCGGCGCTTTTACACCGCAAGTTGCAAAAACTTCATCACCGTTAATTTCAAAATCAGCAACTTCCGTAGTAATAATAACCGCACCTTCAACACCTTCCGAAGAAATCAGTACATCTGAGCCGCTTCCGAGCACCAAAGCATCAGGATATTCGGTCAACGCTTCTTTTAACTCGTCTACCGTGGTCGGAAAGCACACAATATCGGCTTTTCCTCCGATTTGAAATGTTGTATGTTTTTTTAATTCATAATCTTTTTCAATTCTCATAATTCAATATTCTCACTGATTTTCTTTAAATATCCGCCGACTTGCGTAACTGTGCCTGCGCCGAGAGTTATCACGATATCTCCGCTTTGCAAATCCTCAAAGACAATCTTCGCAACATTTTTCATATCACCTGCAACATATTTGCAGTCCTTGTGTTTCATATCTTTGACAAAATTTTCGGAATTGATATTCTCGATAGGTTCTTCACTTGCGTGATAAACATCTGTTACGTAGAGTTTATCAACATCATCAAAAGCCTTCAGAAAATCATTCCAAAGCCCTTGAAGTCTTGTAAATCTGTGAGGCTGAAAAACTGCAATCTTTCTTCCGCCTTTATAAGCAGCCAAGCCAGACAAGGTCGTTTTTATTTCCTCAGGGTGATGAGCATAATCATCAACAACTTTTATGCCGTTAAATTCAGCAACCGTCTGAAATCTTCTCCCCATGCCCGAAAACGTTTTAAAGTGTTCAACAAATTTTTCGGGAGTATAGCCTGTCAAATCCAAAGCCGCAAAAACCGCCAATGCGTTGTAAACATTGTGTATTCCCGGGACAGACAATTCCATTGAAGTTTTAAACTTACCGTTCACAAAAATATCAAATTTTGATGAAAAACCTGTAAATTCAACATTTTTAGCCATATAATCAGCCTCTTTTTCAAGAGCAAATGTCGTGAATTTTCTATCCTTCATTCTTTTCATAAATTCAACGCAGCCTTCGTTGTCTGCATTGGTTATAAATATTGCATTTTCAGAAGTTCCATCAATGTATTTTTTGAAAGTTTTATAAATATCTTCCATACCGTTTTTGTAAAAATCGGGGTGGTCATACGATAAATTATTGATAACATTGACATCGGGACGGTATTTTACGATAGTGCCGTCAGATTCGTCAAGTTCCGCAATAAAAATTTTGTCAGACTCAAACTTTGAATTATCGCCTATTTCGGGAATTATTCCGCCGACTGCATAAGACGGCTTTAAGCCTGCTTTTTTCAAAACATACGAGCAAAGTCCGCTTGTCGTTGTTTTGCCGTGAGTTCCCGAAAAGCCAAAGAACAAAGCATCTTTATCATCTGCAAACTCGTCTGAAATAATTTTCAGCATATCAGAACGGTGCAAAACCTCTAAATTCAATCGCCGAGCCTCTTTGAGTTCGGGATTTTCCTCAGAAATAGCACTGCTTACGACAACCGTCATACCTTCTTTGATATTTTCTGCCTTTTGACCGATGAAAATCTCAGCACCGAGTTCACGCAAAAGTTTGACATACTTGCTTTCGGAAATATCCGAACCCGTAACATGACAACCCTTTTCAAGCAAAAATTTTGCAAGAGCACTCATTCCGACTCCGCCTGCCGCTATAAAGTGAAAATTTTTCGTTTTTATTTCTGACATTTTTAGTTCCTGCTATACTTTTTCTAATATTATTACAAAATCTTGCGTGAGCAAAATTGTTTAAAAATCTTCGTATTTTTTAAAATTTTTAAATACAAACTTGAAATTTAGTTCAAAAAAAGTTACAATTATTCCAAGTTATGATAGTTAAATAGTAAGGATTTTGTTTCATGAAACTACATATGCAAATCTTGATTGCCCTTGGTCTTGGTATCAAAAGAAACGGGCACATCTTTTTAGGACTTATCGCAGGTATCATTCTCGGTGTTGTCCTTCACAAGTACAAAGTAACTCCTGACGGAAACGTCAACGAACTCGTTGGTGGTATTATCTTTGGACTTAATATTATCGGTCAGATGTTCATAAGATTAATTCAAATGGTTGTTATTCCTTTGGTTTGCTCGGCAATTATCGTTGGTATTTCCAGCGTTGGCGACAGCAACCAACTCGGAAAATTCGGCAAAAAGATGCTACTCTACTACGGTATCATCACAGTTGCAGCAGTTACCCTCGGTTCGGTTTTATCAATATTATTAGCCCCCGGAGAAGGCGTTCAATCATTTATCAGACAAGCATCTGCTCTTACGGCACAGGGAGAAATTGCTAAGGCTATTGCGGCACAACAAGGACACGTTGCTCAAATATTCCTTAACATGATTCCTCAAAATCCCATTCAATCAATTGCCGCAGGTGATATGGTTGCAGTAATTTTCTTTGCATTGATTTTCGCAATTGCACTTGCAAAAGTCGGCGATGTTTCAAGACCGATTGTAGGATTTTTTGAATCTGTTTTCGCCGCTACAATGAAAGTTACTGACTGGATTATGTACCTTGCAGCCCCCGGTGTATTTGCATTAACGGCTGTTGCGGTATCCTCATTCGGTACAGACATTTTCGCGGGAATTTCAGGTTATCTCTTAGTTTTGACATTAGGTTTCTTAATCCAACTCTGTTTGGTTTATCCTTTGTTAATCAAAATGTTTAGTAAAGTTCCCGTTGCGATTTTCTTCTCTGCAATAACAGAAGCAATGATGGTCGCTTTCGGTACAGCAAGCAGTTCAGCAACATTGCCTTTGACAATTGCATGCTGCGAAAAAAGAGGTATTTCGCACAAGGTTTGCAGTTTCGTAATTCCGCTCGGAGCGACTTTGAACATGGACGCAACCGCATTATTCCAAACAGTTGCGGTTATCTTCCTTACACAAGCATACGGCGTTGTATTAGAACCGCTCCAAATTTTCCAAATCGCAATTTTGGCAATTATTGCATCAAGTACTTGCGCAGGTATCCCCGGAGCAGGTCTTATCACAATCGCTATTGTCTTGAACGGATTGGGCTTAACCCCCGAACAATTGGTTGAAGGTTTCGCATTCTTGTTCGCAATAGACAGAATTATTGATATGTTCCGCTCAATGTTGAACGTAACAAGTGATGCCGTTGTTGCAGCGGTTATCGCCGATAACGAAAACGAAATCAATTATGATTTATTAAATAATGTTGATGAATACAAAGAAATCATCGAATAATTTTTAACTATCATTATTAAGAAAAGAGCCTTTAAAAAGGCTCTTTTTTATTTGGTTTTTAATATTTTTTTCAAATCCTTTTGCGGAGAGTCGCATATCTTTTTTATTCCGAAAAGTTTATTCAGCCCCGTGAGCAAAGACGGATTTATAACATTCGGGCAACAATCGCCCAAATATATATTTTTCAGCCCTGCAATTTTCAAGTTGAAGGCGTGTGAAATTGTTTGAAAATGACACATCGGAATAAACACTGTCGTTTTTTTAGCAACACTTTTATGCTCTTTAAACTTGTCAAATATCGCATAAACCAGCGACATATCGTAATAGGTATCAATATGCCAAATATTTTTCCGAGATTTGTTATAAGAAAAAGAAATGACAAAACAATCTTCGGGAATAATATCAAGCAGTTTGTCAAAATATTCATTTTGCGGAATATTGTAACTCATTGCCCCGATAACAAACAGGTGTTTATACTTTTCAGTTTCAACATCGGTCAAGATTTTTTCGGTTTTTTCCGTCAATTCGTCCAAATTATAGCCGACTGTTATGTAATTTATCGGAATATTTTTAGTGAAACCTTTTTCTTTTTTTGCAGCCTCAATCAGCGGAGTAAAATCATTTTCGCTGACTTTGCTAATTCCGTAAGCGGGGTTATTATCGGGCGTGAAAATTCTTCCCCTTATAACGTCCAAATGGGTGTGAGAATTTTTTGTAATTAAAACCGCCCCCGGAAAAGATGCAAAATCCAGTTGCAAATTGTTTATTGAACGCTGAAAATGACCTTTCAGATTTTTGTATTTGTGGAAAAATGAAAATGAATGAGCAAAAAGCATCTCATTGTGAGTATAAACGTTTATATCCTCATCTTTCAAGGCTTCAAGCAGCAACTCCAAATTTCTGTAATAATGTCCCGACACAAGAATACATTTGCCTTTTTTGATACTCAAATCGACGTCTGTTTCTTCAATCGGTCCATATTTTTTCATTATTATTTCATTCAGTTTTTCCATTATTTTTTGATTAGATTTTGCAAAATCAAGAATTTTCATCTTCATTTCACTATCAGTCAAATCATCGTAATTAACACTTTTCAGCAATTCGGGAATTTTAAATTTCAAATCTCCGACACAACAGTCATAATTTTCGAGTTCAGTAACACACAAAGAAGCATTACTGATGAGCATAACCGCTATATCACTCATTGTTTTTTTGTTTTTAGACAACAGTGTATTTTTAAGCAAAGACTGCTTTTCTCCAAAATTTACAACATTAATTCTTTCTTTTCGCTTTTCAAAAGACAACTTTTCACCGACAATCGGCTCAAAATCCTTATTATGCTTTTTGCAGCACTCTTTGTACTCCAAAGTAAGTTTTAAAACTTCTTCATAAAGACTCTTTATAACGCTCAAAAACTGGTCTTTTCTGTAATCAAGATTTACAACCGCAAGTGTAATATAATTTATAATTGTATCCGTCAATTTGCCCGTATCTGCACCCAAATCACGCAATTTTACTTCGTAATAAGACATTTGACTCAACTCATATATCAAGAGTTCTTTCAAAGAACTTATCGAAGGGTCATAAGAAAAAACAACGGGCGTTGAACCCTCGTTACAAACGGGGTTATCATAGTTAAAGAACAATCCCATTTTAATCCTCTTTCAATAATTTATCTAATTTGTTTTCGTCAATAAGCCGTTCTAAGTCTGAACAACCGCCGATTCTCTCATAGCCGATAATTATTTGAGGATAGGTTACCTCGTCTTTAATTTGATACTCTTGCGCTATTTTTTTAGTCCACTTTTCTTCACTTTCGGTTACGTCAATTTCAGAAAAAGGAACATTCCTCTCTCTGAGCAAATTTTTCGCCTTTTTGCAATAAGGACAATAACTTAAAGTGTAAATAACCACCTGTTTCATTTATACCTCTCGTTTCTTTTTTTCATTATTGAAACTTCGGTATTAAAATAAATCAGACAACAGGATATTATCTTTTACTGATATTCTCGATTATTGCTTTTATGTCTTTCTTTTCTTCGTCTGGCAAATCAAATTTCAAATAATCTTCAAGATATTCCTTGGCACTTTCCTTATCACCTTGTGCCAAAAACATAACAGCCGCCTTTTTATAAGGCTGATACATAAATCTGTCTGTCGCAATAGCCTTTAAATAATTTGATAAAGCCTTGTCTATATTATCAGAAGCCTCATACGCCAAGCCCGTTCTAAAAAAGAATATTGCATTGTCATCTCTCTTTTCGATAACATGCTCAAATGCAGCCGCAGCATTATCATAATCACCCGTTTCATAGCAAAGATTTCCTAAATCCCAATATGCATCAATGTTTTCAGGCGAAATTTCTAAAATTCTGTTTAAAATATCAAACGCTAAATCGTATTTGATGTCTTCAATATAAAATCTTGCCAAATAATGAAGCAAAACAAGATTATCAGGCATAAGCGTAACTGCCGTTTCCAAAAGGTTTGCACCTTCTTCAAATCTCTTGTTTCGGAAATACAAATCCGCAAGATTAATGTAGGTTTCAACCGACTTTTCGTGGTCTTTTAACGCTTGAAAATAATAATCTTCCGCTTTTTCGTCATTGGCAAGTTTTGAATAGCACAAGCCGATATTATTCAAAATACCGCTATCATCGGGGTTTTCAGCCAAGGCAGCAAAAAATTCATTTAGAGAATTTTCATATTCCCCTTTTTTAAAAAATTCTAACGCTTTTGTTATATAGTCTTTATTTTCCATGATTTTATATTACAATAAATAATGTAAATATCAATATTAAATTGGAGAATTTTATGTCAGGACATTCAAAATGGGCAAATATCAAGAATAAAAAAGCAAAAGTTGATGCCGCAAGAGGTGTAACTTTTCAAAAATTTGCAAGAGAAATTATCACAGCATCAAGGCTTGGCGGTCCTGATCCTGCCGGCAATTTCAGATTAAGAACTGCTATAGACAGAGCAAAAGCAGCAGGACTTCCGAACGATAACATCAAAAGAGCAATCGAAAAAGGCTCTGGTGGAGCAGGCAGCGACAACTTTGAAGAAATTACATACGAAGGATACGGTGCAGGCGGAGCAGCAATCTTTATCGAGGCAATGACCGATAACAGAAACAGAACCGCAGGCGATATCAGAAGTTTCTTCTCAAAATTTAACGGCAACCTCGGTGAATCAGGCTGCGTCGGCTGGATGTTCAAACCTGTCGGACTTATCTCCTTTGAAAAAGACGGCGTTGATTTTGAAAAATTGTTTGAAGCAGCCATTGAATGCAATGCTGATGATGTTAAAGATGAAGATGAAGAATATCAAGTAATAACAACTTTTGAAAATCTTCAAGATTGCACCGAAGGCTTGGAAAAAGCAGGATTTAAGTCAAAAAGTGCTGAATTTACAAGACTTCCCGAAAATTCAATAGAAATTACCGATGTTAAAGTCGCAACAAACATTTTGAGATTGATGGAAAAACTTGAAGAACACGATGACGTTCAAAACGTATATTCAAATTTTGACATCAGCGACGAAATTATGGAACAAGTAAACATCTAAAACATTCAGCAAATATGCAAATAAAAAAAGAGACCCTCAAACGAGAGCCTCTTTTTTTGTGGGAAAAATAATAAAATTACATTCCCGTAACTTCACAGACGTAAAGGAAAGTAAACATAATTCCGAGGGAGAACAACCAAGATACCACGTGGGGATACGGGGTTTCAGGCTGAGCAGGAATTTGTTTAATTTTATCCATCGTAAATTTAATAACTTTCACTTTTTTACACCTCTGCTTACCACATCCACATAAAGAGTGTAAAAAAAACCTATTCAAAATTT
>ERZ857629.2039-NODE-2039-length-19980-cov-3.821330_pt1 | contig 19980 bp, 19 predicted proteins | sample MGYA00519700_ERZ857629 | MGnify/ENA primary metagenome ERZ857629 (study PRJEB31778, sample SAMEA3449351) | human gut metagenome | biome: human gut; feature: human-associated habitat; material: faeces | place: United Kingdom | collected 2010/2012 ...
CGTCGAAGTCAAACCAGTTCTCCTTGGTGATCTTCTCCACCAGATCCATGCCGCCGACATAGTCAGCGCCGGCTGCCTTGGCCTCGTCGACCTTGGCGTCCTTGGTGAAGACCAGCACCCGGCGAGTCTTGCCGGTGCCGTTGGGCAGGACGACGGCGCCGCGGACCTGCTGGTCAGCGTGCCGGGAGTCAACGCCCAGCTTGATGTGCAGCTCGACGGTCTCGTCGAACTTGGCGGAAGCGCCCTTCACGACCAGATCCAGGGCTTCGGCGGGGTCATACTGAACAGAGCGGTCAATCAGCTTGGCGCTCTCCTTATACTTTTTACCTCTAAACACTTATAATATCCTCCTTAAAGTGGTGATGCGGAATAATCCTCCCACATTTCCGGGGCGTGCGGCCCCCGGACGAAACGTTTGATCAATCGGTGACGACAACGCCCATGGAGCGGCAAGTGCCAGCAACCTGGCTCTCGGCAGCTTCCAGAGTGGAGACGTTCAGGTCAGGCATCTTGGTCTTGGCGATCTCGGTGATCTGCGCCTTGGTGATGGTGCCCACCTTGGTCTTGTTGGGGACGCCCGAGCCCTTATCCAGACCGATGGCCTTCATGATCAGCATGGGGGTCGGAGGAGTCTTGGTGATGAAGGTGAAGCTGCGGTCAGCGTAGACCGTGATGACGACAGGAATCTTGTAGCCCTCCATGTCCTTGGTACGGGCGTTGAATTCCTTGATAAAAGCGGCGATATTCACGCCGTGCTGACCCAGAGCGGGGCCAACAGGGGGGGAAGCGGTTGCCTTAGCGGCGTTGATCTGAAGCTTAATAATGCCGGTGACTTTCTGTGCCATTATAAGCACCTCCTGAATAGAATGTGGTAGTATGCGCAGTGCGCATTTTTTTCGGGGCATAGCCCCTCCCACGTCACGCCGGTGATCCGGCCGGTGCGTTTACGGGGAAACAACCTCAACCTCGTCGAGCTGGAACTCAACGGAGGTCTCACGGCCAAACATGGAAACAAGCAGGCTGACCGCGTTGTTGTCAATATCGATGTTCTCCACGGTGCCGGTGAAGGAGCTGAGGGGACCGTCCAGAATCCGGACGGTGTCGCCAACGGCATAGTTGACCACGATCTCCTTCTTCTCAACACCCATGGCGTAGACCTCCTCCTCCGTCAGAGGGGTGGGGTCGTTGCTGGAAGTTCCGACGAAGCCGGTGACTCCGCGGATGTTCCGGATCACATGCCAGGTGTCGTCACTGTAAACCATCTTTACGAGCACGTAGCCGGGGTAGACCTTCCGGTCGAAGGTCTTGCTGACACCGGACTCGGTGATCTCCGTAACCGTTTCCAGAGGAATGGAGACAGCCAGAATCTGATTCTGGAGCTGGCGGGATTCCACGGTTTTTTCGATGGTAGCCTTTACAGTGTTCTCATAGCCGGAATAGGTATGCACCACATACCATTTTGCAGTTTCTGCCATGACGCCGTTACCTTAGTGGAAGACGCGGATCAGAGCGTCGATTCCGATCTGGGCAATGAAGTCAAACAGCCAGATGAAGACGCCAACTGCAATGACGCAGACGACGACAACTGCCGTGTTTTTCAGAACCTGCTGGGGGGTAGGCCAGACGACCTTCTTCAGCTCGCTGCGAAGCTCACGGAAGTACTTGCGGATCTTGGCCCAGGTTCTCTTGAACCAGTTTTCCTTTTTTTCCTCTGCCATGACAAGTCCTCCTTACTTCGTCTCGGTGTGAACGGTGTGCTTCCTGCAGAATCTGCAGTACTTCTTCATTTCGAGACGGTCGGGGTCGTTCTTCTTGTTCTTCATGGTGTTGTAGTTTCTCTGCTTGCACTCAGAGCATCTCAAAGTGACTTTAACGCGCATAACGGCACCTCCTTAATATTTGCCTCCCTGTATCGCTCCGGCCGGTAAAGATTCAGCCGGCGGTCAACTACAAAGACCGCCCCGGAGCCGAAAAAGGCGCAGAAAAAAAGCCCTTTTTCACAGGTAAAAATATACTATCACAGCCATATCGGAAAGTCAATCACTTTTTGCTTGTTTTTTTGCCGTTTTTTCGGTACAATAGCCGTGGAAAGCTGGCAGTTTGCGGTCGGAAGCCCGGCAGGAGAACCGCCACCCGCTTCCCGGAACCTTTTTATGGAAAAGAGGAGCAGAAAATGCGGATCATGGGCATTGATTACGGCGACGCCAGAACCGGCGTGGCGATTTCGGACCTTACCTGCACCATTCCCGGCTCTGCGGCGGTGGTGCCCAGCAGAAACCGGGAAAAGGCGATCGCGGATATTGTCCGACTGGTAAAGGAGAACGAGGTGGGGCAGATCGTTGTGGGGCTTCCCCGAAACATGGACGGCACGGAGGGACCCCGGGCGCAGCTGTGCCGGGAATTTGCCGAGGAACTGCGGATCGCCTCCGGCTGCCCCGTTGCCATGTGGGACGAGCGCCGGACAACGGTGGAGGCACACAATATTCTGTCCGCCCACAATTACCACGGGCAGAAGCGCAAGCAGGCCGTGGACGCGGTTGCCGCGACCCTGATTCTGGAGGGGTATCTGGCCTTCCGGAAGAAAAACTGAGCATGTTTCAGAATACAGGCGCCGGTTGGCAGGGATCTCCCTGTCAACCGGCGCCAACGTACTTATGGGGCGGTCCCTCCACCGGAATCCGGCGGGTTTACAATTTATTTACAGTCCTTTCACGTCTGAGCCGCAGAATTCCGATAACCTGATAAAATATATTATTTATGAGGAGGAATCTCCATGGCGAATCCATCCAATTCTCCCAAGGCAGTCAAACGGAAAAATTTTGTCCGCAAGACTGTTGCCGTGATTGCGGTCGTTGTTCTGATCATTACGGGGGTTGCCCTGTTTTTCAGACGCCGGGTGCAGGAAAAATTTTCAGGCGGCAGCACCGATACGGTGCTTTCCGCACAGGTGAAAACCGGGTCTATCCATACGACGGTTTCCGGAACCGGTTCCCTGACCGGAGAAGGAATCGTAGATGTAGAGGTTCCTGACCTCGTGCCGCTGGATACGGTTTATGTGGAGGCGGGAGACGCCGTGAAGGCCGGGGACGTGCTGGCGTCGGTAAAGGCCGGGGATGTGCTTTCCGCACTGTCCAGCCTTCAGGAGGAGCTGGACGGGCTGGATGTGGACCTGAAGGCGGCGAAGAATGCTTCCGTCAGCACCCGGATTTCCTCCGGGGTGTCCGGACGGGTCAAGGTCATTTACGCCCAGCCCGGAGACAACGTGTCCACGGTCATGTATACTTACGGTGCGCTGGCACTGGTTTCTCTGGACGGAAAAATGTCCGTGACAATCCCGGCGGGCAGCTATGAAGTGAACCAGTCCGTGACCGTAACGGACAGCCGGGGAAAGGAATATGCGGGAACGGTCAGCGCACTGTCCGGCGAAAACGCCGTGATCCTGATCCCGGATAACGATGCGGTTTATGCCGATACGGTTACGGTGAACGGTACGGATACCGGTACGCTGGAAATCCATCAGGAGCTGAAGATCACGGGCTATGCCGGAACGGTCAGCCGGGTGCATATCCGGAAGAACGGAAATGTGAGCAGAAATACCACCCTCTTTACCCTCACCGATACGGCAAGTTCCGTCAGCTATGACCGGCTCCTGTCCCAGCGGGGAGAGTGCGAGCGGATGTACCAGACGCTGGTAAAGCTCTATAAGGACGGCGCAGTGCTGGCTCCCTGCGATGGGCACATCGTGACAGTGCCCGGGGAAGAAAGCACCGCGGACGCCTACGCGGCGCTGACAGCCGGGAGTGCTTCAACAGGCACTTCAGATCCTCTCGATACTACCGTGCAGTTTACGGTAGACCCCGGCAAAACCATGTCCGTGACCATGGAAGTGGATGAGACGGATATCCTCTCCCTGAAGGTGGGGCAGAGCGCTTCCGTAACAGTGGAGTCCATCGGAGAGGAAACCTATCCCGGCACGGTGACCCGGATCGATACCACGGCGGCCAGCGCTGACGGCGTGACCATGTATACGGCGGAAGTGACGCTGGACCGGGCGGAAAACATGCTCTCCGGCATGAGCGCCAGGGTGTCCGTTGCCATTGAGGGTGTGGAAAACGCCCTGCTGATTCCGGCGGATGCCGTTCACAAGACCAGCGCTTCCGCCTATGTATATACGTCCTATGACGCGGAGGCGGAGGCTTACGGGAACCCGGTGGAGGTGACGGTCGGTATGTCCGATGGCGAGAATACGGAAATTACCTCCGGCCTGAAGGAAGGAGATACTGTTTACTATACAAAGAAGCAGGATAACAATATGTTTGATTTCTTCTTTGGCAATATGGGCGGTATGTCTGGAATGTCCGGGATGTCCGGAATGTCGGGCATGTCCGGAACGCCCGTCGGCATGGGCAGCGGCAGCGGACGCCGGAAATAGGAGAGCGGCATGATCGATTTGCAAAATATATCCCGGGTCTATCAGATGGGGACGGAAAAGGTCTATGCGCTGAACCGAGCCTGTCTGCATATTGATGACGGAGAATTTGTGAGTATTATCGGGCCTTCCGGAAGCGGAAAGTCTACCTTAATGAATATTGTGGGCTGCCTGGACTCGGCGGATTCCGGAACTTATCTTCTGGACGGGATTCCCATTCAGGACTATTCCGAGCGGGAGCTGGCCCGGGTTCGGAACCGGAAAATCGGATTTGTGTTTCAGAGCTTCAATCTGATCTCCAAGCTCACCGCCGAAGAAAACGTGGAGCTGCCCCTCATTTATCAGGGGGTTCCCCGGGCGGAGCGGAAGGAACGGGTGGAAGCGGCCCTCAGCCGGATGGAGCTGCAAAAGCGGGCAAAGCACCTGCCGACGGAGCTTTCCGGCGGTCAGCAGCAGCGGGTAGCTATCGCCCGGGCCATTGTGACCCGTCCCAGTCTGATTCTTGCCGATGAGCCGACAGGCAATCTGGATTCCAAAACCAGTGCGGAAATTATGGAGGTTTTCCGGGAGCTTCACAGCGGGGGCAACACCATTGTGCTCATTACCCACGATAATGACGTAGCCCGGCAGGCGGAACGGATCGTTCATATCAGGGACGGGCAGCTGACGGAGGGAACGCTATGACACAGGCATTGAAAATGGCAATGAAGTCCATTGCCGGAAATAAATTCCGGGCGTTTCTGACCATGCTGGGAATCATCATCGGCGTAATGGCACTGGTCATTCTGGTGAGCCTCGTAAACGGTGCAACGGGTACCGTAACGGATACGATCTCCAAGCTGGGCAGCGATGTGATGACGGTCAGAATTTCGGACGACAAAGGGAAGCCTGTTACATTGGATACGATTAACGACTGGATGAATGATTCGGATGTGGGGCTGATCTCTCCCTCCGGTGTGACCTCCGCCACGGGCAAGTACGGTTCCGTGAACGCGACGGTCCAGGTCTACGGCACTACCCCTGCCTATGAGCAGGTAAACGGGCTGAAACTGCTGCTGGGCAGATTTCTGAAAAATGCCGATGTGGAGAACCATACGGACGTGTGTGTTATCAATGAAGCCACGGCGGAAAAACTGGTAGGCTATACGGACTGCCTCGGAGCGGAGATCTCCCTCAGCGGACGGAAATTTCAGGTGGTGGGAGTGCTGGAGGATGACGAGGATTCCATGACTGCCGTATTCGGCGCGGATTCCTACGTTGCCTATATTCCCTATACCACCCTGCTGCGTCTGTCCTCCACGGTCAGCAGTACCATTACCAGCTTCTCCGTGATCCCCACAGGCGACCGAACCATGGCAGATTCGGAAAAGACCATGAAGCAGCTGCTGTTTGACCGGTTTGAGCAGGATGAGGATGCTTTCAAAATTTCCTCTCAGAATATTATGGAGGACGCCATGAACAATGTGACCTCCATCCTGACCGTGCTGCTGGGCGGTATCGCCGCTATTTCTCTGATCGTGGGCGGCATCGGGATCATGAATATCATGCTGGTGACCGTGACGGAGCGCACCCGGGAGATCGGCATCCGGAAGGCCATCGGCGCGGGCAGAGGCGCGATCCTGCTGCAATTCCTGCTGGAATCCGTGGTGCTGTGTATGCTGGGCTGTGCCATCGGCGTGTTTGCGTCCTGGGCAATTCTGCAGGGGATTTCCGTGGTGGTGTCCAGCCTTGGCATGCACTTTGCACTTCAGTGGAACGTGGTTGCGCTGGCGATCGGCTTCTGCTTTGCCATCGGTGTGATTTTTGGACTGTATCCTGCCAACAAGGCAGCCAAGCTTCCGCCCATTGAAGCCCTCCACTACGGCGGATGACGGGCAGACTTAACGAGAGCGAGGCGAGGAATCGAATGAAATGGAAATTCCGTAAAGAAGAGGAAAGGAACCCGGCACCGGTGTTACCGGAAATGCCGGAACTGGAGCCGGACATTCCGGACGACCGGCGTCCGCATGTCAGTAAAACGCCGGTGTGGATCACGGGAATTGCCCTGTTCCTGACGGCGGCGCTGATTCTGGCGTCTCTGCCGAAGAATACCGGGAGCGATGGAACGCAGGTGAATACCAAAGTTCTGTCCGCACAGGCAGAGCAGACCTCCATTTCCGCGGTACTGACCGGTACGGGAACCCTGACGTCTGTCGGGGAGACACAGGTGCAGCTTCCCCGGGCCGTCAGCATCGGGCATTACCATGTTCAGAACGGGGACATGGTTTCGGCGGGGGATATTCTGGCAAGCGTGGACAAAAACGATGCCGCGGCGGCAGCCGCCGAGGTGCAGGAACTCCTGACAGAGCTGGATCAGGATCTGAATACGGAAAGCCGGAAGAAGGCGGATACGTCCGTGAAGGCACCGGTTTCCGGACGGGTCAAGGCGATTTATGTGGAGAAAGGTTCCGATGTGTCCGAAACCATGTATCAGGAGGGTGCGCTGCTCCTGCTGTCACTGGACGGACAGATGGTGGTGAACATCCCGGCGGAAAAGCTGAAAGCCGGGGACAGTGTGCAGGTACGCCTGTCGGACGGTACCGTCCAGTCCGGGCGGGTCTCCCAGATTCTGGACGGAATCGCTTCCGTAACCACGGACGACGCGTCTGCGCCGCTTCATGATTCCGTCACGGTGACGGACGGCAGCGGGCAGACCATCGGCACCGGTGAGCTGGAAATTCACAGCCCGGTGCGGGTCGCGGCGTTTTCCGGTACGGTTTCCACGGTCCGGACGGCACTGAACAAAACCGTGGTTCAAGGTGCGGAGTTACTGACCCTGACGGATACGGGCAATACGCTGGAATATTTCCGGCTTCTGACCCTCCGGCAGGAGCTGGAGCAGACTTTGGCGGCGCTGGTTTCCCTGAGCCGGGACGGCTGCCTTCGGGCAGAGCAGGCGGGACAGGTGTCCGGGATCCCGGAAGATGGGGACTATGTGCCGCTGACCGCTTCGGCGGCACCGCAGGTGTCCGGACTGGCCGCGGACGGTGGCGCGCATCTGGTACTGCTTTCCGATGTGACGGAAGAGGAGCCGGTTAAAACCGCGGTTTACGCCGCCTCGGTGACTTCGGTTTCCGGAAATACGCTGGAGCTTTCCATGACGACCGTGCCCATTGATCTTTCCGTGTTGGATGCGAAAACTGCTCTGACCTTGCTGCCGACACAGCCCTATACCTGCATCTGGGATGCTTCCATCCCTCTGACCGATGGGGACGGTGCAGCCCTGACACCGGAGACCCTTTCTGCGGCGGATGTGCTGGAAGTGACCGTCATGCAGGGAGAGGACGGAAGTTTTTCCGTGGTTTCCATTCTGCGGGAGAGTTCTGCTCAGCTTGGAAATCCGGAGAACCCCAATCCCGGGGAAACCGGAGATATTACGATACCCGGCGGGATCACCGTCCCCGGCGGAATCAGCCTCCCGAAAGGGTTCGGCGGCTTTTCCGGAAGCACTGCCGCAGCCCAAAAGAGCTATGATACTTACGATAATGGTAAAACGGACGTCCTGACCCTGACGCCGCAGACGGAAATGACCGTCACCATTCAGGTGGATGAACTGGATATTCTGTCCGTCCGTGAGGGCCTGAGGGCGGACATGACTCTGGATGCGCTGGAAGGGCAGTCCTTTGAAGGCACCGTGACCGGAATCTCCCGGGTGGGAGAAAATCTCGGCGGCAATACCAAGTATTCCGTGAAAATCACGCTGCCCAGGCAGGAAACCATGCTCCCGGGCATGAACGCCTCCGTGAAGATCGTGACCTCCCGGAGTGAATCGGTGCTTACGGTTCCTGCCGCTGCGCTGGCGGAGGATGGGGGCAAGACCTGGGTGTATCTGGGGTATGACTCCAAAAAGGATGTGTTTACAAATAAAACGGAAGTCCAGACCGGTCTGTCTGACGGCACCCTCGTGGAGATCCGTTCCGGGCTGTCCGATGGGGACACCGTTTACTACCGTTATGCGGATTCCGTTGTCCATACCTTCGCAAATCCCTGAAATGAGCCGCCGGTTTTTAATCGGCGGCTTTTCGGAATTCGGGGAGAGAAGAACACTTCGTAGCGGAAAGCGGGGAGTGAAAGAGCATCCTGGATTTTGCGCAAACGGGAAATGGTGCTTGCAAAAGTGGACAAGCCTGTTATAATAGAATCGTATTTCTATAAAGTGCCGTTTCATGCCCTGTGCATGATTCCGGAATGGGAGCATCCTGTATGTCCTTACAAACAAAACTGTATTCCCTTGCTGCGAAACGGCGGGGGCGGGCGATCAGCACCACCAAAACCATTGCGGCAGCCTTTGCCGGGATTATTTTGCTGGGGACTCTGCTGCTGATGCTTCCCGCTTCCTCCCGCAGCGGAAAGAGCTGTCCGTTTCTGCCTGCTCTGTTTACCGCAACCTCTGCAACCTGTGTGACCGGGCTGACCCCCTTTGACACATGGAGCCAGTGGAGCGGGCTGGGGCAGATCGTGTTGCTGTGTCTCATCGAGGTGGGTGGACTTGGCTTCATGTCTGTTGCCACGCTGGTGGTGTTTCTGCTCCGGCGGCGGATCGGCCTGAAGCAGCGGCTGGTTATGGCGCAGGCCCTGAGCCTTAACGAGATCAACGGCGTGGTTCGCCTGCAGCGGACGGTGCTTGTGGGCAGCCTCAGCATTCAGGGGCTGGGAGCGCTTGTGCTGATCCTGCATTTTCTTCCGCAGCACGGACTGAGCCGGGCAATCCGCTGGGGCGTGTTTCATGCGATTTCCGCTTTCTGCAATGCGGGCTTCGATATTTTTGGCGTCTTGTCCCCGGGGAGCAGTCTGATGGAGTTTCAGTCTGACCCGGTGGTGCTGCTGACGCTGGGGACGCTGGTGATTTTGGGCGGACTGGGCTTTCTTGTCTGGCAGGAGATCGTGACCCACCGCTTTCATTTCAAAAGGTACAGCGTTTATGCAAAGCTGGTACTGCTGACTACGCTCTGCCTGCTTCTCGGGGGCTGGGTGCTGACCCTGATCCTGGAATGGAACAATCCGTCAACCCTTGGAAATCTGTCTTTGGGAGATAAGCTTGTGGGCGGCTTTTTCCAGTCTGTGACCCTCCGCACCGCAGGCTTTGCGGCTATTGATCAGGCAGGGCTTACGGATGCGGGAAAAGCGGTTGCCATGGTTCTGATGCTCATCGGCGGCTCCTCCGGCTCCACGGCAGGCGGACTGAAAACCGTTACCTTTGTCGTGGTACTGCTTTTTATCCGGACAAGGGCCAGAGGCAGGAGCACAGTCTGCGCCTTCAAGCGGACGATCCCTCAGGCGCAGGTGCTGGATGCCATGACCATCGGCGCAATCATGCTGCTGCTGGCCTTCTTTGGCGGCGCGTTTATCAGTGCTACCTCCCCGGTAGGCTTTACGGACGCTCTGTATGAGGCAATTTCGGCCCTCGGAACGGTGGGCCTGACCGCCGGGGTCACAGGGAAGCTTTCGGTGGCTTCTCAGATCCTCATCATTCTTTATATGTATTTCGGCCGGGTCGGTGTACTGACCATCAGTCTGGGCTTCCTGATGGGAGACCGGGCGGAAGAGCGGTTCCGGTATGCTCAGACCAATCTGCTGATCGGATAAGGAGAAAACATTCATGAAAAACTTTATGGTTATCGGTTTGGGACGCTTTGGCTCTGCCATTGCCCGGCAGCTGTGCGGGCTGGGGGCAGAGGTGCTGGTGCTGGATGTACGCAGCGAGTTGGTGCAGCAGGTATCAAACGAGGTGACCCACGCGGCAGTGGGCGACGCCCAGGACAAGGAGGTTCTCCGGGCACTGGGAGCCAGAAATTTTGACTGTGCCATCATTGCCATCGGTGACGATCTTGCCGCCTCCGTTCTGATCACCATGAACCTGAAGGAGCTGGGCATGCCCTATATTGTGTGCAAGGCCCATGACGAGACTCACCGCCGGGTGCTGGAAAAGCTGGGGGTGGACCGGGTTGTGATCCCGGAGCAGGAATACGGTCAGCGGCTGGCCAGAAGCCTGAACAGCCACAACGTCCTGGACTATATTGAGATTTCCGGCGAATACGGAATTCTGGAGGTTCCCGCCCCGGCAGGCTGGGTGGGCAAGTCCCTGAAAGAGCTGAATGTCCGGGCAAAGCTGGGCGTTAACATTATCGCGGTGGAGAACGACGGGAAAACCAACGTGTCTCCGTCCGCAGATTACAGGATCGTGGAAAAGGATGTGCTTGCGGTGCTGGGTGATAACGCGGCGCTGGAAAGAGTGCAGAAGCTTTGATGGAAGAAAGAATCACTTCCCGAAAAAATCCTCTGATCATGCAGGTGCGGCGCCTGCTCACTTCCCGGGCTGCCCGGGAGGAAGCGGGACTGTTCGTTTCGGACGGAACCAAGCTGCTGGAGGAAGCGGTCCGGTTTTGCCCGGGGCTGGATACGGTCATTCTTTCCGACGGAGTAGAAGCAAGCGTTCCCGAAAATGTGCGGCTGGTCCGGGTCCCGGAGGATGTGATGGCCTCCGTGTCGCCCATGTCTTCTCCGCAGGGAGCCTTGTTTCTGTGCCGGTTTCCCCCAAAAAAGCCCTATGTGCCCTGCCCGGGTACCGTTCTGCTGGATGGGATTCAGGACCCGGGAAACCTGGGAACGATTCTCCGAACGGCAGACGCGCTGAACGTGCCCGTTGTACTGCTGGAAGGCTGTGCCGATCCTTACAGCCACAAGGTGGTTCGTTCCAGCATGGGGGCCGTGTTCCGTACGCCGCCGGTGAGCCTGACCTGGGAAGCGGCGAGGAACGCATTTCACACTGCAAAAATCCCGATTGCCGCGACGGCAATGGATGAAAGGGCCGGAGATATCCGTACCCGGCAGCCGGAAAAGCTTGCCGTGGTGATCGGAAGCGAGGGGCGGGGGGTCCGCCCGGAGATCCTGTCCCAAGCGGAACAGACGCTGATCATCCCCATGACGCCCCACTGTGAGTCCCTGAACGCTGCCATTGCCGCGGCAATCGTCATGTGGCAGATGGGAAAGACGGGGAACCTGTAAACCTGCGAAAGGAGGAAAAAGCATGCTGGAGCACTGGATCTGGCTGGCCCGGAGAACCGGGCTGAGCGATTATCTGCGGATGCGGCTTGTACAGCATTTTTCCTCCGCGGCAGAGGTGTACGAAGCCGGTGCGAGAGAATTTCAGGAGCTTTCCTGGCTGCGTTCCGATGCGGTCAAGTCGCTGCTGGATAAAAATCTGACCGAAGAAAAGAAAATTCTGGGCGAGTGCATGGAGAAGAATGTGGGTATCCTTTGTCTGGAGGACAGCGGCTACCCAACCCGGCTGAAAAGCATCTTCGACCCGCCCATGGTTCTGTATGTTCTGGGAACCCTGCCGGATGTGGATGAGAATCCCGTGATTGGCATTGTGGGAACCCGGCATCCTTCCGCTTACGGCAGCGCGGCTGCATGGCGGATGGGCTACGGCATTGCCTCCGGTGGCGGGATCGTGGTTTCCGGCATGGCAATGGGTGTAGACGGCACCGCAATGAACGGTGCGCTGGCGGCAGGAGCACCCGTGATCGGCGTTCTGGGCTGCGGCATTGATGAAATATATCCCAAATCCAACCGGGAGCTGTTTGCGGATACCCGCAGACAGGGCTGCATCCTTTCCGAGTACCCTCCGGGAACGCCGGGGGCCAGGTGGACCTTCCCCAGACGGAACCGGATCATCAGCGGCCTCAGCCGGGGCGTGGTTGTGGTGGAGGCACCGGAAAAGAGCGGCTCTCTCATTACCGTGCAGCATGCGTTGGAGCAGGGCAGAGATGTGTTTGCTCTGCCGGGGAACGTGGATCTTCCAGGCTTTCAGGGAAGCAACCGGCTGATTCGGGAGGGAGCTGCGGCGGTCAGCTGCGGCTGGGATGTGCTGGAAACCTATGCCGGTCAATACCCCGGGGCGATCCGTCGCCCGGAGGAACCGGAAAGCCCGCAGCCGGCAGCGCTGGTGGCGGAAAAAAGAAGGGTGCCCAGAGCCAAAACTCCCCCTGCCGACAAAAAAGACATTGACAAATGTTCAGACGGGGAGTATCCTGTCCCAACGGATACCCTTGCCGGACTCAGCCCCGAGGAGCAGACGATCGTTCGCTGCCTGATGGGCGGGGAACAGCCTGTGGATGCGGTTATTGCGGACAGCGGCATGAGTGCGGCGAAGGTTCTGGCACTGATGACCGTGCTGGAAATCAAGGGGAAAATTATCCGGCTCCCGGGAAAACGGGCAGCCCTCAAATCTCAACAGTAGGAAACGGAGAATATACATGGCAAGACCGAGTAATCTTGTGATCGTGGAGTCGCCTTCCAAGGCGAAAACCATCGGAAAATATCTGGGACCGGATTATGTGGTAAAGGCCAGCATGGGACATCTGCGGGATCTGCCCCGGAGCACCATGGGCGTGGATCTGGAACACGGCTTCACCCCCCATTATATTCCGGTAAAAGGAAAAGAAGAGCTGATCCGGGAACTGAAAACCGCGGCTGCGTCTGCCGATACCGTGTATCTGGCAACGGACCCTGACCGGGAGGGAGAGGCAATTTCCTGGCACCTGAAGGAGCTGCTGGGACTACCGGACAGTAAGACCCACCGGGTCACCTTTAACGAAATTACCAAAAATGTGGTCTGCCAGTCCATTCGGAACCCCCGGAACATTGACTATGATCTGGTGGATGCCCAGCAGGCGCGGCGGATTCTGGATCGGATTGTGGGCTATGAGCTGTCCCCACTGCTGTGGAAAAAGATCCGCAGGGGCCTGTCCGCCGGACGGGTTCAGTCTGTCGCAACGAGAATGGTTGTGGACCGGGAAAACGAGATCCGCGCCTTTCAGCCAAGAGAGTACTGGTCGCTGGATGTAAAGCTTGCCCGGATCGGCAAGTCCGGCGCTTTTGTGACCCGGTACTATGGTGACGACAAAAAGCGGGAATTGGAAAACGAGGAGCAGACCCGGGCCGTCATGGCGGACATTGCGGGAAAGCCCTTTACGGTCACCAGCGTGAAGCGGGCGGAAAAGAAGCGCTCTGCCGCGCCTCCCTTCACCACCTCTACTTTGCAGCAGGAAGCTTCCCGGAAGCTGAACATGACGCCAAAGCGTACCATGATGTTGGCGCAGCAGCTTTACGAGGGCGTAGATGTGGCAGGGGAGGGAACGCTGGGCCTCATTACCTACATGCGTACCGACTCTCTGCGTCTGAGCGATGAAGCCATGACCGCCGCAGCGGAATTCATCCGGGGACGCTACGGCGACAGCTATTATTACGGAAAGTTCCATGTGTATAAGACGAAGGCCGGAGCACAGGACGCCCACGAAGCCATTCGTCCTACCCATGTGGAGTTGGATCCGGAGCGGGTCAAGTCCAGCCTTACGCTGGATCAGTACCGGCTGTATAAGCTGATCTGGAGCCGTTTTCTGGCAAGCCAGATGGCAAACGCCGTCTATGATACGGTGGCGATCGACTCGGTCTGTGCCGGACATGTATTCCGGGCGACCAATCAGAGCATCCGCTTCCCGGGCTTCATTGCCGTGTATGAGGAAGGACGGGATGACGATGGGGAGCCGGTAGGCTCTGCCCTGCCGGATCTGGAGGTGGGCGATCAGGCGGAGGCCACTGCCATGGATCCCCAGCAGCACTTTACCCAGCCCCCTGCCCGGTTTACGGAGGCCTCCCTTGTGAAGGCTATGGAAGAAAAGGGCGTGGGACGGCCTTCCACCTACGCCGCTACCATTTCCACCATCGAGGATCGGGAATATGTTGAGAAAAAGGACAAGCATCTGATGCCGACGCCTTTGGGCGAAGTGGTCACGGGGCTGATGGTGGAGCGGTTTCAGGATATTATCGACGTGGAATTCACCGCCAACATGGAAAGCCGTCTGGACCAGGTGGAAGAGGGTAAGCAGAACTGGGTGAATCTGCTGTCCGATTTTTACAAGGACTTTGAAACGGAGCTGAAGGACGCGGAAACTGCGCTGGAGGGGGTCCGGCTCAAGGTTCCGGAGGAGGAGACCGACGAGGTCTGTGAACTCTGCGGACGGAAAATGGTGATCAAAACCGGTCGCTTTGGTAAATTCCTGGCGTGCCCCGGTTTCCCGGAGTGTAAATTTACCAAGCCTCTGGTGGAACGGATGCCCGGACGCTGCCCCAAGTGCGGCAGTGGGCTGCTTAAGCGGCGCTCCAAGCGGGGCTTCGCCTACTATGCCTGTGAACAGGGTGCGCAGTGCGGCTTCATGACTTGGGACGTACCCACGGCGGAGGATTGCCCGGTCTGCGGACAGACTCTGTTCAAGCGTTCCGGAAAGGGGCGGATGAAGCCCTTCTGCGTGAATCCCAACTGCTCCAACTTCCTTCCGGAGGACAAGCGGGGCTACTATAAAAAGAAAACCGATGCCGCCCCCGGCGGAGAAGCGACGCCCGAAGCAGTCGAAACGGCAGCGCCTCAGCCGGAAGAAGCGAAAGCGGCAAAAAAGAAGACAACGGCAAAAAAAGCAGCTGCGCCGAAGAAAACGACAGCCGCAAAAAAGACCGCTTCCCCAAAGAGAGCGGCAACCCGCAAAAGTAAGGAGACATAAAGCATGACAGTGAAAGTGGTTGGCGCCGGGCTGGCCGGTTCCGAGGCTGCATGGCAGCTGGCAAACCGGGGATTTTCGGTGGAGCTGTATGAAATGAAGCCGGAAAAAATGACCCCGGCGCACCACAGCACGGATTTTGCCGAACTGGTGTGCTCCAATTCCTTCCGGGGCGACCGGCTGGAAAATGCGGTGGGCCTGCTGAAAGAGGAACTTCGCCGGTGCGGAAGTCTCATCATGACCTGCGCCGACGCTTCCCGGGTGGAGGCAGGCGGCTGCCTGGCGGTAGACCGGCAGGGCTTTTCCCGGATGGTGACGGAAAAGATCTGCTCGCATCCGGGCATTACGGTGATTCCCGGAGAGATCACCCGTGTCCCGGAGGGACCAGTGATCATCGCCACGGGACCGCTGACCTCCGATGGACTGAGCGACGCCATCGGAAGCTACTTCGGGCAGGATTATCTGCATTTCTTTGACGCCGCCGCGCCGCTGATTGCCGCGGAGTCCGTGGATATGGACAAAGCGTGGTGGCAGTCCCGGTATGACCGGGGCACACCGGACTATGTAAACTGCGCGCTGGATGCTCAGCAGTATGCGGATTTTGTCCGGGAGCTGGCCAATGCCGAAGAGGCGGAGGTTCACGGTTTTGAGGACGCCAACGTGTTTGAGGGCTGTATGCCTGTGGAAGTGATGGCACGCCGGGGAGTGGATACCCTTCGCTACGGCCCCATGAAGCCCGTGGGCCTGCGGGACCCCGGAACCGGCAAAGAGCCCTGGGCGGTGGTGCAGCTGCGTCAGGATAACGCGGCGAAGAGCGTGTATAATCTGGTGGGTTTTCAGACCCACCTGAAATTCGGAGAGCAAAAACGCGTGTTCTCCATGATCCCGGGGCTGGAGCACGCGGAGTTTCTCCGGTACGGCGTCATGCACCGGAATACCTTTCTCCAGAGTCCCCGGCTGCTGGATCGCTACTATGCCGACAGACGCAGCCCCATGGTTGCCTTCGCCGGGCAGATGACGGGGGTGGAAGGGTACGTGGAGTCTACCGCTTCCGGATTTCTGGCAGCCGTTGCCATGGCGGCCAGACTGCGCGGTGCGGAGCTGCCGGATTTCCCCAAAACCACAGCCATCGGGGCGCTGGGATTGTATATCAGTGACGAAGCGGTGCAGTCCTTCCAGCCCATGAATATCAATTTCAGTATTATCGCGCCGCTGGAGAAGCGGATTCGAAAGAAGTCCGAAAAAAATGCCGCCATATCCGCCCGGGCGCTGGAAGCCGTGGATGCGTTGGTGGCGGCCGGATTTTAAAACCATTGACAGAAAGAGGGGGACGCGTATGAAGATCATTCTCGATGCCATGGGTGGTGACAACGCCCCGGAGGCGACCGTTCTGGGCGCCATTCAGGCACAGAAGGCCTATGGCGTGGAGATCACGCTGGTAGGACGTGGGGAGTCCATTCTGGAGGTTATGGGGCGCCATGGTATCTCCGACCTGCCGGAGGGAATGGAAATTGCCAACGCCGAGGATGTGGTGGATATGCACGATGATCCAGGCTCGGTGATCCATAAACGGAAAAATTCCTCCATGGTCATCGGTCTGCGTCTGCTGGCAGAGGGACAGGGTGACGCTTTCGTTTCCGCCGGTTCCACCGGCGCACTGCTGACGGGAGCAACGCTGATCGTCAAGCGGGTGCGGGGAATCCGTCGGGCAGCCATGGGTCCAGCCATGCCCAATAAGGCCGGTGGGAAAACCGTGATTGTGGACTGCGGTGCAAATGCCGAGTGCACACCGGACTTTCTGCTGCAATTTGCGTTGGTGGGTTCCATTTACGCGAGAAAGCAGCTGAAGGTGGAGAATCCCAGAGTGGGACTCCTGAACATTGGTACCGAGGACAGCAAGGGCACCCAGCTCCAGAAGGATACATATGCCCTGCTGCAGAATGCGGCAAAGCTGGGACTCCTGAATTTTGTGGGCAATGTGGAGGCGCGGGATGTGCCTCTGGGCGCAGTGGATGTGGTAGTCTGCGACGGCTTTTCCGGAAACGTGCTGCTCAAGTCCATCGAAGGTACTGCCATGTTCATGGGAAGCATGCTGAAGCGGGCGTTCAAGAAGAATCTGGCGTCCAAGCTTGGCTATCTGCTGTGCAGGTCGGGAATTTCGGATCTTGTGAAGATGATGGACTACCGGGAGATCGGCGGCACACAGTTTCTGGGCATTCGCAAGCCGGTAATCAAAGCCCACGGTTCTTCGGACGCACTGGCCTTCCGCAATGCCATCAAGCAGGCGGCGGACGCGGCAGAGCAGGACTTTACGGCGGAACTGGAGCAGTCCCTCGCGGTTCTGGCAGAGAAAAAGGAGCAGAATCATGATTAAGGATCTGGAACAGGCAATCAGCTATCACTTTACCAATATTTCTCTGCTGCAAAACGCTCTGACCCATTCCTCCTATGCCAATGAGCACTGGCACAACAGCCTGCTCAGCAATGAGCGGCTGGAGTTTCTGGGGGACAGCATTCTGGGAATGCTGGTGGCGGAGTATTTGTATCGCAGCTTTCCCAACCGACCGGAGGGGGAGCTGACCCGGATGCGGGCGGATATGGTCTGCGAAAAGACCCTTGCGGAGGTGGCCAATACGCTGCATCTGGGGGAGCATCTGCTTCTGGGGAAGGGTGAGGAGCGCTTCGGCGGCAGAACACGGGATTCGATCCTTGCCGATGCCATGGAATCCGTCATTGCCGCCTGTTTCCTGGACGGCGGCATGGAGGCGGCAAAGCAGTTCATCCGCAGATTTATTCTGGTGGAGGTTCCAGTGGAGGAATTCCACAACGCTGATTATAAAACCGGACTGCAGGAGCTTGTGCAGCAGAAAAAGAATCAGACCCTGACTTATACGCTCACCGGAGAATCCGGTCCTGACCACGAGAAGGTGTTTTCCGTGGAAGTCGCGCTGAACGGTACCGTTATCGGCAGAGGTGTTGGCAGCAGCAAAAAGCGGGCAGAGCAGAATGCGGCCCATGCGGCCATTCAGGCACTCACAGGGAAAAAGTCTTAAATACGCAGGTGGAAAGCAGGGGAAGTGAAGAAATGGAGCTTTATGAAAAACTGAAGGAAGTGTGCCGCCTGTTCCAGATTGGGGATACATTTCTGGGCTTTGAGACGATTCAGATGGGCAATATCAACCAGACCTATAAGGTGAACTTCCAGCTTCCGGACGGCAGCCTCAAATCCTGTCTGGTGCAGAATGTCAACACTTATGCTTTCCGGGATCCGGTGGGGCTGATGGAGAACATTGATCTTGTCACGGAGCATATCCGCGCAAAATGCCCGGGACAGCTCTGCCTGCATTTCTATCACACGGCAGACGGAAAGACCTTCCTTGCGGAGGGGGATAACTTCTGGCGGATGACCAATTTCATTCCATCGGTGACGTATAACTCCGTGCAGGATCCCAAGGTCATCCGGAATGCCGGCGGCGCCTTCGGAGACTTCCAGCGGCAGCTTTCGGATTTTGACATTTCGCTGCTGCACGAAACCATCCCGAATTTTCACAATACCCGCAGCCGTTATGAGAATCTGCGGCAGGCAATTTCCGAAAACAAGGTCGGCAGGCTGGATGAGGTCCGGGATGACATCCGTTATGTGATGGAGGTGGAGGACATTGCCTGCACACTGACGGACCTGCAGGCGGCCGGAAAGCTTCCTCTGCGGGTGACGCATAACGATACCAAGATCAACAACGTGCTGTTTGACCCGGCGGATAACCGGGCGCTGGCGGTGGTCGATCTGGATACGGTGATGCCCGGACTGGTTGGGCATGATTTCGGGGATGCCATCCGCTTTGCCGCCAATGAGGTGGAGGAGGACTGTCCCGAAGCGGAGAAAGCAAAGCTGGATCTGGATGTGTTCAGCGCCTTTGCCGAGGGATTCCTGGAAAAAACGGCGGATACCCTGACGGAGGAAGAGATCCGGATCCTTCCGATCAGCTGCTTCTGCATGACCGCGGAGGTTGCAGTCCGGTGGCTGGAGGATTACCTCCGGGGAGATCCTTATTTTAAGATCCGGAATCCCAGGCACAATCTCCAGCGTGCTCGCTGCCAGATTGCTCTGTGCCGGGATATGCTGAAAAAACAGGATGCCATGGAAGCTATTGTCCGGCGGTGTATTTCCCGCTGATTCAATTTCACATGCCAAAGCCCCCGTGCGCCTGGCACGGGGGCTTTGGCATGTCAGAGAGGTCGCGCTGTTTATGCTGCTTTCTCTGTTTCCGTTGTGGAAAATGGGGCGGGAATATTTTTTACAGGCATTTTTGCGATGCACGCAGATAATCTTCTCTGGTAACCAGCATGTGGAGAAAACCGTCTTTTACACCCAATTCCCGAAAGCCTGCCTTGCGATGGGTTTCCCATGCGGCAATTTCGTTCCGCGCAGTCTCGAAGTCGTTATGGATTCTGGAAATACCGCAAACACGGAAGGCGTGATCCAACATCAGCTTCAGCGCAGGAACGGCATAATGCTTTCCCCGAAAGGGTGCATATATCACGATGCCCATATCCCACCAATCTTTTTCCGGAGTATAGTGGAAGTTTACATCACCGATCCATGCGCCGTCGGAGCTGCGCATGATATAAGCATAGAAACGATCCGGCTCGTTTCCAATCCATTGGTCATACCAATTGGCAAGAGCCTCGTCCGGGTAGTCGATGCAGCCGGTGTCCCGATGGTATCCCGGATAGTTCACATCCCAGCCTGCGTTGTAGGACATTGTTTCCGGATCAGACATCATCTGCCGATAGAACCACAGATCCTCAGGCTTGGGAATATACAGCTTCAGTTCTTCCATACAGTCCGCTCCTTTGACTTTCGCTTCGATGTGCCTGTTCTGGCGGTAAAGGAAATTGGAAAACTGGAATTTGTCATATTCCCATCACATAGATTTGGCAGGGATTCCATTTATC
>ERZ857629.2040-NODE-2040-length-19974-cov-20.011597_pt1 | contig 19974 bp, 26 predicted proteins | sample MGYA00519700_ERZ857629 | MGnify/ENA primary metagenome ERZ857629 (study PRJEB31778, sample SAMEA3449351) | human gut metagenome | biome: human gut; feature: human-associated habitat; material: faeces | place: United Kingdom | collected 2010/2012 ...
GCCTTGGTATACACCATCTACCTTGTTGCCATTGATTTCTTCAAGGTGGCAAACGGTATCTGGTATATCAGCAAGGACGTAAAGTTCCACCCTTGGTATTGGCTGGAGATAGCAGGATTCGCAGATGTATTCGCTACCTATTTATTAATGTCAATTATCTAAAAGATGAAGATATGAAGATAGTAAAGAATAAAATTATTCCCCCTAGAGGTTTCAGTTACGTGAACCTCTTCGGGGTTCTCTTCACAAGAAGAAACAAGGAGATTAGTGATAAGACTCTCAATCACGAAATGATACACACCGAGCAGATGAAGGAAATGCTCTATGTGTTTTTCTACGCTTGGTATGTGGTAGAATGGTTCGTAAGGCTGATTATCCTCAGAGATAGCCATAAGGCTTATCGGGCAATATCGTTTGAAAGGGAGGCTTATGTCAATCAGGAGAACCTTACGTACCGTGAAGGTAGGAAGCGTTATCATTGGCTATCCTATTTATTCTAAAAAGACAAGGCGGTTTACCACATGGTAGCCGCCTTTCTTGTTACCATTTTATGCAATTTTGGTAACAAAAAATTGGTAACATAACTTTCAGATTGTTACTTTAGCAAAGTTTAACTCTAAAAATATTGCTCAAAATGAATGTTTTTGTACATAATTGTTTATTTTTGCATCACTTTCTTTATTATTAAGAATGAGGAACTAAGAAAAAATAATAAACCAAAAACAAAAGGAGAAGAATTTATGACTAAAGAGGAAGAAGATGAAGTCCATCGGTTAGTTCAATCAGTCGGTGTTGTACAGTTGTCAAGAGTAATGTTTAAGGGTATGGACGTTAGCGAAATGATTAACGTAATTATCCTTGCAGGTAGAGGCTACAGCGTGAAGCTACTCACTTGGTTCAAGTATTATTGTGAAGTGATGCCTCTGTTTATCATGCTTTTTCATATTGCATGCATGGTAACATTTGCGTCTCATGAAAAAGAAATGTGTGTATGGTTTAAGGAGAATTGGGTATCGGCAGCATTTATCTATTTTTCAGTTTACATCCATCCGCTTGTGCTTATACTTGCGAGCAGATTCTTTTGGCTCTGCTACAGATGGCGTATTCCGATGATAATCTACCTATTTGGGATAAATGCTATTCATATCGTATACTGGAATGTTTTTACCACCAACGAAATGGTGGAAGCTAATGTTGTAATACTTGTAATGACCATTATATTTTATGTATATAAGTATTTCTCAGGCAAGGGCTGTCAAAGTTTAATCTCTAGATTATAATGATATGGGAAAGTTATTTGGTTATCACACCTTGGGAGTGTTATTAAAATCGTTATCGGATTCTTGTTTTCGAGCAGACGAGCAAGAGAAGAGAGGGGAGAAGGTAACTGCTTGCGGAATGAGTAGCGATGAGATAGAAGACCTTTGTGAGAACTATCTGCCGTATGCTCTCAACCCGATGCTATCTACCGAGGAAGTCAAGGATAAGCTGCACGTTTCTGATGCTACCCTTAACAGAATGGTGGCTAGGGGAGATTTGCCCAATGGCGAGTGCAAAAAGCGTGGGCACACCCGATATTGGAAGAAGTGGGATATACTGCACTACATTAAAAAGAAAAGAAAATAATAGTTGAACATGTAAGTATTCCTTACAAGTTGAGTAAGAGAGGTAAGTGATTGCCTCTCTTTTTTATATGTTAGAATAAAGTTTTGCACTTTTTCGTAAAAATCTATTTGATGATTAAATATTTTGTTGTATATTTGCAGCGTTATTGTTTAATCATCAAATAGTTATCTTATGGCAGATAGAATTAAAGATATTGTTGTAGGCGTATTTCTTGCACTCCTCGCCTATCTTAAGCCGATTGAGGGCGAGTTATATTCGCTTTTGATCGTCTTCACTCTTAACTTCATATTCGGTTATCTTAGCGGTATGATTGCAAAGGGAGAGAACTTCGAGTTAAAGAAAGCAGTTGTGTGTATTGGTCACGCTACGGTCTTCTTTGTACTCTGTGCGGCAGTATATGCCATCGGCAGATTCAAGGGGCAGATGGAAGGCTCGGTTCAATGCGTATCATTTATATCTTATTTGGTTCTGTGGTTCTATGGATGCAATATTCTCAAGAACTTGAAACTGATTTTCCGAAAGGGAACGCCACCTTGGTATGTAGTGAGTTTTCTTTATTACCTCATGCGCTTCAAGTTCATTGAGAAGATTCCATATTTGTCGGACTATTTAAATTATGAAGAAAAGGATGGAAAGGTATGATGTTGTTAGCGATTATTATGACGGCAGTTATTATGGGAAGCATTCTTGTGTTTGGCTGCATTATTCAAGGAAATGATTATAAAGAAGAGAAATAAATATGGCTGATTCAAAAAAACTCGTTCCGTTTATCCTCAGTTGGGAAACGGACAAATATACAAACAACAAATATGACAAGGGCGGTCCAACTAAGTACGGAATTACCCTTGCTACCTGGAGAAAAGTCGGTTATGACAAGAATGGCGATGGTGTCCTTAACGAGGAAGATGTAAAACTCCTCACAGGAGAAGACTTTCATCGAGTTTTTAAGCAGAACTATTGGAATGCTTGCAAAGCGGACCAAATCCAGGATCAGAGCGTAGCCAATATGCTAGTAGACTTCGCTTATAATAGCGGAGTCAGCAAGGCGGTAAAACATCTGCAACTTGTATTAGGTATCACAGCAGATGGTATTATCGGTAATAAGACGCTGTATGCCATTAATAAATCCAATGGAGAAAGATTATTCAAAGCCTTCAAGAAAGATAGAAAAGCTTATCTAAAGAGAATTGCTGTCGGTGACCAGAAAGGTTTTCTTAAAGGATGGCTTCGCAGATTAAGCTATATTACTTATGGACACTTAAAGTTGAATGAATGATGAAATGGTATGATGTTAGATTATGGAAGTGGGCAATAATCTGCTTGTTTGTCGGGCTTATGCTTACGTCTTTTTTAAGCTGTGGCACCCAAAAGGCTGTAACTAAGCAGACCTATTTGAAAGATGAATTAAATGAAAAAAAGTTTGATTCACTTTTCATGGCTCGGATGGCATATTCCTTTGAGCAATGGTTACACTATCAGAAGCAGGAGAACGACAAGAGTGTTAAAGACAGCAGTTATGTCAAGGACAGCACTGCTACAAGATTTGATGCACAAGGTAACAAAATTGGCGAAGATAGATTTCACTATGAGAGCCATATACGAACAGAAAAGGACGTTCAGAAGTTGCTAGATAGCATCAGTCATTACAGGCTATTTAAGGATAGTATTGCTATCTATCGGCATAGACTTGATTCCCTATCGAATATTAAGGGTTCTAGTGAAATTGCGGTAAAGACTGTTGAAAAGCAGCTTACCACGACTCAGAAGATTTATATTCAGATAGGGCAACTATTCTGTTTTTGCCTAGTAATTGTCATATTATATCTATTATATGTATTGAGAAAGAGATATTCTTAGTTAACTTTGGGTTTTAAGATTGTTAAGGATGATTTGGGCGGCTACTCGTGATGAGTGGTCGCCTTTTTATTTGCAAAGTAAATTCTTTCGTTCTAAGAGGATAATAATTGAGTCTACCTACTATCACCCTAAACTGCTGATTTTAAGCCACTAAGAGAAACTATGATAGCCTTATAGCTTATTTGCAAACAATTTTCTAACTTTGCACACGTAACGTTACAAATAGTGTTAGTAAACATAGGTAATTTTAAAAGATTGTATTATGGCAGAGGACGTAATTAAGACTACATCATGTGCAGATGCAATGATGGGTAGCATGCTTGGCTCTATGGTCAAGGGTAATGGAGACAGCGGAGCAATGGAAATGCTTGCAGCGATGAACGGCATGGGAGGTCAGTGGAATAATCCATTCATCTACCTTGTTTGGATGATGTTTGCTCAGCGTATGTGGGGCAATGACTGGAACAATGGTCAGAATGCTCAGAATGTTGAGCTACAGAACCAGATTCAAAGTCTTAGAAGTCAGATTGCTGACAACCAGAACAGCAACATGATTATGGATGCTATCAAGGGTAATGGTTGCGCCATCAATCAGTTGGCAGCAAACCTGAATTGTGACTTCAATGCGCTTAATAGTGCCATCTGTGATGTAAGACAGGGTATAAGCACCTTATCAGGACAGGTAGGTTATTCGGCTGAGCGTGTAATCAATGCCATTTCGCAAGGCAACTTGCAAATGACTATGGCTTTGAAGGATTGTTGCTGTCAGACTCAGCAGAACATCATCAAGATGGGCTACGACAACCAGCTCGGTCAGAAGGACATTCAGAACGCAATGCAGCAAGGGTTCTGTTATACCAATACAGGCTTGGAGCGAGGCTTTAGCAATATTGGCAACTTAATCCAGACTGTTATTTGCGACTTGAAGAACTCTGGTGAGAAGAACACTCAGCGCATTATCGATAAGATGAACGACGACCGCTATCAAGACGTATTGCAGCGTGCTCAGCGTGCAGAGTTTGAGATTTCTCAACGTAACCAGAACGCTACGATTATCGCAGCTCTCAAGACCACTGGCACCACTACAGGAGCTTAACAGTTTGAATCATTTCGTGGGAGAGGTTAAGGAGAAATCCACCTCTCCCATCATGGTACAACTTTTAAATATGATAGACTATGGTATTCAAAGATTTGAAGGCAGGTTATCCCATCCACTTGTTGGATAGAATGACCATGAATTATGAGCAAGCCAAGGTGATGAATGTCGGACCACCTCACAACGACCCGACTCCAGGGCAATATGGTAAGATGCTCATTGATGTGACTATTCAGAGCAAGGACGGAAAGCAGAATGCCTATTCCTTGTCTGATAGTGAACAAACGGCTTATGCCGGTAACTTAATGATTTCTGTATCGAAGGAATATGTGCTCAACGAGGTTCGTTCCACAAAGGTACAGGCAGAAGAGTATATCAAGAGCATAGAGAGCAAGAAGGCGATTATCACAGCTTGTGACAAGCTTCTAGGAGAGATTGATACTGACTTCAAGGAGAAGCAAGAGAACGAGGAACGCTTCAAGAAGATTGACGAGCGATTCGAGGGTTTAGAAGGAACACTCGGCAAAATTCTTGCGGCAGTAAACAAGAATACAAAATATTAAAATATGGAAGCAAAGGAACTAAGACATAAGTTTGAGTCGCTGTTCAATACTATGGCGAACTCTCACGACCGTAAGTATATGGCTATCTTTGGAGAGACTATGAAGTCTATGATGGATAGTTTGATTGAAACAGACCCAGAGTTGGCTAGCGAGTATGTGGAGCAGCTATCTGCGATTAAATGGTTCAACTTCCTTACTAAGAAGGAGGCTATGGGTATCGTGGCAAATATGGAGCCTTCTCCTCACTGGGATTTGGAAGCCTGGCAGCAGGCTATGACTGAGTTGGACTTTCCTATGGAAGAATGCCCTTACTACAATGATTACGCCTTGTATGTAGCAATGAATCAAGTGGTAAGCGACCATGGAAAGACGATTGCTTACATCAAGGGATTGGAGTCGGTAAAAGACCTCGAACCGACAGAGCTTGTTAAGTATGCTTACAAGTTGGCTATCGACTTATTGAAAGACAAGGATGGAGTGTACGACATCAGAGAGTATTTTCTAAAATAAGATAAAATATGACGGACATTAAATTAATGGTGGATGCTGCAAGACAGCTAAACCAAACTTGGAAAACGTGTAGTAATGGTTTGGAAATGGCTAATGTTCCAAACGATGTGTATAATGCTTTGTGCGAAGTGGATGAAGCTGTAACCAATCTGATAGACAAGATTGGTGAAGCCACAAAAATCATTACACTAAGCAGTATATACAAAAACGTTTAACTCATTGATACTCAGCGAGTTAAATTTAGTATTTTTAACTAAAATAAAGTGTGGTATATTTGCATATATCACATTTTTTTTGTACCTTTGCATATAGAAAGGGTGGTTATTTTGACTAACCACAGATTATGTTGAACCAATTAAAATTTATAAAGATGGAAGAAATTAAGGAAATCAAAAAGAATTATGAAATGGGATTCATTTCATCACAAGAATTTCTTTGTGAATATGCAGGTGTCCTTTCTAAACTTGGAGCGCAGGGTGAACTGATTGATGCTATGAATACAGTATTAGCTCCACTTGCAGATTTCATAGTGAAGGACATCTTGAATGCCAACGATGACGAGAAGAAACAGATTAAGGACTTCTTTAATTTTAAGTAGATATGGGAACCATTCTTTTAATAAACGGATTGATTTTTCTGCTTATCGTAGCGATAGTAGATGTAGCAATGAAACATTAATAAAGTAAGCCCTCGACACCACGGTTAAGTCAATTACATGAAAGCAATTAAAGTAGCAGTATTTTTTGAAATGATGAAGAATATGATGATTCAGTACTCATTTGATGAGTTGCAGGGTACTACATTCAGAAGTCATTTCGGTGCAGTTGGTCTAGGTGATGCGCAAGAGAGAAACGGCTTCTTCCTGGCAGCCTATATAACAGACAACTCTGTGATACAGGACGGTTTTATGGAGGGAGTAAGAACATACCTTGATGATGCAGTTGTATACAAGTACGATTCTCCTTATCAAGAGAAGGATGTTCCGGAGAAAGAATTAATGTACATAATTGAGATTAAAAATGAAGACTAGCAGTTTATATGTTACCCGCGACGATGAAATGTATGACACAAAGAGCGGGTTTGAGACTTACGAGGAGGCTAATGCCTATCGTGAGGAGTGTCAGAGAAGTTGGATCAATCATGCTGACTATGTTTTTCTTATAACAAGAGACTCTGCCGGGAATTTTGTCAAAGAGACAAACTTGACGAAAGCAACAAAGGAAGAGAGAATCAAGCTTCTTGAAGAAGCAGGTATTCCATTGAAATAATTTATAACCAATTAAAATAGTAAAGATTATGACAACAGCAACAATTTTGAGTAAGGCTGCCGAGGATATGGTAGCAGTTCCTTCTTCAATTAATGAAGACAAGTTCTTTGATTTCGAGAAAGCCAAGACTCAGGCTATCACTCTCGAACAGTTAAGTCGTACACACCGCGAGGATGATGTTTACGGAAATCCACTCCGTGGCATCTATCACTTTGACCTTTTCAATAAGGTCATTGATGAGTGTACAGAGCTCGGCTACAATGTGGAGGTTTATGATATGTTTGCAGCACAGAACAGAGACCGTCAGTCGCCTGGAGTGGTCCGCCTTCCACAAGTGGAGGCGGTCAAAGGTCAGCATGCGGTAGAAGCGCATATCCTTCGCCGAGTTTATGCCAATATCCGTATCACAGATTTTGATAATGATGAGACTACAACTAATGTAGCCGTAGCCTTCCATCAGAAGGGCATTCAGATTGGATTCGGTCCGAATGTGATGATTTGTCACAATCAGTGTATGCTTTCTCCAGAACTATATATGTCTAGCTATTCGGAGAAGGGAAAGAAGGGTTCCGGTATGGATGTGGCAGCAATGCTTGACACCTTGAAGTCGTGGCTTGTCGATGCCCGGCACATTATTGAGACTGATCGTGAGCGTATTGCCAAAATGAAGGAGACCCGAATTACAGCAGAACAGATGTTCTTGCTCATTGGTCTTATGACTGCCACGCGAGTAAAGGCAGATACGTCACGAAAGTCTATCCGTGAGAACATCACCTACCCTCTCAATCAGTCACAGATTACACTCTTCACAGAAGATATGCTGGAGGCCTATCATGACAAGGAGTATGTAACTGCATGGGATATGTACAATTCTGCTACTAATCTGTATAAGGCGAACAAAATGGATATTCCAGCTCTCCTTCCGCAGAACAGAGCAATGGTTAATTTCATGAAGGCCAATGGTCTGATTATTTAATTGGTTCGAAAGGAGCTTCCAATGGTTAATCCTTTGGTTGCTCCTTATATAGAACGTAATCCAATACTTTTCTATTTGCAGCGTCTATATTGGCAACACTCTTGTCAATATAGATAGCTGTTGTCCTGTTTCCATGGGAATGCCCCAATGCCTCGGCAATGATTTCTTCGGGTATTCCTATGGAGAAGGCTATTGTTGCCCACGTATGTCTAGCCCAATACAGAGAGATATGAGTAAACAAAGGATTATGTTTCGTATGAAATTCCTTCTGGAAATCGTGAGCTTTCTTTTTCTCGTTCTTTTCTTTAGTGACAGGCCCTATTGCTTTCAGTCCCTTGTTTGCCTTGCATACAAATTGCTTGTAGTTTCTCATGTTTTCTGAGAAGTTCACCAGATTTGTCTTTCCTCTATACCTATTTATTATTTGTATGGCTTCCGGTTCCAGTCTGATGCTATATAGTCTTCCCGTCTTCTTTCGTCTATACAGTAATCTTCCATCTACAACATTCTCATCCGTGCAATTAAGAATGTCGGCAGGGTTTATCCCGATCAAGAAGAATGTAAGCTTGAAATAGTCCAGGTACTTCTGCTGCCATGGCTGCACGTTATAATTAAATAAGGTACGTAGCTCATCTACAGTAAGAGAACGCTTTTCTGTCTGCTCCGGATTTATATCGAAAGTTCTCATCGGATAATGGCTGGTTATCTCGTTATCGATGGCATCGTTGAAAACGGCACGTATGTTTCTGAAATGTATGTTCCTGGAGTTCTTCTTTAAACCTTGTCTTACCAACTCGGCGTCCATCCTCTTCAGCCAATCCTTTGAGATGTCTTCAAAAGCGTAGGTATCTACCTTGCTATCAAAATCGCGCATTTTCTTCAAAGTGGTTGCGTATATTTCCCTGGTTCTTTGCGCTGAACGACTATTCATGTATTCTATATACCTATTTATAAATAAGTCTTTCTTCTTAACATCAGGGTCTAGGTAGGCCACGACCTTGTTCTTTATCTGTGTTGAAGTCTGTTTGGTAAGCTCTCCCTTCATCTGTAGTTCCAATATGGCATTATCAACCTCAACCAGTTTGTTCTTGATAAATACTTCTAACCGCTGCTTGTTTGGTGCATCAACTATTCTTTGTCTCTTGGCATCCCACTGTTCCTTTTTTAGTTTGACGCCAAGAGGAATGTAAGCTGCCTGCCTTTTCTTGGTTATGGCAACTTTTAGCGGTGCAGGCTCTCCGTCCTTGACCGCTCTTGTATCTAAGTATAGTTTCGTTGTTATCATTTGCAAGCTATTTGCAAGCAGAATTGTGCAAAAATGTGCAAGAATGTGCAGGAATGTGCAGGATTCTACTTAGTTGGATAAAATACGATGTTTTGGAAATGCCTAATTTTCAGTGTTTTCTGCGGAAAGAGGGGGATTCGAACCCCCGATTCCCTTTAGGGGAATACACGCTTTCCAGGCGTGCCTCTTCAGCCACTCGAGCACCTTTCCTTTATTTCGGAATGCAAAAGTATCAATTTTTATCCGAAATGCCACATATTCGCTTGCTTTTTACATTTCTTTAACGAAAATATAAGAGCGTAAACCCGCTAGGCGTCCCGGCGGATTTGCAATCCGCCGTAAAAAAAGGTTCGACCTATAAAAACCGGGGGATTTGTAATCCCCCAACAAAAGGAAAAGCATACTCCTTTGCTGCGGATTGCAAATCCGCAGAGACTAAATAGGTTAGGACATTTTTTAACGCCGGATTGCAAATCCGGCGAGACGCCTAGCGGACTTCCCCACTTGCGAAAGTTCTCTCCTTTACTTCTCAGGAATAATCTCGAAGATTTCGGCTGAGCCTTCTATCTGAAGCTTGGCTGCCTTCTTCACCAATTCTACCTTGCAGAATGAACTGTCGATGGTGGTAGTGGCAAGAACCTTGCCCTTGGCATTCAACTGACGACAAACCAAAGAACTGCCTGGAGACAACTTCAGAAGCAGGGTGTAACCCTTTACTTCCTTTTCTACACCCATGGTAAGGATGCCCTCGTTGGTGAATGAGGTGCAAGGATTCTCATCGAAACCATACATCGCTGCCTGAAGGTTGGTTGCCTCTACAGGGAAGCTCAAACGCTCTGGAGTGGTTGGATTCACCTCGAAGGTACGAACGGCAGCCCAGTTGCGCTTGTCTGACTTCAATTTCTTGATGCGGATATAACGGGCCTCAACAGGAGAATCGGTCTTCCAGTTGATGATATACTGCTTCTTCAACTCGCCTGTCAGCGCCTTCCATTCCTTTCTGTCTACAGAATACTCCAATACGGTGTTGTCGAAGTAATCTACATCATCCACAGAGTTGCGGCCCTGAAGGATTCTTACCTCTGAAACTGAACGAACGCAGCCCAGGTCTGCACCAATCCAGTCGCCTGTATTCTGGCCGTTACCCGATGTATAATAGGTAGTAGAATCGTTGTCGAACATCGCCTTACTTTGGGTAGTTCTCAAGGTAGCATAAGTACCGATACCCTTATAGAAGGCAGGCACCTTGCCGGTCAACTTCTTGAAGAAACCAGATGCCATATCGTCCATAGACTGCTCGTAGAATGGCTGCAATACCATGGTTCCTGACTTATGCTTCTCGTAAGCAGCCACGTCTTCCTTGCTCATGCGGCTGTTTACGTAGCCCTCCCAGAATGCCTGGTCGTTGCCAGCCTTATATTCCTTGATAAGACTCATGGTCTTCAAGCCACGCTCACCCAACTTGCCAAACTCTGTCAACCATGGGCGGAGTTCCTTCATCAGCAGGGCATTCTTGCAGTTTGCCTCCATCTGGGCAGGTGCATTCTTTACTCTTACAAACTCATTCTGCAGAGCATTGAACTGAGCATCGGTGAAGTTGTCGATGCGGAAGCTCTTGGTCTCCCATGACTCGATGCGGCGATAACCGGTCTCGGTATCGCAAGAGTGCATGGCGAAGGTGCGATATGCCTCGTGTGCCTCAGGAGTGAGATCTACCAGGCCACGCTCCCAGTTGTCCAACGGATTATAGTTGGCGATGTTCCATGCATAATCAGCCACACCATAGAGAGCCAGCTTAGAAGCCTCTCCGTGCTCCATTGGGTTGCTCACGAAACCACAGAGATCCTTGTTGGTCAGGTCGGTCTGCAAACCATAGGTAGGACCCTGCATGATGATATGGCGTGCATAATCGGTTACAGGGAAGTTCCACCAGTAGTAAGCAGGGCGCTTGATGCGGGAGTTCACCCAGTCGAGGGTCTCGCGGGTCAAGTCACTACATACCACATCACCCGTCCAGAATACATTGATAGATGGATCGAGGGTATTACCGAAGATAGCCAGAGAACCGGTTGGTTTTGGATTCGCCCAGAGACGGGTGTAATCGGTAGGACACATCACGAGCGGTGTAACATCGCCCTTAGCCTTCACAAATTCCTTTGCCAGGCGGTTCAGGAGTTCCGACTGCTTCACTGGGTTGGCACCCTCGCCCGAAATATCATCAAAGAAGATGGCGAAAGAGCGTACACCGAGGTCGTACATCAAGTCGAGCTTATGAACCAGATTCTGATAGTCTTCCTCATTCCACTTGATATCCTGTCCTGGATGGATAGCCCACACGAAATCTACACGGTTGCGGCGGCAAGCCTGAACGAGTTCGCTGATGTTCTTAGCCTCTTTCTCAGGATAAGGCAGGCGCCAGTTAGGACAGCTGTGATAAGGATCATCCTTTGGACCATAGAGATAGGTGTTCATTTTGTTCTTTCCATAATAGTCGATGAGGGAAAGACGCACCTGATGAGACCAAGGCTCACCATAGAAGCCTTCTACCACACCACGGTTTGGAAGATCAGGGTAGTCGTTGCAAGTGGTATAAGGCATCTGGCCCTTTGCCATCTCGCTGTTTACAATCTGGCGCAAGGTCTGCAAGCCATAGAAAGCGCCACGCTCATCGTAGCCCACAATCTGGATACCTTTGGCATCAGCCTTCAGGCTGTAAGCACCCGATACAGGCTTCACTCCTGCTTTAGCAGCAAGTTTCTCACCGAAATCGATGGTCAGGCGAACACCCTTAGCGTTGGCGGTAAGGAACTTCACATCATCAGCAAACTTACCTTTCTTGTCAATCACCTTGACACCCTTCTTCAGGTCCAGGCGGTTAGCAGCATCCACATTCAGGAGATGTGGTGTAGGGCTCACGATGAGTCCGTGATGATCCAGTTTCTTACCCGGAATCATGTTTACGTCCTGCTTTTCAGAACGCTGGCCGCTCAGGTCTTGTGCCTGAGTGCCCTGTGCAAATGCAGCCATCAGGAGGGCTGCCATCAACATTTTTCTAGTCATAATGAATAGTTGGTTTAGGATTTATTTTTATTAAATTTTATATATTTACAAAAGCTTTTGCCCTTACAGGGCGCTTTGCTGATTGCCATTATACCCCAGGGTGTTGCCCTGGGCTAGGAGCTTCTGCCCTTTCAGGGCGTGCTGCTTCTAGAGCTTTGAGTCTTCAGGGCGTGTGGGGCATTCCCCTAGAAGTGAAAGACGCTTTCTACATTTTTATTCGTCTGTTCTGCAAACTTTTCTTCGCTCACGTTGTAGGCTTTTGCCAAGGTTTTAAGTACTTCTACCACGAAGGCGCTCTCATTGCGCTTTCCGCGATATGGAACGGGAGCCATGTATGGAGAGTCGGTTTCCAAAACAATGCGGTTCATCGGAACCACGGCAGGGAGGTCTTCACGCAGATGACTGCTCTTGAAGGTAGAGACTCCACCGATGCCCAGCACGAAGTTGTCGAACGAGAGAAGTTCTTCAGCCTCCTTCTGATTGCCCGTAAAGCAATGGAACACGCCGCCCGGCAGGTCTTTCTGATACTGTCTGAGCAGATGCACCATCTCGTTCTGTGCCTTGCGGCAATGAATCATCAATGGCAAGCGGGTCTCTATCGCCCACTTCACCTGTTCCTCAAAAGCCTCCAGCTGCTCATGCTCGAACTCACGGCTCCAGTAGTAATCCAATCCGATTTCGCCAATGGCGATAAAGTCAGAAATCAGTGGAGAATCAGCCGTCTGCCCAGCATTTCCCGTCATGCGATGCTCCTCCAGTATCTTCCGGAGTTCAGCCAGCTGCTCCTTCCAGTCTTCCTTCACCTCTTCAGGATGCAAGCCAATCATAGGATAGGCGTAGCCCGGATATTCCCGGCTCAAAGCCAGCACAGCGTGCGTAGTCTTCACGTCGATGGCAGGCAGGAACACCTTACCTACCCCCGCTTCTTTAGCTCGGGCGAAAGCCTCCGCCCTATCCTCATCAAATTCTTCCGCATCAAAATGCGTATGCGTATCTATTACTTTGAACATTGAACTTTGAACTTTATGATTAGTACTGGCGCTTCATCATTTTCTGTGCATACTTTGCCAACTCCTCTTTGCGCTCGGCTGGCACATTCACAGCATCCAGATACTTCTTGCTCTGCTCGAAGTAATAAGCAATCTTTTCCTGCGCCATTTTGTCGATACCAATCTCGTTGTAAAGACGGGTAACGGCAGCCACCTTCTCCTTGCGGTCGAACTCCTCGGCATCAACCCACTTCTGGAGTTCTGCACGCTGAGCGTCGTTGGCATGGTTGAAGGCATTGATGAGCATGAAGGTCTTCTTGTTGGAAGTGATGTCGCCACCAATCTTCTTACCGAATACCTTGGTATCGCCATAGACATCGAGGAAATCATCCTGCAACTGGAAAGCCAGGCCTATCTGCTCGCCAAATTTATACAGGTTCTCGGCATCTTCCTCAGAAGCATCAGCCAGAACAGCACCAATCTTCAGGGCACAAGCCAGGAGCACGCTGGTCTTGAGACGGATCATCTCGATATACTCCTCTTCCTTCACATCGTTGCGTGTCTCAAACTCCATATCATACTGCTGTCCCTCTCCTATTTCGAGAGCGGTGGTGGTGAAAATTTTCAACACCTTGGCAAGATGCTTTTCGTCGCACTGTGCCATGCGCTCATAGGCAAGCACCAGCATGCTGTCGCCCGAAAGGATAGCAGTATTGGCGCCCCACTTCTTGTGGACGGTCTCGTGTCCACGGCGCAGGTCGGCATTATCCATCAGGTCATCATGGAGCAGTGTATAGTTATGATAAGTCTCCAGGGCAACGGCATTCATCAGGATTTTCTCCGGGTCGTTCTTGAAGATATTATAACTCAGGAGCATCAGGGTTGGACGGATGCGCTTGCCTCCCATAGAGAGGACATACTTTACCGGTTCATATAGCGAATATGGTTTACGGTCATAAGGCAAGTTTTCCAAGAACTCGTTCACCATGTTTAAAATTTCATCAGCTGTCTTCATAATCAAGTATAATTAAGAATGTATAATTTATTTTTTTTCAGAATGAATCGTTTATAACTGGAACACCACCGGAACGGCAATCATCGTACGGCATACCTTGTTTCTATCCATTCCCGGTTTCCATTTCGGCATCATTTTCATCACCCTCAGTGCCTCGGCATCGAGCACAGGATCTACCGAAGTGCTCACTTTCGTTTCAGCAATACTGCCGTCCTTGTTCACGATGAAGGTGATGACAACGGTTCCCTGCACCTTGTTTTTCTGCGCTGCAGAAGGATATTTCAGGTTCTTGGTGAGCCATTGCATGAAGGCTGACCAGCCACCCGGAAACTCTGGAATTTTCTGCACCACCGTAAATTTGATGGGTTCATCTGCCGAAGCATCAGAATTGTCAATCGCAGTCTCGGGCGCAGCTTCCTTCACATCGGCACCTTCCACCGCTCCCGAACCGTCACCGATAACCAGTTTGCTGGTAGTGGAACTGAGTTTATCGGGCGATTTCACCATCTGCTGTTCGGTAGGTTTCACCTCCTGCGTGATGGCTTCTGATGCAGGTGCCTTCGACATAGCCTCAGCACTCACCATGTCCTTCTGGTCGGGTGGTGTCTGCATATCCAGGTCTTGTGCCAGGTCCTCAAAGTTATCTGCCAGATCATCTCCTCCCTGCGGACTCTTGTGATATTGCAATCCCACGAAGAGGAAGGTAAATGCCAATAGAAGTCCAATCAGGAAAAAGGTTACCCGCTTGTCGTCCAATTGTACTTTCTTCGATTTCTTAATTTCCAACATTCTTTCTATTTATCAAGTTTTACAGCCCCATCGCATCAATTTTAAGACCAGGAACTGCAATATTTCACGTTCAAATTCGTTTTTTCTACGAAAACAATGCAAATTTACTGTATATTATTGAAAAAAGCTGTATCTTTGCCAAAGATTTATAGAATTTAAATGAAAAAAATAGTTTTTTCCCTCGTATTGACGCTTTTTGCGACATTTATGAACGCTCAGGAGAGCCAAACGAGTTATAACTTTCTGCGCTTACCTGTCAGTGCTCATGCAGCTGCCCTCGGAGGAGATAACATCAGCTTGATAGAAGATGATGAAGCTCTCATTTTCCATAATCCGGCACTGCTGACATCGGTGAGCGACAAGACCATCAACCTCAACTATATGAGTTATATGTCGGGGGTGAATGTGGCTTCTGCTTCCTTCAACCGCATCGTGAAGGAGAAGGCGTCATGGGCGGTGTCGGCTCAATACATTGATTATGGCAAGATGAAACAGACCGATGAGAACAACATTCAGCTGGGTGAGTTCTCAGCGAAAGACATTGCGCTTGCAGGCCATTTTTCCTACATGCTTACACAAAAACTGGTGGGTGGCATCTCGGCTAAGTTCATCACCTCCTACATCGGCGACTACAACTCCATCGCCATGGGGGTAGACCTTGGACTGAATTATTATGACCCAGAGCAGGAGCTCTCTGTCTCTGCCGTGGCTAAGAACCTGGGAGGACAGCTCAAGGCTTACGATGAGGAGTATGAGAAAATGCCGATAGACCTGCAGGTGGGTGCCACCAAGCGGTTCGAGAACACTCCATTTCGCATTTCTGCCACTATGGTCAATCTGAACCATTGGAACAACGGACTGAAGGACCATCTTGTGGTGGGTGCCGAACTCCTTTTGGGTGAAAGTCTGTGGCTGGGTGCCGGATATAACGCCCGACGCGCCGAAGAGATGAAGATTTCTACAGGCGAAGAGAACGAGGAGAGCAGTCATGGAGCCGGATGGTCATTCGGTGGAGGCATCAACCTGGAGCGCTTCCATCTCAATGTGGCCTATGGCAAATACCACGTCAGTAGCAGCAGTCTGGTGCTGAGCGTAAATTACGCATTGTAAGCAGCGAAATCAGAAACTGTAAATCATAAACAGCAAAATCATAAACTGTAAATTATTAATTAGTTAAAAATATGAAGAAGATAACAATAGCAATTGATGGTTATTCATCATGTGGCAAGAGCACAATGGCAAAGGACCTTGCCAAGGAAATAGGATATGTATATGTAGATACAGGCGCCATGTACCGCTCCGTTACGCTCTTCGCCTTACGGAACAATCTGTTTGATGCAGAGGGCAATATCAAGACCGATAAGTTGGAGAAGATGATGCCTGAGATTCACATTGCGTTCAAGTTTAATGAAACAACCGGTCGCCCTGACTGTTTTCTCAATGGCGAACTCGTTGAGAAGGAAATCCGCTCCCTCGAGGTATCAAACCATGTGAGTCCGATTGCAGCTATACCGTTCGTAAGAGAGGCTCTGGTTGCCCAGCAGAAGAAGATGGGAGAAAACAAGGGCATCGTGATGGATGGCCGTGACATCGGTACCACCGTTTTCCCTAACGCAGAACTCAAGATCTTCGTCACCGCCAGCTCCCAGGTGAGAGCACAGCGCCGATATGATGAGCTGCAGGAGAAGGGAATGCCAGCTGATTTCGAGGACATCCTGAAGAACGTAGAAGAGCGCGACTACATCGATACCCATCGAGAGACTTCTCCTCTGCGCCAGGCAGAAGATGCCATCGTTCTCGACAACAGCCAGCTGACCATCCCTCAGCAGAAGGCATGGCTCATGGAACAGTATCAGAAAGCCATCAAGGCATAGGTGTTTGCAAAAATAAGTTAAAATGAAATAATTTAACGAGAAAATAGAATTATTCATTGACACTACCTTGCAAAAAAAGCAATGATTTATTATCTTTGCAGCACTATTTAAAGGTAGTAATGATATAGATTATAAATTTTGAGTTAATTACTGTTTTTTGAAGGTGGTAAGTCTTCGGGAGAAGATTTACCACTTGTTTTGTTTTTATACATTCCAGAATTCCAAGAGATTACCCCTGAATTCAAAGAGATTACCCCTTGAATTCATTGATAATCTTTTCCTTACATTCTTCCATCAGCCATTTGGGAGTACTTGTGGCACCACAGATGCCCACGGTATTGACGCCCTGGAACCATGCCATGTCTATTTCGTCAGCACTCTCTATCTGATAGCTGTTTTCATTCACGCTCTTGCATTCCTTGAAGAGCACCTTACCGTTGCTACTCTTTCTGCCGCTCACGAAGAGCACCACATCATGCCTGCTGGCAAAGATGGCGATATTCGGCATGCGGTTAGCCACCTGTCGGCAGATGGTGTCAAAGCTCTTGAAGGTAGCACCTTCCACGATATGCGCCTGGCAGTATTCGATGATGCGATGGAACTCTTCCAGGCTCTTGGTGGTCTGAGAATAGAGATAGATGTCCTTGGAGAAATCCAGCCTTCCTATCTCCCTCAGATGTTCCACATCCTCCAGCTTCTCTACCACGAGAGCGTGACTCTCGGTCTGTCCTACCAAACCCAGAACTTCGGCATGTCCCTTCTTTCCGAAGATGACAATCTGCGCCTCCGGATTGTTGACATACTGCTTCTTGATGCGTCGCTGCAACTGCAGTACCACAGGGCAGGTGGCATCAATGATTTCAATGTTGTTGCGCTCGGCAAGGGCATAGGTCTCAGGTGGTTCTCCATGGGCACGAAGCAATACCTTCACGCCATGCAGCTCCTCCATCTGCTCGTGGTCGATGGTGATGAGTCCTGCTTCATGCAGTCGTTCCACCTCCATACCGTTATGCACGATATCTCCCAGGCAGTAGAGTTTACTGCCTTTCTCCAACTCTTCTTCAGCTTTCTTGATAGCAGTGGTCACGCCGAAGCAGAAACCACTGCCGTTATCTATTTCTATCTGCACGGTTTTTTAATTTATTGTACCTTAATCTTCACTACCACCTTTGCCTGGTCAGGATCATTCGTAATCATGAGGATACGAGGGGTCTTCACACGCGATTTCTTCAGTTCGGCAGCCACTGCCGTCACTTTCATCTTCACGGTTTCTCCCGGCTGAATCTTGCTCTTCTTCAAACTTACCTGCAAGCCCATGGTAAACATCTGCATGCTTCTGATGTCGAGTTCCGACTTACCCTTGTTGGTGAGGGTGATAAGTCCCTTCAGCTTCTTCTTGCCGTTGAAGCTGCCGAGGTTCAGTTCCGTTGCCGATATTTCCAACTTCGGAGCCTTTGCCTTCTGCTCGGTTGTCAACTTGTCAAAGTCAGGAAGGAGGACAGCAGAAACCACGATTTCCTTCTCTGGGGCAATCTTGTCGCCAGGACGCTCGCCAAGATAGATGGAAGTCTGGTTCAGTCCCAGGTCACGAAGCTTCTTGGAATCCAAGCCCAATACTATGACGGCTGAATGATGAGGAGCCACCTTGGATGGAGATACCTGTGCCTGGAGATAATTAGGCAGATGCATCACCACCGGTTCCATCACACGGTCGGTAGGATTGAAGATATGGATGCGCTGCACCGGACGGTCGCCACGGTTTACGTCATCAAACTCCACTTCCTGGACATCCGACTTGATGTCACCCAGAAGCTCGTCGTAAGGACCTGCAAAGTCTACCACGCTGCCCACCACCTTGCCTCTCATCATGACGATGAAAGGTTCGTCAGAGGCATTGCTGTAGAGGCATATCTGCTTCATGAAGGTACCCATCTGCTTGGAGTCGTAGACAGCCTTGACCGTGAAGGTCTCGCCTGCTGCGATACTCTTCTTAGGATATTCCACGGATGTACAGCCGCAGCTCTTCAATACATTGTTAATCACCAAAGGCTTGTGGCCTTCGTTCTTCATCACGAACTCAGCAGTTACAGGCTTGCGGAACACCACCTGTCCGCAGTCCACCACCTCGTGCTGGGTTGTTATCTTCTGTGCTGATGCCGGCAGCGCCAACAGCGCTGAAAGCATCCATATATTCATTCGTTTCATACTATTCTATTCTTAATTATCAATCTATAAACTTTTAACTATCAATTATTAACTTTTAATTCATAAGTCTCTGTGCGGCCACCAAATTCCGGACTGTAGGTACACTCAGCGGTGCAAGTTCCACTCTGATAGTCGCCCTTTCTATCCACGTAATACTCCATTTCTACGATGTGCTTACCTTTAGATAAACGGTCGAAATAGAAATTTGTTGCATAATCTCTTGGAGAAACATAGCAGCCTATGCCCCACTGATAACCGCTCAACTGGTTGACCGGTTCCAGACATGCCGCACGCTTATCCGTAATTTGCACGAAGTCGTAGTCGCGGTCGGCGGTGATGATGAGCGTTACCTTCACCTTCTCGCCTACCTTCGCCTGCGCCTTGCCCTTACCATCAGATTCGGCAGGAACGATGACACGGCGAATCTTGATGCCCGACTCCATAGAACCGATTTCGCTGATAGGCTGCTTAAACTCTGCATAGACAGCACCCCAGCTGGTATACTCGCTCTTCTTGTCGATACTCAGCACGGATGCCTTGCCCGGTCTTTCGGTCTTCACATAGCCCAAAGTAGTGGAATCCTGCGGCATCGGCAGCTGCTTGCCATCCAGTTTCAGAACGGCATTCTCAGCCTTCCTGCTCCAGTTGCTCTCATTGCCTTTCATGAAGGCATAGACAGCATCCACGGTATTCACCGGCGTATCCCAGACCTGGGTGCGCTTCGACATCAGGAGCCAGCGCTGCAGTTCCTCTATGGTCTGCTGTTTGCTAATAGCAAACGATGCTGATGAAATAGCAGCTATAGACTGAGCATCCAAAGCCTGTAGAGCCTCGATGGCAGCCACCTCTGTCGGAATCTTA
>ERZ857629.2045-NODE-2045-length-19966-cov-3.768068_pt1 | contig 19966 bp, 16 predicted proteins | sample MGYA00519700_ERZ857629 | MGnify/ENA primary metagenome ERZ857629 (study PRJEB31778, sample SAMEA3449351) | human gut metagenome | biome: human gut; feature: human-associated habitat; material: faeces | place: United Kingdom | collected 2010/2012 ...
CATATTTAGTCATGCGACTACGTCGCTTTCCTTTGCAAACTTAGAGGTCATTAGACCGAAACATGCGTGTTACAAAAATCACAAATGCAACTCACATCGTACCGGCGACAAGGCAATTTCAGTCAAACAGAGACAACGAAAGTTCCTGCTTCTCTGCGCGTTTAGTATCAATCTCTGATTCACAATCGTCAAACTGCAGCATAAGCTGATTTGCAGTATTGGATTCCAAGTTGATACAATAATGCCCTCTTACGGAAGTACGCGATAAAACAGAGGACCGTTTTCCTGAATTTTGCTGCAAAAAAGAAACCACTCTTTTCCGCACCTCCTCGTATGAAATTGAGTCGAAAAAGGAATTTTGCGAGTTATAGACATGAACATATTTTCTTGACAGACAATCCCTGCCCGCCCGATTCATACAAAACCTTTAGAATTTCTTTTTCGTAGTTCATGTAAAAACAAAAAAAGAGAGCCAGAATAAAATTTATTCAGCTCTCCTTATTAGAATTTCAATTAAGCCAAAGCAATGAGGTTGTCTTCTCCTTTAACTTTTCCTTCTTTGAAAAGCCAGCCTATACCGAGATATGCTTCTTCCTTGCTAATCTTTGCTGCCTTGGAAATCTCAGCTGGTGTCATAGGTTTCTCTGCTGCAGCCAATGCCTGATAAACATCACCTGCACGGAATCCTACACTTTCTGCATTTACTGCAACTTCAACTTTTTTCGCTACAGTCTTCTTTGCTACAGTAGCCTTTGTCGCAACCTTCTTTGTTGTTGCTTTCTTTTCTGTTGCTTTCTTTTCTGTCATATTATAGTAAAAAAACTAACATACATGAACCTTAACGGCTCATAATTTTTAATTCTGTTACAAAAGTACAGATAAAAAACAAGCTAACGAGCATTTCTGTCTGAAAAAAAGTCTATTTTTCGGTCTATCGCACCTCGTTTTTAATTTTCTTGACTTACATCAACCTTAAGCTGTAATTCATCAAGTTGCTTCTGGTCAATTGCCGATGGTGCATCAAGCATGACATCACGGCCACTGTTGTTCTTCGGGAAAGCGATGCAGTCACGAATAGAATCAAGACCAGCCATGATTGACACGAAGCGATCAAGACCGAAGGCAAGACCAGCATGAGGGGGTGCTCCGTATTTGAAGGCATTTATCAAGAAACCAAACTGTGCCATAGCACGTTCCTCTGTAAAGCCAAGAATCTGGAACATCTTCTCCTGCAACTTGCTGTCATGAATACGAAGACTTCCTCCACCCACTTCGATGCCGTTGCAGACAAAGTCGTAAGCCTTGGCACGCACGCGCTCCGGATGCTCGTCAAGCAGTGGAATATCATCCGGATTCGGCATTGTGAACGGATGGTGTGTAGCCATAAGGCGCTGTTCCTCGTCGCTCCATTCAAACAACGGGAAATCGACAATCCAAAGACATTCAAACTTATTCTTGTCACGCAAACCCAGACGCTCGCCCATTTCAAGGCGAAGAGAGCAAAGCTGTATGCGGGTCTTGTTGGCATTGTCACCGCTCAATATAAGCACGAGGTCGCCGCCGTTGGCACCGGTTGCTTCCTTAACCTTCTGCAGTACTTCTGGAGTATAGAACTTATCGACGCTGCTCTTCACCGTTCCGTCCTCATTGAACTTGATGTAAACGAGTCCCTTTGCGCCAATCTGCGGACGCTTTACGAAGTCGGCGAGCTGATCCAATTGTTTGCGTGTGTAATGTGCACATCCAGGAACACAGATACCTCCTATATAATTAGCATCGTTGAATACGGAGAAATCGCCACTGCCCTTGAGCACATCCATGAGTTCCACAAACTCCATTCCAAATCGCAAATCCGGCTTGTCACTACCGAATCGGCGCATAGCCTCGTGCCATGTCATCTGCTGGAGTTTTGCCGGAAGCTCCACGCCTCTCACTTCCTTAAACAGGTGGCGGGCCATATCCTCGAACAAAGAAATGACATCTTCCTGATCAACGAATGACATTTCACAGTCAATCTGAGTAAACTCAGGCTGCCTGTCAGCACGCAGGTCTTCATCGCGGAAGCACTTTGCTATTTGGAAATAGCGGTCAAAACCACTAATCATAAGCAACTGTTTCAATGTCTGCGGACTCTGCGGCAACGCATAGAACTGTCCGGGATTCATACGGGAAGGCACGACAAAATCGCGTGCGCCTTCCGGCGTACTACCAATAAGAATAGGTGTCTCCACCTCAATGAAATTCTGTGCGTCAAGGAAGTTTCTTATAAGAATCGTCATACGATGGCGCAATTCCAGATTCTTGCGTACTGTCGGACGGCGCAAATCAAGATATCTGTATTTCATTCGTATATCATCGCCGCCGTCGGTATTGTCCTCTATCGTGAAAGGCGGTGTCGCACTTTCAGAAAGGATGTTGAGTTCCTTAACCAAAATTTCAATGTCTCCGGTCGGGATATTGGCATTCTTACTCTGACGTTCACTGACTTCGCCGATAACCTGAATGCAATATTCACGTCCGAGCTTGCCAGCGCGCCCACACAATTCACTATTGTCAGCTTCGTTGAAGACGAGCTGTGTGATACCATATCTGTCGCGCAAATCGACAAATACCATACCGCCCATCTTTCTCACGCGTTGTACCCATCCGGCCAAAGTGACACTTTTGCCAGCATCGGAGAGTCTCAACTCCCCACAAGTATTACTTCTATACATTTTTAAAATGTTTGTTTTCAATGCAAAATTACAACAAATCTTTGAAACTTGAAATAAATAATCAAAAATGTTTAGACTCCCCGTCAAGGTCACAGCATTTACTGAATATCTGCATCGAAATGCGTTAAAAGAATTAAGAAAGCCGCATATATGTTTAATTTTTGTAAAAATCAGAGAGCTAATTATCCCACAAGTAATTCTTTTACTAATTTTGTCCGTACAAATAACAAACATAATAATCCTGCTCCGGCAATACGGGCGGATAACAAATGGAAAATATGAAAAAGCTTTTATTCATTTCATTCATGCTGCTTACAAGCCTGTGCTTTGCAACAGCCCAGTCAAAAATGGCAGAAATAAAATTTGACAAGGTCGTACACAACTTCGGAAAATTCTCGGAAAAGAACCCTACACAGAAGTGCGTATTCAAGTTCAAGAACACCGGCGATGCGCCATTGGTGATAAACCAGGCCATCGGCAGTTGTGGCTGCACCGTGCCAACATACACCAAGACTCCTATCAAGCCCGGTGGAGAAGGTGAACTTAGCGTCACATACAACGGCCGTAACAGAGCCCTCGGACATTTCAAGAAGACAATAACCGTGCGTACCAACGGCGTGACAGAAATGATTCGTCTCTACATTGAGGGAGAAATGACTGCCGCAGAATAAACGTATCAAAAACAGATAGTAACAAAGAGGTAAGGTTCACAATGCCTTACCTCTTTTTGTTTTCATCGTCACCCCACCCTACTTATCACCAATCTGTAAGAACAAACCGCTACAATCCGAAACAATGATTTTCTACTTTTCATGCACTGGAAACACAAAATGGGCAGCCGAATACCTGTCCAAAGCAACCGGTGAACGACTCATCAACATATCCCAATCAGCTGACGAAACTCATTTCCACGCTGCTCCGGGCGAGCGTGTAGGTTTCTGTTTCCCCATTCACGGCTGGCGTCCGCCAATATATGTGAGGAAATTCATAAGCCGGTTGCACATCACGACAGACAGCGGCGAAGCTCCTTTCTGCTATGCCGTGTGTACTGCGGGCGACACCGTGGGCGAAGGTATGAAGATGTTTAAGCAGGATTGCGAAAAAGCAGGTATCAAGGTGGACAGCTGCATATCTCTGCTAATGCCGGAATCGTATGTTGGACTGCCTTTTATGGATGTCGATAAGAAGGAGAACGAATTGCGCAAGAAGGAACAGGCAAAGCGCGAACTGCAGGATTTTGCCGACACAATAATGAAAAATGTGCATGGAACGGAAAGAGTCCACATAGGCAACTGGCCGCGTACCAACACAAGATTCTTAGGAAACATATTCCTGAACCACATCATCACCGACAAGCATTTCCGCCTAAACGAAGAGAAATGCATAAAATGCGGACGCTGCATCAAATCATGCCCCGTAGCCAACATGTCGGCCGACAGCAACGGTTTCCCACAATGGCTGCACACCGGCAGCTGCCTGTCCTGCTTTGCCTGCTACCACCATTGCCCTACCCGCGCCATAGAGTACGGAATGCGTACAAAGGGGAAAGGGCAATATTACTACACGAAGAACGAGAAATGAAAGCATCAAGCATTCAGGTTCCTGCCGGCATCACCAGATTTGGGTTAATCAATTACCGATGTTCTGGGAAAGAATCCATTCTGAAATGAGTGCAAGCACATCCAGCGAAATGGTCTCTGTTATCTGAGAATATTCCGCCACACTTCCTGTTACGCATTTCTGAAACAGATGATTGAGACCGTCAATGGCTTTTACCGTTTTCTTGCAGCTTGTCAGTCCGTTTTCAAGTGCGCCGAGGTTGGCATCACAATCCACCTGCGTATCTTTCGTTCCATTCAATGCCAACACGGGACAACGAACGGAAACCAGCAGCGGACGGGTGTCAATGGTAATGAAATAACGCAGATACGGGGAATCAACCTGTGCCAAAGCCTTGTTCCATAAAGGCTGCAACGAAGCCGGGACGCCATCAGGAGTTATTTCAGAAACAGGCCTACCGGCAACAATTTGTCCGAAAGCACTCTTCAAAGCCTTGCAGTAAGAATCCGCCATTTCCGGCAAAATTCCCATTGACAACAGCATACGCTGATTCTGATCGATAAGCGTTTCCTCACCGGAAACCGCCATTCCTGCCAATGAAACGATGAAATCCGCCTTCCCTTCTGCCGCCAGCATCAAAGCGATTGTACCACCCTCACTATGCCCAAGCACGCCGACTTTGCCGAAACGCTTGCTCAACAATGCGAGTGCCGCCAATGCGTCACGCCTAAAATCGTCGGTGGTGAAACGGTAGAAAGCAACGGAAGTGTCGCCATAGCCGCGATCGTCGTACCTTAACGAGGCTATACCATGCCGCGCCAAGAAGTCGGCTATCACAGCAAACGGTTTGTGCTCAAACATTTCCTCATCACGGTTTTGCTGTCCGCTTCCGGTAATCATGAGCACAACGGGAGTCTGTGAAGTGCATCCGGGAGGAAGAACGAGTGTACCGTTAAAAGAAAAACCGTCATTGGAGAAAGTCACGTTTTCCACAGAATACGGGAAGGGAGGCGTTGGAGTCTGCGGGCGGTCGACTTCGTATCCGCCTCTGACAAGGGTCAAGGGAAACGACATCCCGCTCTGCATGAAGATTCCGTTTATGCTGTCGCCGGCAAGAGTACCTTCAAACTTTGCACCTATCTGCGGCACAACGACTTTCACCTTGCCGTCGGCACATTCCTTTTCAGCCTTAATACCCTTTGCCCCTTGCGATGGAGAGTCCATCACACACGCATCTTTGTCGAAATGAAAGACCAGAGGCAACTTCATACCTTGCACATCAAGCTGTCCGCTCCATGTGCCTACCTGAGCACATACGACCGTTGAGGACAGCATAAAGACTGAAGCAATCAAGCATTTGGCAAGACTTCCCATAAGTACATTTACACATTAATATTAATACCCAAAGTCCGCATGAGAAGAAGTCAAAGGAAACGGGAAAGTCCCCGAACTACTGTAACTTCAGAATTTGCGAGACCCGAATCAGTAAACCCGCGGCCCGAAAATGGATGTTCCAACCCGAACCATTGTCGAACGGCATTCCACAGCAATCCTGTAGTCATGGCTCATGCCCCAGCTACGCTTGCAGAAAGCATCGCTGTCAGCAAAATAAGAAGCCTTGACTTCATCAAAGAACTGCGCCGCCACACTGAATTCATGGCGTATCTGGCTCTCGTCGTCCACATTGGAAGCCATCATCATCAAGCCACAGATTCGCACATTCTCAAGCGAACGCCATTCACCATCGGCGAGCATCTTACGGCAGTCGTCAAGCGAAAGTCCGTATTTCGACTCTTCTTCGGCAATGTGCAGTTCCAGCAGAACATCTATAACACGGTTGTTCAAAACCGCCTGACGATTGATTTCACGAAGCAGCTTCAAAGAGTCCACGGCTTCAATCATTGATATGTAAGGCGCAATATACTTCACCTTGTTTGTTTGCAGATGCCCTATGAAGTGCCACTCTATATCCTTCGGCAACACTGCCACCTTGGCTGTCAGTTCCTGTTCACGGCTTTCGCCGAACACCCGCTGCCCTGCATTGTAGGCAGCGGTGATGTACTCGGCAGGATGAAACTTGCTGATGGCGACAAGAGTGACACCTTCCGGGAGAGACGCCCTCACTTTCTGCAAATTGCCAACAACATCAAATTCCATAAGTTTTTTCTTTATTTGTTTTTATTTCTGAGCCTCATACTCAGGTTTGTCGTCGGCCTGTTCGTTCTTGTATGCAGCCTTACGCTCAAACACATCCATAATCTTTGTCTCAGTTATGTTCACTATCTGATAATCGCCAAGCTGTCCGTTCATGGCAGCCTCAATGTTTTTCACTGCGCTGTTGAACTTGTCTGCCTGTACAAGATAGTTTACATTTGTCTTCTTTTCCTTTCCTGAAGTCTCGTCCAAGATGATATAAGCAATCTTCGCCTTATACCAGTTGCCTTCCTCTGCATTGTCGCTGAAGAAGATTTCGCCAAACGCCGCAGGTGTGACATTCTTCACAGCAAACTCGCCGCTGACAAATGTCTGCATTTCTCTTGTTATGGTTTCCTCTGCATCTCCGAAGGTCTCACACTCCACAACATAGGTCTCTGTCACTTTCTTCTGATCTGCATTTTCACTCTGACGCTCGTAGCGTACAACTGTTTCAAACCATCTTGATGTTTTTAATCTCATTTTCTTTTTATCCTTATTAGTTTTCGGAGAGCAAAAGTACACATTTATTCCGACATAGCATTAAGGTATTTTGTAAATAAATGTTTTTTTGCGTTTTGAAAAGCGGAAATCCCATGCATTCCGACGCTTATTAAAAACGGTTTTCAAACAAGGCTTCTTTTGCATCAAAAGAAGGCTTCTTTGCCTGTCAAACAAGGCTTCTTTGGAAGGCAAAGAAGCCTTGTTTGAAAAACGACGAAATTTTACTTGACACAAGCCGCTGTAATACAATTGTAACATGTGTTTAAAGCGCATGTAACACCGTAACAATAACTTTGCAGCGGAATACAGAACAAAATAAATTTTAATTATAAAGAATGGAAACAATTTATCTATGCATCGTAATCTTTTTGCTATGCCTTGCGGTATTCGACCTGTTCGTAGGTGTCAGCAATGATGCTGTAAACTTTCTCAACAGTGCCATCGGAGCCAAGGTGGCAAAGTTTCGCACAGTGCTCATCATAGCATCCGTAGGTGTGGCGTTGGGCGCAGTCATGTCGTCGGGTATGATGGATGTGGCACGACACGGCATCATGCAGCCATCGCAGTACTCGTTCAACGAGGTGATGACGATATTTCTTGCCGTCATGGTGACGGATGTCATAATCCTCGACATGTTCAATACACTCGGAATGCCTACATCGACAACAGTGTCGCTCGTGTTTGAACTCTTGGGCGGAACATTCATCCTTGCCACCATCAAGATGGCAGGAGACGACAGCCTTACATACGGCGACCTGCTCAACACCGACAAGGCCCTCAGCGTGATTATAGCAATATTCGTCAGCGTTGCTGTGGCATTCGTGTTCGGAAGCATTGTGCAATGGATTACACGAATAGTGTTCACCTTCAACTACAAGAAGCACTCGCGCTATTCCATCGCCATATTCGGCGGAATAGCCTTCACGGCCCTGTCCTACTTCATATTTATAAAAGGTATAGGAAAATCGCCATATCTCGACGAGTCCGTGCGCAACTGGATCAGCGACAACACGCAATACGTGCTGATTGTCACATTCATAGTTTCAACGGTCATCATGGAAATCATGCACCTGATTGGTGCGAACATCTTCAAGTTTGTGGTTCTCATGGGTACTTTCGGACTTGCAATGGCATTTGCCGGCAACGACCTTGTGAACTTCATCGGTGTGCCTTTGGCAGGACTCGACTCATACAACGACTACATCAACAACGCCAACGGTGCCACACCATTCACGTTTATGATGACATCGCTCTCTGAAAGCGCACAGACACCGTCGTTCTATCTTCTCATAGCCGGCGTTGTAATGATTGTATCCATGGCAACATCGAAAAAGGCCCGCAACGTGATAAAGACAAGTGTGGACCTCTCACGACAGGACGAAGGCGACGAAATGTTCGGCACAAGCCGTGCCGCCCGCAGCATAGTAAGATTCTCGCAAGACATGAACAACACTGTGACACAGCACACACCACGAAGAATGGCTGCATGGATAGACAAACGCTTCAACAAGCGCGAAGCTGAACTTGCCGACGGAGCGGCCTTCGACATTGTGCGTGCAGCAGTGAACCTTGTGCTGGCTTCAATGCTCATCACAATCGGTACAAACTACAAACTGCCGCTTTCAACAACGTACGTCACATTCATGGTGGCTATGGGTTCGAGTCTTGCCGACAGAGCATGGAGCCGAGAGAGTGCCGTATTCCGTGTGACGGGCGTAATAAGCGTCATTGGCGGATGGTTCATCACGGCAGGAGTAGCCTTCGTCTCATGCGCCCTTGTGTGCCTGATAATGTTCTACGGAGGAATTATAGCCAAGGTGGCATTTATCGCCCTTGTGGTCTATATGCTCATCCGCAGCAACCGCGAGTATGCAAAGAAAGAAAAGGAAACCGACAAGAGCGATGTGTTCCGCCTCATGATGCGCACCCGCGATGCGGAAATAGTGTGGGATCTGCTACAGAAACATGTCGGACGCACACAGAGTTTCATGGCAAACTTCGCCCGCGAACAGTTCAACAACATCATCGACGGACTTGAAAACGAGAAGGTCAAGACATTGCGACGCACGAAAAACGAGTTAAAGAACGAGAAAGAACTGCTGCAAAAATACAGACGCCAGGAACTGCTTGCACTCAAACGGGTGCCGATGGCAATAGCCATTGAACGCAACACATGGTTCCACCTCGGAATAAACTCTTCGGAACAATACATTTACTGTCTGAACCGTATGCTTGAACCGATAAAGGAGCACGTTGATAACAACTTCAACCCGCTGCCGAAAATCTACATCGACGAGTTCGAACCGATACGCGCCACCATCAACGACTTGATGAAACAGACGGAATCGATGATTTCGACAAGCCGCTTCGAGAACTACCGTGAGGTGCTTGCACAGGCCGACCAATGCAAGGACGAACTCTCCGTGGTGCGCAAACGGCACATCGACCGCATACAGGAAAGCAGAGACAACAACAATCTGCAAGTGTCGCTCGTCTATCTCAACATTCTGCAGGAGAGCCAGCAGTTGCTGAGTAACATGCGCCATCAGTTGCGTGCAGCAAAGAAGTTCATGGAAAACTAAACGACCGAGAGTTAGCTCTCAAAAGTCAATAAGCCCAAATCGGTCATTAGATTTCCACTCAGCTTCGTCTTTGTTTCGAGTAGATTGCAACGTTTGTGTTGAAGCCATAGCGGGCTATGGCGAAACGCGAACGGCGGCAAGATGACGAAACAAAGGCGGAGAAGGGTGGAAAAGAAAGAAAAATTCTTTTATAATACGCTTGTTTCGGTCTAATGACCGATTTGGGATAAAACATCAAAGGCATATCCTCAACCACAACCAGGGCAAGGATATGCCTTTGATTTTATAGCAAACGACTGAGCAACGAGAAGCGAAACTAAAATTGTGGTCTCATAAACAATGTGTGTCACAAGCAGTCTTGCAGTTTGGCCCATTGCCCTTCTTATTCATTCATCCACTCACTTGCGGCAAAGCAAGAACCTGCGAAACGCACTTGCATCAAGCCGAAGTACTTCAAAGTCCGTGAAAACGGAATTAGAAGGAGTAGGCAAATCCTAAAGAAACATACTCCTTGAACTGCCAATAGCCATGATGGAGGTCACGTTTGGTGCCGTCGTCGAAGCGAGGATAAACAAACACATTGCTGGAAATGTACTTGTTCACAACGAAAGTGAACGTGTTTTCCCATTCCAACAGAGCGCGTTTATAAGTGGTGTATCCATAGAGACGGGTCTTCCAACGTATGTCTTTTGTGAATTGCCAATTGAGGTCGAGAGTGATTTCCGAACCGAAATCCGACTTCGTATGTTTTCCTTCCTCCAATCCATAGCGCGTAGCAAGTTCGGCACGTTTCACATATTTTAAATTATAAGCAAACGGAGCGAGGTGAACAGAACCTTTCAGACGACCCTTGAACCAATCCACACTGTAGTCCATACCGATAGAGGGGTTAATGTTAAGCGGTGAAAGGAAGTCAGAATAAATATTCTTGTCATTGCTCTTCAAACCGCGCATGAACTGTGTGCTGGCAATAACCTGCAATGTGTAGTACCAGCGTTTGGTGGCTTGCAATCCTATTTTTCCGGTATAACGCAAAAGGTCTTCCGATGTTTTAACGGTGTGAAGAGTGTCGCTGCGTGAATTCTGGAATCCCAAACGCATTTCAAGCTTGTTTTCCCAACGGAAACGCTGCTTGTTGTTATAGTTGGCCTGCAAGGTGAGTGTTGCAAGGGCGGAGTAATTGCTTTCACCTCCCTTATACCAGTTCGACGAAATATAGTTCTGGAACATCTGAAGAGTGTAATCACCATAGAACTTCCAGAAATTAGGCTTTTTCACAAGAATATCAACCTGTGCAATCTCTGTCTCTTCCGGTTTTGGAGCGACTCTCTCCATTATATCAGCGTCGGAAACCACTTCCGCCGGCTTGGCGTCAATCAGCGGACCAACCTTGTCAAGCTGGCTTTGGGTGCTTTGGACAAGGTCGGGACGATGCAGATACATGGAAAGCAAATAGTCGTTTTGCAGTTTTTCCGATTCATTGGCATCCGGCTCTAACGAGAAAAAGCTGCTCGTCACATTGTGATAAAACGTAAGTGGAACAAAAAAGCGATAATATGCACTTTTCGGTTCGACAGAATCGGCGTCCACTTCTGAAACATCTGGAACGGAATCAAGTTTCTCCTTGTAGCATTTCAGCGAATCAGCATAAGACCGCACAAACACGGAAACAGTGTCAACATCACGATGTTTGGCATTACGCAACCTTGTCTGCGCAGTCGCAGACGACACGCAGAAAAACGCAAGAACCATTATTTTGAACAAATTCAGCTTCATATCAATTATTATTACAAATAAAATTACAATTCATAACCAAAACCCGCCTTTTCACAACAATTCGTCATACGAAGGTTCTCCAACGGCTATGGCTTTACAAACTTCTGCAAAGGTAAGAATAAAAAATGAAAGTTGCTTGTCTAATTCGTATTTTTATGCTACCTTTGCGCTTTGTATTTCAACATTGGATAATAGTTCATTATATAATATTTTTTATCGTGGCTGAAACAAAATACATATTCGTCACTGGTGGTGTTGTGTCTTCACTTGGTAAAGGCATCATTTCATCATCAATTGGTAAGCTCTTGCAGGCAAGAGGTTACAATATTACAATCCAGAAATTCGACCCGTATATCAACATTGACCCAGGTACGCTCAATCCCTACGAACACGGCGAATGTTATGTAACAGCGGACGGAATGGAAACCGACCTTGACCTCGGACACTATGAACGATTCACTGGCATCCAGACTTCAAAGGCCAACTCACTGACAACAGGACGTATATACAAAGCCGTCATCGACAAAGAACGCCGAGGCGACTATTTGGGAAAGACAATACAGGTGGTTCCCCATATTACGGACGAAATAAAGCGTAATGTGAAGCTTTTAGGCCAAAAATATCATTACGACTTCGTAATCACCGAAATCGGAGGTACTATCGGCGACATAGAAAGCGCACCTTTCATGGAAGCCATACGACAAATGAAATGGGAACTTGGCAAGAACGCCGTAAACGTACACCTTACATACGTCCCTTATCTGAAAGCAGCAGGAGAATTAAAGACAAAGCCGACACAGCATTCTGTAAAGGAATTGCAGAGCGTGGGCATACAGCCAGACATTCTCATCCTTCGCACAGAGAAGCATCTCGAAGAGGGAATACTCAAGAAGGTGGCGAACTTCTGCAACGTGGATTTTGATTGTGTCATACAAAGCGAAGACCTGCCAAGCATCTACGAAGTGCCCGTAAACATGCAGAACCAAGGACTCGACACAGCCATCCTGCGCAAGATGGGTGTGGAAATAGGCGAAAAGCCGACTTTGGGAGCATGGAAGACATTCCTTGAACGACGCGAAAATGCTACGGAAACCGTAAACATAGGACTCGTTGGAAAATACGATCTGCAAGACGCATACAAGTCTATCCGTGAGAGTCTGTCACATGCAGGAACATACAATGACCACAAGGTCAAGATAACCTTCATCAACTCTGAATACATCAATGAAGAGAATGTGGCAGAGAAACTGGCAGGACAGGACGGAATCGTGATATGCCCCGGATTCGGACAGCGCGGCATCGAAGGCAAAATCATTGCTGCACACTACACCCGCACACATGACATCCCGACTTTCGGCATTTGTCTCGGTATGCAGATGATGGTCATTGAATTTGCACGCAACGTGCTTGGTTTCGCCGATGCCAACAGTCGCGAAATGGATGAAAAGACTCCTCACAATGTAATTGACATTATGGAGGAACAGAAAAACATAACGAACATGGGTGGAACAATGCGTCTAGGAGCATACGAATGCGTAATAAAGCAAGGTTCCCGCACGTTCGACATCTACAAAAAAGAACATATACAGGAGCGACACCGCCACCGCTACGAGTTCAACAACAACTTCCAGAAAGATTTTGAACGCGCTGGTATGCAATGCGTTGGACGCAACCCTGAGAGCGATCTTGTGGAGATAGTGGAAATACCAGGACTCAAATGGTACATAGGAACACAGTTCCATCCGGAATACCAAAGCACTGTGCTTAACCCCCACCCCCTCTTTCTGGATTTCATTAGGACCGCCATACAAAACAAGGCAAAACAAAAAGGAAAACCCATTTGACAAACTCTAAAACAATAACAATTAAATAATTAAGACGTGGATAAAAACAACATCATCGGCTTTGTGCTCATTGCTGCTGTACTTATTGGTTATGGAATCTGGACACAGCCCTCTGCTGAAGAGCAAGCTGCTGCAAGACACCAGGATTCAATAGAAAATGTCGCAAGACAAAAAGCCGAAAATGCTGCAAAGCTGGCAGCACAACAGAAGGCCATACAGGCAAAAGCCGCTGCCGAAGCTGACACAACAGCACTCTTCCATCCGGCTCTTAACGGAACCGCATCGAATGTGGTGCTCAAAAACAAGAATGTAGAATTAACCATCAACACAAAAGGTGGCGTTGTTTCCAAGGCCGTAATAAAGGACTTTGAAGACCGCAACGGCAACAAGGACATAACATTGTTCGACGCAAAGACACAGAGTCTGAACTTCGCATTGGCTGCCAAGGAAGTGAACATAAACACTGCCGACCTGTACTTTGTGCCGACGAACCAGACCGACTCGACCGTGACAATGACCGCATCGGCAGGAAACGGCAAGGCACTTGTCATCGACTATCTGCTTGGCAAAGACTTCATGCTACATACAAAGTTGCAGGCCGTCGGACTTGCAGGAGCTTTCGCGCCATCCACCACACTGATGGATGTGCAGTGGAAAGACTTGTGCAGACAGCAAGAACGCGGTTTCACATTTGAAAACCGCTATGCTTCACTCACATACCACTTCACCGACGGAGGAACCAAGTATCTCTCTGAAACAGGTAAGGAGACCGACAAAGCGATTGACGAAAAGATAGACTGGGTAGCATTCAAGAACCAGTTCTTCTCGGCTGTCATGATAGCGAAGCACGACTTTGCCGAAAACGCACTCATGACAAGTATCCCTCAGGAGAAAGGTTCCGGCTTCCTGAAACAGTATGAGGCGAAGATGAAGACTTTCTTCGACCCGACAGGAAAGACACCTTCTGAGTTTGACTTCTACTTCGGACCCAACGATTTCCGTCTTCTGAAGCGTGTTGAAACAGAATGTAATTTCAACAAGGACCTTGAGATGCAGCGTCTTGTCTATCTCGGATGGCCTCTCTTCCGCATCATCAACCGCTGGTTTACAATTTATGTATTCGACTTCCTTACCGGACTGAACATCAATATGGGTATAGTGCTCATCCTTATCACACTGCTGTTGAAGGTTATCACATATCCGTTGGTAAAGAAGAGCTACATGAGTTCGGCAAAGATGCGAGTATTGAAACCGAAACTTGAGGAAGCGACGAAGCAATACAACAAGCCCGAAGACCAGATGCAGAAGCAGCAGGCAATGATGGCTGAATATGCGAAATACGGCGTTTCACCACTGTCGGGATGCTTGCCTATGATTATTCAGTTCCCCATCTGGATTGCGATGTTCAACTTTGTGCCGAACGCTATACAGCTCCGCGGTGAAAGTTTCCTTTGGATAAAGGACCTTTCAACCTACGACCCGATAATAGAATGGAACACTAATCTGTGGCTGATAGGCGACCACCTGTCTCTCACATGTATCCTGTTCTGCGTCGCCAACATTCTGTATTCACTGATGACAATGCGTCAGCAGCGCGACCAGATGGTAGGACAACAGGCAGAACAAATAAAAATGATGCAATGGATGATGTTCCTCATGCCGGTAATGTTCTTCTTCATGTTCAACGATTACTCGGCTGGTTTGAACTTCTACTATTTCATTTCTCTCTTCTTCAGTGCCGCAATAATGTGGGTTTTGCGCAAGACGACAAACGACGAAAAACTCCTTGCCATTCTTGAAGCAAAGTACAAAGAAAACAAGGACAACCCCAAGAAGATGAGCGGACTGGCTGCCAGACTGCAAGCTATGCAAGAACAGCAGCAGGAATTGCAGCGCAAGCGTGAAGAACTGGAACGCAAGCGCAAAGGACTGCAATAATTGCTGAATACAATTGAAAACAGAAAAACAGATTGCCTGACGTTCCATTCCAGCAAGACAGAACTTGGAATGTTAGACAATCTGATTTTTATTTAACAAAAAACCTTTTGTATAACTACATGAACAAATCTTTATCTTTGGCTATTGCAGCCATTATATGCTGCAGCAGCATGAACTCAACGGCTCAAACAATGATTGGGAAGACAACAGACATCAATCAGATTACAACAGGCGACCGCATGACACCAGAAGTTCTTTGGGCTATGGGAAGAATCGGAGGAGCAGCCGCTTCACCCGACGGCAAGACCATTGTCTATCAGGTGGCGTACTACAGTGTGAAAGAAAACAAAAGTCATCAGACACTTTACAGAGTCAATGCCGACGGAAAAGACACACGCGCCTTGACAACTACTGCTGCCAACGAAAGCGACGCTGCATGGATTGCCGGCGGACAGCGGATAGCATTCCTTTCCAAGGGACAGTTGTGGAGCATGAATGCCGATGGTACTGACCGCAAGCAACTCACCAATTCAGACATTGAAATAGAAGGATTCAGTTTCTCTCCCGACGAGAAGAAAGTCATTTTGATTAAATCACTCCCCTATCATGAAAGCATAAAGAAGAATCCGGAGGACTTGCCGCTCGCTACCGGCCGACTGGTAACCGATTTGAATTACAGACATTGGGATCATTATGTGGAGTCTGTCGCCCACCCCTTTGTCGCAAATGTGACAAGCAACGGTATAGACAATGGAATCGACATAATAGATGGAGAACCCTACGAATGCCCTATGGCGCCGTTTGGAGGCATCGAACAACTGGCATGGAGTCCCGATTCCAAGTCAATTGCATACACATGCAGAAAAAAGACTGGAGTGGATTATGCCATTTCAACAGATTCTGACATATACCTATACGACCTTTCCACAGGAGCCACACGCAACATCTGCAAACCGGCAAACTACAAAGCTCCTGCTGTGAATGCGACGAAATCATTGAAGAACCAAGCAGTAAACCATCAGGAAGGAGATTGCAATGTGGGATATGACACCAATCCGCAGTTCTCTCCCGACGGCAAGTATGTAGCATGGCTGTCAATGAAACACGACGGATATGAAAGCGACCGCAACCGCCTGTGCATATACAATCTTTCAAACGGCGAGAAGTTTTATGCAGCAGAATCATTCGACTCCAATGTTGATGCCTTCTGCTGGGCCACCGATTCAAAGAACATCTACTTCATCGGGTGTTGGCATGCTTGTGTGAATATGTATCAGACCAATTTAAACGGAGAGGTAAGACAACTCACAGACGACTGGATGGATTTCGGTTCTATCCAAATGTTAGGTTCTTCCGGCAAGATACTTGCATCACGCCACAGCATATCACAGGCCGACGAACTGTACATAATAACTCCGGGAAAAGATGTGAAAAAGACAAAGGTCAGTCAGCTCACATTTGAGAACGAAGCCTTCTACAAGCATCTTGAAATGGGCAAAGTACAGGAACGATGGGTAAAGACCACCGACGGAAAGCAGATGCAGGTATGGATTATTCTTCCACCGCACTTTGATTCCAGCAAGAAATACCCTGCTTTGTTGTTCTGCGAGGGAGGTCCGCAGAGTCCTGTAAGCCAGTTCTGGAGCTATCGTTGGAATTTCCAGATTATGGCGGCAAACGACTATATTTTCGTTGCACCTAACCGTCGTGGTTTGCCGGGTTATGGTTCGGAATGGAATGAAGAGGTTTCCGGCGACTGGACCGGACAGTGCATGAATGACTATCTTGCAGCAATTGACGATGCAGCAAACAACCTTCCTTACGTTGATAAAGAGCGTTTAGGTTGTGTCGGAGCAAGTTTCGGTGGTTTCTCCGTCTATTATCTGGCAAGCCATCACGACAAACGTTTCAAGGCATTCATCGCGCACGACGGTGCCTTCAATCTGGAGTCGATGTACACCGACACTGAAGAGGCTTGGTTCTCAAACTGGGAATACGACGATGCCTACTGGAACAAGGACAAATCAGAGCGTGCAAGACGCACATACGACAATTCGCCACACAGATTTGTGGACAAGTGGGACACTCCTATCCTTTGCATACATGGAGAAAAAGACTATCGCATAAATGCAAACCAGGGTTTTGGAGCCTTCAATGCAGCCCGTATGCATGGCATTCCCGCCGAGCTCCTCATCTTCCCCGATGAAAACCATTGGGTACTCAAGCCACAGAACGGCATACTGTGGCAGAGAACATTCTTCGGATGGCTCGACAAATGGTTGAAATAAGAACTTATAGACAAATAAAATTGAAATAAAACAAAATGGAACAAAAAACACTTCGCGACTCGGCAGCATTACGTTGGACTGCCTTGCTACTTCTGGCGCTTGCAATGTTCTGCGCCTACATCTTTATGGACATCCTTTCGCCCATCAAAGATCTCATGCAATCGCAACGCGGTTGGGACTCTGACGCATTCGGAACGATGCAGGGTTCAGAGACATTCCTCAATGTGTTCGTATTCTTCCTCATTTTCGCCGGAATCATTCTCGACAAGATGGGAGTACGCTTCACCGCATTACTTTCCGGCGCAGTGATGCTGGTCGGAGCATGCATCAAATGGTATGCCATCAGCGACAGCTTCATCGGCAGCGGACTTGAGACTTGGTTTACCAACAACCTCAACCACATACCGGTGTTTGAACAGCTCGGAGTTTCGCCTTTCTTTGAAGGAATGCCGGCATCAGCGAAGCTTGCAGCATGCGGTTTCATGATTTTCGGATGCGGTGCCGAAATGGGCGGCATCACTGTTTCCCGCGGAGTCGTAAAATGGTTCAAGGGTCGCGAGATGGCTCTTGCCATGGGTTCAGAGATGGCATTGGCACGCCTTGGAGTTGCCACCTGCATGATATTCTCGCCTTTCTTTGCAAAGCTGGGCGGCGTAGTAAGCGTGTCACGCTCTGTTGCTTTCGGTGTGGTTCTGCTCTGCATCGCCCTCATCATGCTTGTCGTTTACTTCTTCATGGACAAGAAACTTGACGCCCAGACTGGTGAAGCAGAAGAGAAGGACGACCCGTTCAAGATTTCAGACATCGGACAGATTCTCACATCTATGGGTTTCTGGCTCGTTTCACTGCTTTGCGTGCTTTACTATTCTGCCATTTTCCCGTTCCAGAAATATGCGGTAAACATGTTGCAGTGTAACCTTACATTCACCGAAGTACCGGCTGATTCCTTCTGGGCATCATCCACTGTCACCTTCGTGCAATATGGCATCATGCTCGTTGTTGCAGCCACAGCATTCATGTTTAATTTCATGAAGCAACGCAGCTTGAAATACACCGTACTCGCTATTTCCGTTGCTGCTCTGGTTGCATATTGCTATATGGGTTATATGCGTCAATCAGCAGAATCCATATTTGCCGTGTTCCCATTGCTCGCAGTAGGCATCACTCCGGTTCTTGGAAGTTATGTCGATCATAAAGGCAAGGCAGCAAGCATGCTTGTACTCGGCGCACTGCTCCTCATAGCCTGCCATCTGACATTTGCTTTCATCCTGCCTGAATTCAAGGGAAATCAAGTTGGAGGTGTTGTGGTGGCATACCTCACCATTCTTATCCTTGGTGCTTCATTCTCTCTTGTTCCCGCTTCACTTTGGCCAAGCGTGCCAAAACTCGTCGATGCAAAGGTCATCGGTTCGGCATACGCTCTTATTTTCTGGATTCAGAATATCGGTTTGTGGCTTTTCCCGTTGCTTATAGGCAAGGTTCTCACCGCCACCAACAAGGGTGTTACCGATGCGACACAACTCAACTACACCGCACCACTCGTAATGCTTGCAGGACTTGGAGTTGCAGCACTTGTCATTGGTTTGATTCTTAAAGTTGTGGATAAGAAAAAAGGACTCGGTCTCGAAGAACCGAATATCAAGTAACAGACACCGAAAAACAGTTTTTTTAAAAGCATATCAATACGGGCAGCACGCATGAACGTGCTGCCCGTATTTTTTTTCATTGCATGCAGAATAGTCCAAATAAGCCCTTTTTACATGTACTTAATGTAGTTCATGCAACATCTACATGCAATCTACATCTTCAACAATCCATTCATTTTCAACCGATTGCAGCGATATTTCAAGAAAAGAATGTAGAATGACGGATTTTTTTGAAAAAACTTTTTTTAAGAAACGAATTATCCATATTTCAAACAAGACTTGTTCGTATCGCAATCAAGGCTTTGTTGCAATACGAATAAGCCTTAATTGGAATGCAAACAAGGCTTCGTTGCAATACGTTTACACAATGTATCACAGACTTGAACTTTCATTTGAAACAAGAAGCTATTACAAATAACCTTCAAGCTGACACATACAACAACCTCTCACACAAATAATCATGAGTGATTCTCTTATAACACGCTTGTTTCGGTCTAATGACCGATTTGGGTTTAAAATCCCAGTAAGTTTTCTGAATATTATTTGTATCTTTGCAGAGCAAACAAAGTATGCCAATGCTGGATTTGAGCATGGTTTATCAAGTGATTTAGAGGCAATAACGATCAAGTTATTAAAGAATGAAGAAGATACTTTTCCTACACGGATTCTTTGCCACGGGCAGTTGCCCGATGGCGAAGGCACTGAAAGAGGCTTTCGAGGGGACAGCGGTGGTACTGACTCCCGATTTGCCGCTGCATCCCAAGGAGGCACTGAAGGAGATTCGCTCCATTATCGACCGGGAGAATCCCGACCTGCTTCTCGGCAACAGCTGCGGCTCATTCCTTGCCCAGATGCTGGCACCTGTGGTGGGCATTCCTGCCCTGCTCGGCAATCCGTATTTCAAAATGACGGAGTTTCTGA